>Ga0100391_1002944_pt1 | contig 17704 bp, 18 predicted proteins | sample CryGeymeta201515_FD_81541 | JGI IMG/M metagenome (GOLD analysis project Ga0100391, IMG submission 81541) | Groundwater microbial communities from Crystal Geyser aquifers in Utah, USA - Crystal Geyser metaG 2015-15 | ecosystem: Environmental > Aquatic > Deep subsurface > Groundwater | place: USA...
CTACAGAAAATCCTTGGCAAATTGACCTTTCCCCCTTGATTTCTGCCCTGAAGTCTTACAAAACACAGGCAGAAGAAATTCTAGGAAAGACTCGCTCGGGATTTGATTATTCGGAGCTCCCTAGAATCCAACTCGATCAGCATCTCCAAGTAGGCCTCACCTAGACTGAGCCCCGCTTAGCTCAAAACTTTTGCGAGCTGCCGGTCAATTGGATCTTCGAAAAAAATGCTTACGAAAGGTGCTAACGAAGTTCATGTTGAAATGGTTACGAAATAAAAGCTCGAAGCACCTTCTACCTAAGGGTTACAAGTCCAACATCGACCCAGACGCGTTTCAAATCGTAACCGCACTTCAAAAAGCTGGTTTTGAAAGTTACCTCGTCGGTGGCTGCGTCCGCGATCTATGCATCGGCAAAAAGCCCAAAGACTTCGACATCGCAACGTCTGCTTCTCCGCAAAAAGTTAAAAACCTCATTCGAAGAAGTTTTATCATCGGCAAGCGTTTTCGAATCGTGCTCGCCAAGAGGCAACTCGAAAACGATACTCATGACTCTGACACTTTATTCCCTCCCGTTCTAAAAGGCGGAAAGGTTACCGAAAAAGAAATTGAGATCACGACCTTCAGGCGCGAGCCCGAAATGCAAGGTGATAAACTTAATGAAAATGTCTTTGGATCCTCCAAAGACGACGCCTTCCGCAGAGATTTTACTGTTAACGGACTCTTCCTCGATCCCAACACAGGAAAAATCGTGGACCACGTTGGCGGGGTCGAAGACCTCCAACACAAAAAGCTTCGTATCATCGGCAACCCTGCCGAGCGCTTCCGTGAAGACCCTATAAGAATTTTAAGAGCGATTCGCTTCTGCGTTCGAAGTGGATTCACTTTGGAGAAAAAAACCGAGGCCGCCCTCGTCAAAGAAATCAATTGTCTGGCAGAAGCTAAGCCAGAACGTGTGCGCGAAGAAATCTTGAAGTTTCTCAAAGAAGGCACGGCCGAAGAGGCTTTCCGCTGGCTATGGAAGCTCAATGCTTGGCACCACATCAGTGCCACATGGACTCAGTTTTTAAAATCGCACGATGAGCAACGCGAATACTTTTTCAAAGCCTGTGGACAAATGAAAGCAAACGACTGGCACCAGTCCTTTGGCGCGGCTCCCCTTTTCTATATTTTCCTCTTACCTCTCACCACCCTTCCGAGAGAAAAGTCTGCACTCATTAACGATACGCTGAAGGCGACGGCTGATGAATTGAAAATTTCAAAAATTGAACGCGAAGAAATTCAATTTTTGCACAAATCACTAAGGTCTTTCTTACAGAGTCCGAACCACTCTTTCCCCTTGGAGCAAAAACCCAATTTCATCATGAGACAAATTCAGTTCACTCTGACCCTGTCGTTTCTGAAAGACATTGACCCCAGAAAATGGTCGAGCTTTTGGGATTCGCACAAGTTGGAATGGGAAGAACATCTCGCATGGCTGGTGCCGCAGCTTCTAGATCTTAAATCCAGCGGCCCCAAACGCCCTCCGCGCAGAGGATCATCCAAAGGACGAAAGCGCTCCTTCCAAAGTCGTGGTCCAAACGGGAACTCTTCGCAGAATTCTAACGAGAGCACAGGAGACAATTCATCGTCGCCCCACAAATCCTCCAGCAGACCTCGCCATAAAAGATCTGCGAAATCCCCAGCTCAGACCAAAGGCGCTCCGTCTCAAACTCAAAGACCTTCGAAACCCTCGATCCCGAGCAGCCATCACAAAAGTAAAAAGTAATTACTGACCATGCGGCAATAACCCTGATTTTAGAGCTTTAGTCTGAAACCCGGATTTATTGTCCGGATTTATTGCCCGGACGGCTTAGGCCCCTTGCTTTGAGATCCACTTTTGGAATTAGGATTTTTCGAATGACGATAATTCCTATTCCCTTTGCCGCCTTGCCCTGAATCCGACTGATTTGAACCCGCGTGCTTAGAATTAGGGTGACGCCCTCTTTGTCCGGGCCGATTTCTATTTCGATTACGATTGTTTGATCGCGACCTTGACCCTTGACCCGATGAAGTTGAAGCACCCTTAGGATCAACCGCCGTCTTCACCTCGGAAGCCTCTACAATTCCAAACACTTTAGAAACTTTCTTCCAGAGTTTTGAAAAGATTCCTTGAGATTCGGGCTTCGAGCTAGCCGTCCTAGCTCCGCTGGACGCAGCCCCCTGCCTTGCAGAATTCGGTCCTTGCCTATTTTTTGAATGATGACTCGGTCTTGGTCTCGATTCAGATCTAGAGCCTGACTGAGAAGTAGAGCGAGAACTTGACGACGGAGAATTTTGCGACGAATGCCCCTTTCCTGCCCCACCAGAACGAGTGTCTTTTGAATCAGACCCCTGCCGTCCCTCTTTGCGATAAGGCTTCTTAGAATCATGCCTAGGGCCTCCACCGGAGCGTCCACCCTTTTGGTGCGGCCTTGACCCAGAGCTATGCCGTGGACGATACTCTTCCTCTTCAGAACGCTCTTCTCTCGGACCAAAACGGGGGAGATCTCCAGAGAGTTTATCTGCGTCGAATTGCTCAACCTCAATCTTATCTCCTAGGAAGCGCTCTAGTTTTTCGATTCTAAAAACATCTTCAAAACCAAGTAGCGACAAAGCTCGTCCTTCACGACCAGCACGTGCCGTTCGTCCAACCCTGTGCACGTAAGTCGCAGGGTCTTCTGGCAGATCAAAGTTTACAACGTAATCGATATCCAAAAAGTCCAATCCACGTGCCGCCAGATCGGACGCCACAAGAACTTTCGTGTCGCCAGTTCTATAGGCGTCAGTGATGCGTTTTCTTAAAGACTGAGAAAGCTGAGCACTTAAAGCGTCGGCCTTACAGCCAAGCCCTCTAAGTCGTGACGCGACTTCATGAGCCCGGTCCCGATAATTTGAAAACACGATTCCGCGTTTGTCTTTTCTTTCATAAATAAAATTCGCGAGAGCATGAAACTTTTCACGGTCTCCGATGTGGGCCACTCGATGATCGAGTCCCTTCACAGTCATCTCCGCCTCTTCTTCGCCAAAACGCTGAGGTTCAAGTCCCATTTCGTAAGCAACTTCTTCCACACCTAGATGAAGCGTTGCGGACACACAGACTAGCTGCGGCTTATTCAAAAATTTGAGAATAGACCTAATGTCGTCAATAAAGCCCATGTCCAATAAACGGTCGGCCTCATCCATCACCACAACGTCGACGTTACGCGTTGAGATCTTTTTTCTTTTCATCAAATCAAGGAGTCTGCCTGGGGTCGCTATGACAAACTTTGCCTGACCCATGGCATCAATCTGTTTGTCTTCAGACTCTCCACCAACAACTACGACGGCTTGCTGCTCTGCCTCGGTGAGAACAACGAAAGTACTTTGCACTTGTGAAGCTAATTCTCGCGTAGGAACCAAGACAAAAACCAAAGGTCCTTCTGCATTTTCTATGTCGCTTTTTTGTTGATCCAGTTCAGAAAGAGAATACTTTTGTACTAAGGGCGCCAGATAGGAAAGTGTTTTACCTGTTCCGGTTTTGGCCAGGCCAAGAACACAAGTTCCATCTTGAATGGGTTGAAAAAGTTCTTTTTGGATCTGAGTTGGTTTAAGAATTTTTGCCCGCTCAAGTCTTTCAACGAGAAGCTTGTGAAGTCCAAGCGCTTCGAATGAGTCGATGTCTTTTATTTCGTCGACTATATCGCCGACCATTCCGTCGACCATTTCGTCGGCTCCGGCGTCATTAAGTCCGGAGTTATTAAGTCCAGAGTCATTAGCCCCAGATTCATTAATTTTAGTTTCGTCATTTGGTTTGTTTTCACCCGTCATGTATCCCTAATAAGTACCATCCTTTTGAGTTCATGAACATATCAATCTCGATATAGTTATCCTCGTATGCAAACAAAAGTTTGAATATCTCGAACTTTCATCATATGACTTTAAGTCGGGGAGCTTCTTCCAAGTTTTAACCTTGGAAGAACTTAAAGAGGAACAATTTTATAATTATGACATTTTCACAAACGGTATTGAACTTACACTCGTCATCAACAACTAACGCATCCGATGCAACGGCAACTAACTCATCGGAAGCTACAACTAATCCTACGACGACAGGAACAACAGTTCCTTCTCCAAACTCTTCTCCAAATCCTTCTCTGACAACTCCATTTTCAACAGCGAGCATTTCACAAAGTGCTCCGGTCCAAACTCCCTCCAATACACCTGTAAACTCTCAGCCGAATTTGCAGTGGAAACTTTTGGAGATGGTACAGGTAACCGATGACCCTGTGGACATGGATGCCGGTGCACCAATGCAATGGTTTAAATTTTCTGGAGTTCAACCTGACTCACAAGGCCCCATCGTTTTGTTGTCAGGATTTAACGGAGCTACAAAGAACGACAGCCGCGTTTTACAATTGCTTCAAAAAGCTCTTTCATCAGGCGTGATTGCTGCGGCATCTGATATTTATCTTTGCCCTATCGTGAACCCTACCAGCAGTTCAAAAGCTCCGTACCTTAACCAATCTAAAGTCGACATCCTCAACGCTTTTCCAACAGAAAAGGCTCTTAAGGGCACCTACAAGACAACTCCAGAAGTTCAATCCATCCTTCATTGGATCGAAAAAATTGAACCAAAAGCAGTCATCACTCTCCAGTCGGAAAAAGCTTTGTTGAATCACTTTGGAATCACAGACGAATTGATGGAAAAACTTTCTGCCCTAGCAGAGCGCCCCATCCTCAGCATTGGCGATGAGCCATCTGAAGAAGTAGAAGAAGAAGTCACATACAACGCTCTTGGGATGCCCATTCAAGCAACTCCCGTTACTCGATTTATTCAGTCTCCAAAACCTAATCGAAATTTCGACGGACACATCGGCAAATGGTGTGAAGAGAAAGAAGTTCTATGGCTTTCTCTGTCTGTAGATTCGGAGAAAAAGTCTTTCGATGAGATCAAAGAAGATTGGCGACTCAACATCGGTCCTGCGATGAAGTGGCTTCTCGAAGCACCTCGCTTCAATCCACCAGAACAAGAGCCGGAAGTCGAAGCCCCAACTGTAGTTGGCGTTCTAGATCTTCCTCCAGAATTGATGAACCTTTAATCTAATATTTTTTACGACTATTTTTTTTACGGTATTAGCTCAAACAAAAAAGGGAGCTTCCAAAACGGAAGCTCCCTTTTTTAATTCCTATTTGAAAAACTATCTTAGGACTTCGTCCTTAACCATATAGATCGACTCTAAAGTGCGATACTTCTCACCCCAGTCGAGTCCATATCCCACAACAAAATGATTCGGGACAACGGCGCCAACAAATTCAGGATCACAAGGAACCTCTCTTCGCTCTTTCTTGTCGAGCAAGGCCGCAATTCGAACACTTTTAGCTTCACTAGCTCTGAGGCGTTCTTTAATAAAAGACAAAGTACGCCCACTATCCACAATTTCTTCGACGAGCAGGACATGTTTTCCGCGGATGTCGGTCTCAATATCCTTCAAGATTCTCACAACTCCGGAGGACTCAGTTCCATGGCCATAAGAAGCTGCACGCATAAAATCAATTTGTACATCCCTAGACAAAGCCCGAACCAAATCAGAATGAAAGATCCAAGCTCCTTTCAACACTCCAACACAAACAATTTCCTCACCTTCTGGGTAGGCGTCATCGATCTTCTTGGCGATCTGTAGAACCATCTCATGAATCTGTTCTTTACTATAAAGAACTTCGAAATTTTCAGGAATTTTGTAGGTCATTGTCCGTTCGCCTTAAGCATCTTTCTAACTCCGTCGTAGTGACGAGAAGTCGCTGTTGTCATTTTATCTGTATCAAACACTTTTTTCAGTGTTTGAGCTTCGGTATCACTCATGGAGATTAACGATTCCATTATTTTGAAGACTTTCTCCGGGTGTTCACTATAAAATCTACTTCTTACCGCAAAAGCATCATTCGGTATCGGGTCAGAATGTTGAATGACTCTAAACTTTTTATCCACATGCTTCTTAGAAAAGTCAGTCCAAGCTCCATCATTTGATTCAGGAGTATCGGACCAAACGGCTACAGCATCAAACTTTCCGTCGGCTAACTGCTGAATGGAATTTTCATGCGTTCCTGTGAAGGAATGCTCATACATATCGTCGCTCAAACCAGCCTGACTAAAAATTGATTTCGGATATAAAAATCCACTTGCACTTTTAGGATCCACAAACCCAACTTTTTTTGACCTCAAATCAGTAACTGTCTTCAAGTTTGAATCCGCCATTACAACTATGGCAGAAAAATAAAATTCACTCTTTCCATAAACTTTTTTGAGTAAAACTTTTGCATTTGCTTCTTTTTCAGCTGTCACAAAGTTAACCGGTGAAAAGAACGCAAAGTCGACTTGTGCCTCTTTGAATTTTGTCACTAAGTCTTGATAATCTTTTGAAATTAGCAAATTGACTTTCAATCCAGATAGACGCGACAATTCTTCCTTGAAGGTCTCAATATCGGCCGTCCCCTCATTGGGTTGAAGCCCTATTTGAATAACCGAAGAATCTGAGCTTTTTGAGGTCGAAGAGTTTTGCCCCTGACAGCCACCTAACAAGCCGAAAGCCAAAGTCAAAACAGATAGAATGATGAATGATTTATGGATGTTCCGTCGCATGCCGTTTCCATTCTGCCATGCGTGAGACCATAATTCCACATTCATATAATACTTGGATGGGTAGCATCAAAACCAACATGCTTAGGACATCGGGAGGACTTAAAAAGGCCGAAACTGCCGCATTAACCACAATTGCCACACGGCGTCCTTTTCTCCAAGTCGTGGAATCCACCCATCCCAACAAGCTGAACTCAAGCATGATTAGCGGAAGCTCCAATAGCAATGCCGTTGCCACTAGCACCCCCAAAGACATTCCGACATAAGCCCCCAAAGAAATAAAGGCGGTCTCTCCTGCCCCCTTAAACCCAACCAGAGCCTCCAAAAGCAAAGGAATGACATACTTCTGACCGAGAACCAGCCCCAAAACTGCTACACCAAACGCTAAAATGGCAAAAATGTTCAAGCTCTTTCGCTCATAACTCAATAGCGCTGGCTTAAAGAATCCATAGGCCGAAACATAGATGGCAGGCAGAACGACAAACACGCCTCCCCACATAGCGACTCTCAAATGGACCCAAATTTTCTCGAAAGGGCTGATGTAGATCAAACTTGCATTGGCCCCCATGACTTTAGAGTAGGGAGCTGTCAGCCACGCCAAAATCTCCGAGGAAAACACATACCCCAATGCTCCACCAATAAAGATACAGAAAATGACGTTCTTGAGAGCCACACCTAGTGACTTCATGTGATGAAGAAGAGGCTCCCGCTTTTCTTCAAACTCAGACATTATCATCCTTTTTTGAAGGGGGCACACTTGGTTTGGCAACCATCTCTTCTTGAGCCATAACTTTATAATTATTGAATTGAGTTCTTAGCTTCCCAACGAAAACACCTAATTTATGGGATTTTTCAACAAATTGTTCCGGCCCCAAAACCACAAAAGCGATCATCGCAACCAGTATCAATTCAGAAAAACTAAAATCCATTCTTAGAAATAACCCTGAGGGTGTTCTAGCAGGTTTTGTACGTTTCTAAAACTCAAAGGTGAAGCGCTATATAGGGAGACAATCCCCAAAGACAAGCTTTTCGGGTTTCCCTTAATTCTCAATGGCTTCAGACCTTGGTGCACCCAGAGTACAGGCATTTTCCGGGACTTATTCATGGCAGCATGACCCAATATCTTTGTAAGCTCATCAAAAAGCTTATCATCCATCTCTCTGCGCGGAGGAGTCACCACGAGTACCGGCTCTCGATCTAAAGATAGGCTCTTCTTCAAACTTGCTAAGAATTCTGTCTGAGGCTTTCCTTTTGAGTCATATCGCAAAACTTGATCGAATTGTCTGTACTCCCGCCACATCCTTTTCCATTTAAAGGCGGGCAGATATACCTTCCACGAGTCGTTCACTTTATCCCGAAAGCTAGCAGTCAGAGTCTTTGCCTCACCAGCCCACCACTTCACAGCTCGACGGCTAACTTCTTTCGCAACCGCAACTGATTCTGGTCTCCTAAGATTTTCTTTCCAAAACGGGTTAGGAGATCTCTCATGATCTAAACCTATTCGCTCAGCCTTGGTTCTCAAAATACGAGACACTTTCTCATCGATTAACGATTCTTCAATGCGACCGTCTGCTACCGCTTTCTTAATCGCTGCCACAACCTCCAGCTGCCTATCGCGAGACCAAACCAGCATGATCATATCCGTTCCAGCCTTCAAGGCTCTGATTGAAAGTTCTCCGTAACTAGCTTGATCTACCTTTACGCCATCCATTTCCAGATCATCAGTAACAACGAGTCCTTTAAACTTTAATTCATCTCTCAGGATGTCAGTTAGGAATACTTTAGAAAGCGACGCGGGGCCTTTATCAATTTTAGGATACTCAACATGCGCAGTCATAAACGCTTGTGCACCCTCTCCGATTGCAGAGCGAAATGGCATCAAATCACTCTCCATCAATTCATCTTTGGTTTTATCCACTTTAGGTAAAGCGAAATGCGAATCAACACTCGCTAGCCCATGACCAGGATAGTGTTTTGCTACGGCCAGAATTCCAGCTGCCCTTTGCCCCCTCATAAAACTCACGGCAGAGTAGGCGCTAGTTCGAGAATGATCTCCCCAGACACGGTTCCCAAGAAACGATCGGGCATTCCCTAGATCAAGTACTGGTGCAAAATTCATATTGATTCCAAGCGAGGCCAGCTCTATTCCCATGTGTTTTCCCACTTGAAATGCTAGATAAGGATCATCGACAGAACCCACTGCAGCTGCATCGGGAAATGGAGTCATCCCTTTCCGAATGCGCAAAACTCTTCCGCCTTCATGGTCAGTTGCTATAAACAAGGGCGCTTTAAGATTTTTGGCGGCTAGATTTTTGATGTCCTGGATCTTGGCTTTAGTGGCTTCAATTTTGTCACCCAGGTTCCAAGAGAAAAGAACGACACCACCGACTTTCAAATTTTGAATCTGCTGCGGACTTCTGTAACCAACAATCAAGAGTTGGCCAATTTTTTCATCCAAACTCCAATTACTCAGATCAATCTTCATATCCTCCGACACGACGCTTGTTGAGGTGGAGTTTTTTTCGATGGCAGTTAGGCTTCTCGCAGGAATAAATTTTTTTATGGGAACAAAATTCGAATTCACATTCTTAGAACTAGAGAGAACAATGTTGGCAAAAGTTCCCATGCAGAAGCACAATAAAAAATTTGAAACCTTCACCCCTCTATTGTCACAAATTCTTAGCCCTCTCGCTCGCCAATTGTTTGTCGCGTCATGGGTGGGATCTTTAGATCCAAGACTAAATCGTCAAAAGACTTTCATATAAGAGCGGACTAGCTGCTGGCGATAGATGACATTTCCGAGGCCAAAGCTTCAAAAGAAGTTTTCACCTTAACCAGGCCTATCTCTTCCTTCTTAAGGTCCTCATCAACTAGATCCACATAGCGGTATTCCACACGTATCTTTGCAAAGAACTTAGGCAAGTAGGCCTGACTCCACGACTTTTCAAAAACCCATTTGCGATCACACCCCACGCAAGCCACAACCACACCTGCCCTCAACAGCTTTGCCAAAGCTAGAATTCCTTTTTTGGGTTCATGTCGTGGTCCTTTCGGACCATCAACCGCAAGACTCACCATCGGGAGCTTGTCTCTTCTCATGTTCTTTATCATGCCCAGGAAACCTTTGGCCCCCCCACGAGTTGAAGACCCTCGGGATACCGAAAACCCAAGCGACTGCGTAAACTTCGCCATGATTTTTCCATCTTCACTATCAGAAACGAGCACACCCATTTTACGATAAGCAAAGGTAGCAAGTAGTGGCCATTCGTCTCCATGCCAATGAGCAAAGACGACGGTTCCGCCACCATCTAGTCTGGATTGTGCTTCAAGAGGAAGCGCTCCCTCATCAATTCTCCAGGTCCACCTGAAGACACGAAAAATCATTCCGACAATAAAAGCTATGATAGAGCTTCTCACTGTTTCAAAACTCCCCGCTCATTCTGGCCAATCGTTTATTTCGCCAATTCTGACGAAAAGAATCCCCCACTCGCAAATTTATCCGAGAGAACTAGCAATTCGTGCTGAGATTTTCTCTCCGGTAAACCCATAGTGTTCCATGTTATCAGCAGGAGATCCTGACTGACCAAATTCCGTAACACCAATACGAAGAAGTCTCTTCGTGTTTGGAAGCGTAGAAATAAATTCCGCCACAGCTCCACCAAGTCCACCAACATCATAATGATCCTCGACAGTCACAAGCAATTTCGCAGAACTCTCACAAGCTTTGCGAAGGAAAGCTTCGTCAATAGGACGGATCCAATTTGCGTTCACCACACAAACCTTCAAAGACTTCTCTGAAAGGATCTCAGCCGCCTTAACAGACGGCTCCATCACACCACCGCTAGCCATCAATACAACATCAGCGCTTCCCAAAACTTCAGGATTCAAAACACCCCAAACACCAGGCTTAAATTCAGTGCCTGCAGGGCGCTTAAGCAAAGGAAGTCCTTGCCGAGTGAGTCTCATATAAACAGGACCATCGTGCTTGATGCTCCACTTGATAAATTCACGAGTATCCCAATCATCCGATGGTTGAAACACAGTCATATTCGGAAGCGAACGCATCAAAGTCAAATCTTCCAATCCCATTTGAGAATGGCCGTCTTCACCAATCCCCACACCCGCGTGAGTTCCTACAAGTTTCACATTGGCTTTAGACGCCGCAACACTCATTCGAATTTGATCGTAACGACCTGTAAGAAAGCAGGCAAAGCTTGCTGCAAAAGGCACATGTCCCGCACGAGCGAGTCCTGCAGCTGCACCAATCATATTGGCTTCTGCGATTCCCATATTAAAAAATCTCTCAGGAAATTTCTTCGCGAAATGTTGGGTCTGAGTGGACTTCGATAAGTCAGCATCTAAGACCACCATTTCAGGGTGTGAATCTCCCAGTTAGCTACTGCCAAACCAAAACTCTGTCTCGAAGCTACGGCCTTTGTGTTTGTGTCTACTAATGTTTCGTATAAGCTCATTTCGTATTCCTTTTATCCAAACGGCCCTTAGCTCAAAATTCTTCCAAACGGCTCACTACCGCCATTCAATTCTTTCAAGGCATCAGCGAGTTGTTCAGCACTTGGCGCAGCTCCATGCCAAGCCGTTGGATGTTCCATAAAGGAAATCCCTTTTCCTTTTACCGTGTTCGCGATGATGAAGTGAGGTTTTCCTTTTTCAGAAATTTCACATTTTGCGAGTGCCGCTTTCAATTCATCGACATTATGGCCATCCACCGTTTGGACGCTCCAATTGAAAGCTTTAATTTTGTCGGCGATAGGTTCTAAATCCATGATCTCTTTCACCGGACCATCGATCTGGCCTTTGTTGTAATCGAGGATGCATACCAAGTTTCCAAGCTCAAACTTAGGAGCCGCCATCAGCATTTCCCAAACTTGACCTTCTTGCATTTCCCCGTCCCCCATCACAGCGTAAACACGAGGTAACCTGCCTAATTTTTTATTTTGAAAGCTCAGGCGCAAACCTAGAGCTTCTCCGAGGGCCACAGAACCACCCTGTCCGAGACTGCCAGTAGAAGCCTCCATCAACTCATAATGATTGCGATCGGGATGTCCTTGTAGGAAATGTCCTAGAGAGCGGAGGTGTTTTAATTCACTTGGATCGAAATAACCCAAGAAACTTAATGCTGAATAAAGAGCAGGAACGCCATGTCCTTTTGAAAGAACAAGTCTGTCGCGATCGGCAGCAAGTTGATCTTTTGGATCGTGTTTGAAATGGCCATCAAAAATGGCAGACATGATTTCCACAAGACTCAAGCTTCCGCCTGGGTGTCCTGAATTCGCGGCTGCGATCTGCTCCAAGATCGCCTGTCTCATCGCTTTTCTAGAAGTTTCTGAACTGATTGCTTCGTTTGGCCATTTAAATCCCATGGCCCCAAGCTCATTCCATTGGATCCAAATTGGCAAGTGAGGAAATAAGGAGCTTGTGATCAAGGGTGTTGAAAACCCGTTTGCGTCAAAACACGTCGTGATGCCTTAAAAGCCAAAATGACTCTAAGGCCCTAAAACTATTTGTGCTGTAAAATCTACGCGGCATCTTTCAGATCAAGATCAGCAGCACCGATCGCGGTGAGAGCTTCACTAGACCTAAGATCCAATAAAACATCTGGATCCGAGGACAGGAGCTTCGCATTTTTTAACAAATTCTCCCAGCGTTTGTGAGCCTTATCAGCCGACTCCAGCAGGCTATAATAGTCGAATCCTTTATCCAGGAAGTCCGAAGCACCTAATCGAAGGGCTTCAACCACGTGTTCTTTTTTGCCATACCCTGAGAAGAATAGAACTGGATTCAGAAAAGCTCTTTTACGAACTTCTCTAAGAAACTCCAGTCCATTCATTTTAGGCATACTAAAATCCGTTATAATCACTGATATTTCATTCGCATGTTGCTCAAGCAAATCAACAGCTTCATTCCCATCACGAGCCGAAAAAGTTTCCCATCCAAATGATTCTAGAAACTCGGAAATCAGCTCCCTGAGATCCAGTTCGTCATCAATAATTAATGCAATCTTTCTTACTTTCATTATCTTACCCTCCAGCAAACGTACTACTTCTTTGAGAACTCCATCATTTCACAAACGAAAGCCAACCTAGATAAAGTCTTGATTAAGAAAATAAAGCTAAAATATTTCAACACCTTAGAAACACGGAGGCCTGACAGTCCAAGAAAAAGAATAAGCTTTAAAAAACGTTCCCGAATTTCCAACACTTAAAATTCAGCACTAAGCAGTTAACAGCGCGCAGTTTAATCTTGAAGTCTCAAACGCATTGAATGAGCGGCATCCTGGAATCCAACTTCTTCATACAGAGCCCTTGCTCCCGGATTGTAGGCAAAAACATTCAAGCTCAGGTAATCTATCCCCTTCGCCTTTAAATCCGCACTGAGCTTAACTAGGGCTTCTCTAGCAAGTCCCTTACGTCTAAACTCTTCAAAAATTGTGATTTGGTATATATAGGCATTATTGAATCTGGTGTTCTCAGCCACCCATAGAAAACCAACATCTTTTTCATCATTCATAATCGACCAAAAATAGTGAGGTTTTTCTTTTGAGTTCTCTGCCCACAAAAGTCGCATGGACTCTAAAGCATGTTGATGAGCATCGGCTTCCGTAGGAAAGTATCCTGCCTTGTGCATCGAATCTCCGTATTCATGGATTTGAAGTTTTCTAAATTCTTCTTTTTCCCAGACTCCTAGCTCTCGAAAGGAAACACTTCTCTTATTGCTTTTGGGACTATTCGATCTCACAGCAAAATTCTACAACACGAACATTCCCAAAGAAATTTTTGACAAAAAAAAGCCGCCTAACCCCGAAGGATTAGACGGCAAAAAAATATGGGGGCATCGTGCTACTCTCCCACAAGGCTTCCCCTGCAGTACCATCGCCGATGAAAGGCTTGACTTCTGTGTTCGGAATGGGAACAGGTATTTCCCTCTCTCTTTGGACACCCCCAAATCGTATTTCCACATTAAAGTGCTGATCTCATCGCTGCCGATGATTTCAGAAGAAAAAACAATCTGGTAAGAGTAAAATTCAAGACTTTTAGAAAAGTCTTGTTCATGACCAGGAAGTCATGAACCGTGAATATGGTGAGTTCATCAACTCATATTCACAAGGGTCGTTCGATCTTCTACCTTAGTAGAATGATCAGTAGTTAGTTTGCGTGCTAGTCGCTTCCAGGTCGCTCTATAGTTTTAGCTATAGCTCTCATTGGTAGCTTCTAACGGACTATTGGTTCATGACCTCGTTGGTATGAATCCAAAGCTATCTGCAAAAACATGTTTGCTTATATCGCTTCTAATTCGAAGGATATAAAGCGGCGTAGGTTTGGTAATTTACTAGTAGTTTGTTACTAATTCGTAATGCTGAATCCAATCAAACATCAAAAATCAATTTGAATGCTTGGGACGTGAAGGATGAGCCTTCACTATGCACCGAATTTAGTATTTCATAAATTCGTTGCCAAATCTCAAGCAACAATAAAACAAAACTAGCTTGTTTCTCTCAAAGCTTCACCGAAATGAAACATTTGAAGAAAAAACAAATTAGCAAGCCAATCGGGCGATTAGTACAGGTCAGCTGAACGCATTACTGCGCTTACACCTCCTGCCTATCAACGTTGTAGTCTCCAACGGCCCTTACAAGAATTAACTTCTTGGGAATTCTTATCTTAAGGTCAGTTTCCCACTTAGATGCTTTCAGCGGTTATCTGATCCGAACTTAGCTACCCAGCCCTACCGCTGGCGCGATAACTGGTCCACCAGAGGTTCGTCCGACCCGGTCCTCTCGTACTAGGGTTAGATCCTCTCAAAATTCCTACGCCCACGACAGATAGGGACCGAACTGTCTCACGACGTTCTGAACCCAGCTCGCGTACCACTTTAATCGGCGAACAGCCGAACCCTTGGGACCGACTTCAGCCCCAGGATGTGATGAGCCGACATCGAGGTGCCAAACCCCGCCGTCGATGTGAACTCTTGGGCGGGATAAGCCTGTTATCCCTAGAGTACCTTTTATCCGTTGAGCGATGGCCCTTCCATACGGAACCACCGGATCACTTAGACCTGCTTTCGCACCTGCTCGACTTGTAGGTCTCACAGTCAAGCTCCCTTGTGCCTATACACTCTACGCCTGATTTCCGTCCAGGCTGAGGGAACCTTTGTGCGCCTCCGTTACTATTTGGGAGGCGACCGCCCCAGTCAAACTACCCACCAGACCGTGTCCTCGTCCCGGATAACGGGACTAAGTTAGAAACACAAACATATCAGGGTGGTATTTCAAGGATGACTCCACACTGGCTAGCGCCAATGCTTCAAAGTCTCCCACCTATCCTACACAAATCTGTTCGGGTTTCAGGGCCAAGTTGTAGTAAAGGTTCATAGGGTCTTTCCGTCTAGCCGCGGGTAGGCTGCATTTGCACAGTCAATTCAATTTCGCTGAGTCCATGGTTGAGACAGTGGGGAAATCGTTACGCCATTCGTGCAGGTCGGAACTTACCCGACAAGGAATTTCGCTACCTTAGGACCGTTATAGTTACGGCCGCCGTTTACTGGGGCTTCAATTCATGCCTTCTCTTGCGATAAGCACTCCTTTTAACCTTCCAGCACCGGGCAGGCGTCAGCCCCTATACTTCGACTTCTACGTCTTAGCAGAGACCTGTGTTTTTGATAAACAGTCGCTACCCCCAGTTCACTGCGACCTCTCGGCGCATTAATTTGCAAGAAATTTCACGCCAAAAGGCACACCTTCTTCCGAAGTTACGGTGCCAATTTGCAGAGTTCCTTAACCATAGTTATCTCAAGCGCCTTAGGATATTCACCCCAACCACCTGTGTCGGTTTCCGGTACGGGCAACATTATAACTCAACTACGAAGCTTTTCTCGGCAACATAAGCTCAGCGACTTGGAGCCTAAAAGGCTTTCCGTCCTCCGTCTCAGAGAATGTCTAGCGGATTTACCTACTAGACCTCCTACGCGGACTCAGCACCTATTCCAACAGGTGCCTCGCTTGCTTCTTTGCGTCCCTCCTTAGTTTCAAACATTACAATATTGGTGCAGGAATATTAACCTGCTTTCCATCGTCTACGCCTTTCGGCCTCGACTTAGGACCCGACTAACCCTGGGAGGATGAGCCTTCCCCAGGAACCCTTGGTTTTTCGGCGAACGAGTTTTTCACTCGTTTTGTCGCTACTCATGCCGGCATTATCTCTTCTGTCTCGTCCACGTGTTCTTTCGATCACGCTTCGGCCTACAACAGAATGCTCTCCTACCGCTCCTCACGAAGAGGAACCCGTAGCTTCGGTACGATACTTAGCCCCGTTACACTTTCCGCGCAGACTCGCTTGACCAGTGAGCTATTACGCTTTCTTTAAAGGATGGCTGCTTCTAAGCCAACCTCCTGGCTGTCTGAGCAAATCCACATCGTTTACCACTTAGTATCGATTTGGGGACCTTAGCTGACGATCCGGGCTCTTTCCCTCTCGACGACTGGCCTTATCACCCGCCGTCTGCCTGCCATGATACGAATTTAGGAATTCGGAGTTTGATTGGGTTTGGTAATCCGGTAAGACCCCTAGCCCATTCAGTGCTCTACCTCCTAAATTTAATTACATGACGCTATACCTAGATATATTTCGAAGAGAACCAGCTATTTCCTAGTTTGATTAGCCTTTCACCCCTATCCACAAGTCATCCGAGAATTTTTCAACATTCAACGGTTCGAGCCTCCACTTGTTGTTACACAAGCTTCACTCTGCTCATGGATAGATCACTAGGTTTCGGGTCTATACCCAGCAACTTGACGCCCTATTCAGACTCGCTTTCGCTACGGCTCCACCTAAATGGCTTAACCTTGCTACTGAGTATAACTCGCCGGCTCATTATGCAAAAGGCACGCCGTCGAACTTTGCCTTACGGCCATAGTTCTTCGACTGCTTGTAAACACACGATTTCAAAGTCTATTTCACTCCCCTTTCGGGGTTCTTTTCACCTTTCCCTCACGGTACTTGTTCACTATCGGTCACTGAGGAGTATTTAGGCTTGGGAGATGGTCCTCCCAGATTCCTTCAGGGTTACACGTGCCCCAAAGTACTCAGGATACTGCTAGGTATATACTCGATTTCGACTACAGGGCTATCACCTTTTGTAGCGCCGCTTTCCAGGGGCTTCGTCTATCAAGTATAAGTCCACATTGCAGTCCTACAACCCCGGCTATGTTGCCACAGCCGGTTTGGCCTGTACCCCGTTCGCTCGCCACTACTTAGGGTATCTCTTTTGATTTCTATTCCTCCAGGTACTTAGATGTTTCAGTTCCCTGGGTTCGCCTCCTACGCCTATTGATTCAGCGTAGGATACCCGTATTAACGGGTGAGTTTCCTCATTCGGAGATTTACGGATCGGTGCTTGATTACCAGCTCCCCGTAACTTATCGCAGATTTCCACGTCCTTCATCGCCTCTCAGTACCAAGGCATCCATCGTGTGCTCTTAGTAGCTTGACAATTTTTTTATCTTATTTTGCTTGAGATTCAGCATTACGAATTAGACTAACAAATTACTAGTTAAAGTATTTTGCCTACTAACCGCTTGCTATGACAGATTGCTTTAAATATTTCGCTGTTTAGAATTCCGAAGAATACAAACATAGCGATCTTTAAGATCGCACTATCGAAATTCAAAATCTTTCTATCTATCTTGAACTTTACTCTTAACCAAATTTTCAAATAACGCCTTCCGAAAAAAAACCAAACCGAAGTTTGGTTGAAATCCGAAAGTCGAATTCTGATGAACAGAACTCTGAGAGTTTTAGGCTTGGTGAGCCTAAGAAGAGTTGAACTTCTGACCTCGTCCTTATCAGGGACGCGCTCTAACCAACTGAGCTATAGGCTCATTTGCGTCCAAAACTGTTGGACTCTCAAAGCTAAATAGTAAGGATAGACTGGATGGAATAACATCGCTGCTATTCCGGACACTCTGAAGTACTTTAGTACAAAGTCCAAATGATAAATCAAATCGACTTGAGTGCTTGACCTAAAGATGACCCAGGATCGAAATCCTGGGTCTAATCC
>Ga0100391_1002950_pt1 | contig 17677 bp, 16 predicted proteins | sample CryGeymeta201515_FD_81541 | JGI IMG/M metagenome (GOLD analysis project Ga0100391, IMG submission 81541) | Groundwater microbial communities from Crystal Geyser aquifers in Utah, USA - Crystal Geyser metaG 2015-15 | ecosystem: Environmental > Aquatic > Deep subsurface > Groundwater | place: USA...
GTACACCTTTTTACAAAAACACCTTTTTACAAAAATTTGTAAAAAGGTGTACTTTTGGTGTACCAAGTACACCAAAGTACACCAAAATGGTACACCCAGTGGTACACCTTTTTACATATACCCATTTAAAATGATAATAATAATACTATAGAGTAGTCTAGTCTACAAGAATTCGAATTTCGACAACATCGAACAATCAAGAACAGAAAATTAATGAAAGACAGTATCTACTACCAGTGTAAAATCCTAGTTCCTACTGTTAATACTGAGAAGCTGAAGAAAGAAACATGAGCGTTCGTAGCAGCATTACTACAGAGGTGCAGGCAATATTGCCTGCCGCCGTCGAGCATACCCCAGAGCGATTCGGAGCAGAAGATGCCATTGGAAGCTCACCCTACCAACTTTCTCAAGACAACCTCCATTCTCCAGAAGAATCTTCTACTACAATTTCGGCACGCCTCCAGGCGTATGCTACGTCTCACCTCGGAAAAGAATTGCTAGCATCAGTGGTACTTGGTACCTTTCTCTTCTTTATCGGATATGCATGGGGAACCAAGCCAACCATTCGCGATATTCCCTACCAATACTTGGAGAACAACGGCGAATACGTCCGTAATCTCAGCATCAATGAGGAGTTCGTCAATTCTACTGTCAGTACACCAGTCTTGGTCATCTTGTGTGTGATTATCTGCCCCGGATTACAATTGTTTCTCAGCTATGCGTGTGGTTTGGCGGGGGATATTCATGCCACGCTCTGTGTGTATTGGCTGGCCGTGCCCCTAAACGAATTGGTCACTTGGTCCGTTAAGCTCTATGCCGGGTATTTACGTCCCAATTTCTACAGTCAGTGTCAACCCTCGGACAATTATGAATACTGCACAACAGCCGACGAGAATGGTGATGGCGTAGATAGTTGGGATTTACGAATGTCCTTTCCCTCGGGACATGCCAGTTGGAGCTTTTGCGCATTGACTCTCTTTACATTTTATCTCGAACGGTGTTTTGGACTGTCCCGCATTCAATACTTCAATACTGTGACGACAAACGATAGTGGCAACACGGGAATGACAACAACGTCTACAATCTTAATGTACCGTGGTAACCCTTTTATTTACCGACTGCGGTCTATGCTTTGCTTGGCTCCCATGGCAGTTGCTTTCTTTGTCGCAGCCAGCCGCGTAGTAGACAATAAACACCATCCTGCGGATATCGTGGCCGGGTCGATACTGGGGTATGCCGTGGCGTCGTTTATGCATTCTCTGTGGTAAGTATCGTCGTGAATGATGTTACCATCCAAAACCTTGCTTGCTTGTATTCGTTCACTCATTCATTTTGCTAACATCTCAATACTGTGATTTTGCACCGTATAATCGTAGGTTCGTTGAGCCAAAATATACCACGCAATATAACTAAAGCTGTATAGCAAAGGCGGTAAATTTAACCACGTCAAACAAACCTTCCACAGGAATTCACGGCCAACTCGCAATGACATCATCACCACTTGGCCATGGCATATCCAATCGTGACCAATATTCCATTGTATCGACACCACTTGGAACCGTTCCTAGCAACACTAAACCAGCATCGGTCAGCGTTTGAGCCGTAATTCCTGATGGATACGGGTCTTTAAATGCAATCGGCGCCTTGACGACGATAGCACGATCAATAAGTTTCTCTTGTAGGAAATAGAGAGCTGTTTTTGGTCCACCTTCCACCATAATATGGTCAACCTGTAATTGTTCCTTCAAGTGATGCACTACAGCTCTTGGTGATAGGAATCGCCCTGGTCGTGTGTTATGGTTTTCTGCAGTAATATTGTTTGGATCATCTAAACATACCAAATGCGTGTTTTCCGTCAAGTTCAAAGATGCCAGATCCACATCGTCGACACGGTGATGGTATATCACCGTTGGATATCCGTCCTCAAATACTTGATAGGGCACGCCTTTGTTGTTGAGACGGTCCAACAACAGAGACAGGGTAGGATCTAGAATAACTCGCAAAGGTTGTTTGTCACAGAGCACTCCTCGTCTCACCAACAGGGAACAATCATCCCGCTCTACCGTTCCACGTCCCACCAAAACAGCGCCACTGTCTCGCCGTAATCGATGGACCATATCGAGAGAACCAGGACATGTGAATCTTACGCTTTCTGTGTCAGCTTGTTCGGCCACCCCTCCATTCTGATCCAAGGCAATCTTTAATGTAATTCCTGTGACATTGTTAGTTGTAGACGATGAAGATAATGACGACGATAATGGCAATGATTCAGCGGAGAGAGAGACTGAACAATGCCGAGACATCCGATAGTGATGAATTAAGCAAGCTGTGGAAGTTCGCGTTGGCTTTTGCAGAGGCACCACTGTCCAAGCTGTTGTTGTAGTAAACATGATGAGAGATACAATAAGGAAAATCATTGTGACGACGAGGCTTGTGGCAACAGTCCAATTCTGTCTATCTCCGTGGATAGGCATGCTTTCACAATTTGGGCCAGATTTAGTAGCGTATTCAAAGTTCAGTCAGTTATGTAGTAGTATGAAGTATGAAGATTGGATCAATCAATGATCAAAAGAAACGAGGGGAGCAATCTTTTTTATCAGTTTTATTAGACTATTATTATTTTTATCACGCCTCTTATTTCTGACCTTGTTCGTTGTTTGAGTTAAGGTTAACGTTATCCCTACTGTCACTGAGCTGAAAAGTGACTCAGCTTGTCAGTTCTGACGACAAATCTCAATTTTCTGTTTTCTCCACCGCAACCAAGTTAATCATACTGCCATACTCGGAGCTCGGAGCAATCTGCATTTTACTCATGATGATGAAATACATCGGTAGCTCATCGTTGCTGCTGCTTGCGGTTACCTTCTTTGGCCAAGCCAATGCCTTGAGTACGACAACTGCTACTACTACTGCTACTGCCGCCGCCGTGGGAGTCTACGAGGGTCTTTTATCGACTCCTTTGATCCGGGCTTCTGATTCGTCTTCCGTAATCTTACCAAGTTTGTGGCGTGCCAATACTCCCTTTGGACTGGCCGACGAAAAAGCTACTGTAGCTTTTCTACGTCACTATGGGTGATTTCTGTGCTGGGAGCACGCAGCTGCTTTGAAAGAGCAAGTGCTTCCAGCAGTTCCAGGCAACAGCAACAACAACAAAAAACTTTTCTTTGTCGGCGTCGGCACAGGAGAAGCTGCTGCGGAATTTGCTAAACAACTTGGCATCGATCCAGCTTTGTGCTTTGGAGACGAAGGTGGCGTGGTAGGTGATGTCTTGGGTCTGGACAAAGGATTCAAAACAATGTGGAATCCTCCTGCAGTCGACAACATGATGAAGCGAAACGACGAAAATTCTTTGAAATCGCTTGGTGAAGCCTACAAGGCTGCCGCCGATAACATTGGTATCCGCAAATTGGCTCCTAAGAAAATTGAGGATACACTGCGCCAAGGAGGTACGTTTGTGTTCAAGGGAAGCAATTTGTTGCTCGAGCACTACGACCAAAAAGTAGGCGATAATGCTGAGATTGATGATATTCTTGCTGCATTGAAGTAACGCTGATATAAACGGAAACAAAAGATTGAGGCTACAATATTGATACACAAGATGGCCTTATAGGTGTTGTACTGGTGCTACTGTTCTTATGGTGAATGACGTTCGCTTTGCCGTTCATTTTGGCAATCACGGGAACTGACAATCCAATCAGAGCACCAAAACAGGCATCTCAATCATCTTGCGTGCTTAAATAATAATAGTCTTTCAATTTGTAACCTTTTCGGTTGAACAAAAAGAATCAAAATGAACGATCAGGCAAGCTTTCTTTTTTCTCGTAGTAGTTCATGACTTTGTTGCTAGTTGCGCCAGTCTTGGCTGTGCGGCCACTACAAACTTTGATCTCTATGCGTTCTGAAGAGAGCACGTCAAAAAAATAGCATCAAGTACGTTCGCAATCGTGGGCATCAAAATATGCTTTCAGTACAGTACAATTCGGAAGAGCAGCCACATCAGTAATGTTTAGTAGCTCAACAATTTCTTTTGTGCGTTTATTCCAAGTGGCACGATGTAGACAGGCGTATGCCTTCATTATTATCCCTTGCGTAAGTGAAGACGCGAGCAATTATTGGATGGCCCAGCGACATGGTGATGTGAATCGAGCTGTATTGTTTTGCTGTTTTTACTGGTTATTTACTGGTCAATGGGTTGACAGTGGTCCGCGCGAAATCATCGTGTCAACCAGAAAATGCAAAATACTGTAATGCAGTTTCATCAAAAGGATTGGAATGCATTGTGAGTTATAACACATCTGATAGCTCTGGTTTCATATCCCCATTACTGCACCACATTATTTCTTTTAAGAGTCTCGCTACTAGCTAGCTAGGCATATTGGGGTTTAAAATCCCATTTTTCCAGTAGGAGACTAGTTCTACTAGTAGTAGGAGTAGACGAACTACCTAAACAATTAATAAAGTATGATACCAGGAAGAGACAGCAATATGCCAAGCATTTAATTAGGAGCATTTGGTTTTCATTTACGAGCATTTCGCTTTCATTTTTTGGCAATTAGGAGCATTTCATTGCAATTAGGAGCATTTAGAGGAGAGTTGCAATTAGGAGCGTTTGACTTTTAATTAGGAGCGTTTGATTTTTAATTACTAGGAGCATTTGTTTTGCCATTAGGAGCATTAAAAATTTGTTTTCTAGCTATTATCTCTTTGTTGTAGGAGCATTTTTTTAATTATTAGGAGCATTTGATTTCCAATTAGGAGCGTTTGATATGGAAATAGGAGCATTTGTTTTGGTAATTAGGAGCGTTTGTCAATTAGGAGCATTTCAGTACACCTTGAAAATCTCTTATTTAATAGGTGAGTGCAGAATAGTACTAGCTAGTACGGTAGATAGTACCATCTCTTCCAGGTACCAGTAATGATGATGGTGTAATTTTAGCAGTCTTGGATGACATTCAATCATGAATTTTCTATTAGAGTTCGAGTTGTGGTTGCGTCAGCCAAACGTTGTCTTCTTCCAGCTTCGCAGTCGGCAGGCTAGCAGACCTTTTCGATCCCAGAAATTAACAAGGCTATCTTGACGTCGGATATACCGCTGTTCGCTGTTATAGGTTGCGATTTCAACACAAAAAGTATAAGTTACCATACTACACCATGTCTTCTGCCTCTTCCATGTCTCGTGTTCTGAGCCGAAGGATGCTGCCTCTTGCATCCGCCACTTCGACCATCCGTTCCTCTGCTATCCGGTCATTAACATCCTTAACGCAACAGCCTACCATCTTCCTGGAGACGGAGGTTCCCACGAGTCTTGCACAGTATTCTTTTCTTCAGGTGTTTCCCAAACATCGGACATTCTCGACGGCCGTGCAGGTAGAAGAGCAAGACACGACCACATCTGCATCCAGTGAGAAGAAGAAGAAACCCAAACGACGTAGGACATTGGAAACCAAGAATCCCATTATTGTGACGGAACGAGCAGCCGAGCGAATTAATCAATTACTGGCAGGAGAGAATGCGGAAGGAGCCATTGGTATTATCTTGGGTGTCAAGAGACGTAAGTTTTTTTGTTTTTTTTTTTTACGAACTTGGCATGGAGGGTATATTCCCTTGAGCACAGTCTCACCGGACCCCCCCCCCTCCCCTTTCTTGCATTGTCTTAACCTTGGAACACTGCCATTTGTAACCATCAATCCTTGGGACCTGCCGTTTTCCTTTCTCTGCTTTTCGGATTGAATTTCTCTCGTGTACATGTTAATCTACCAAACGATACCACACAAATGCACACACTTATACTATCAGGCGGTTGCAATGGATTGTCGTACACATTGAATTATGCCTTTGAAGAACCTAAAGATGGTACTTCCATGGAAGTTCATGGAATCAAAGTCTTTATTGAACCTATGGCTCTTTTTAATGTGATTGGAACACGGATGGATTGGGAAGAAGATGAATTGACCAGCGAATTTACTTTTCATAATCCCAATTCCAAAGGAGAATGTGGTTGCGGTGAATCCTTTAATGTATAAACAATTTAATTCAATTCACTTCGTGAACTGTCTAGAAACAAACGTCGTCGGCAGTCAACAAGGCAGATTTGACTGCAAAAGTCAACGGAATAGATATGATTGATACATGTCCGGTTCAAACCATTGCGACTCCTTCAGTAATCAACGATTTCATAGATGTCTACACCATGGCGGCGGCTGCAAACATGGCCAGTCCAGCCGCAAGGGTAGTAGGTGACGTTTTCTTGTAATTTCCACTGACGCACGTAAATATTGGGTGCATTCAATGGCCCACAACCAGTGCAAGGAATTGGGGACAATCACATAAGCAATGTGTTCCGACGTATTTGGTGGGAGTGTGTGTCGGAGTAGTTGCACGACATCAGGTCATGGTGGAAAGGCAGATCAATGTGAGATTTTTTCTGCAAGCGGCAATCCGGTCATTCGTGAGGAAAAATGATGTTGTATAATTTTCGGAATCAATTGTTACTCCAACGTTCCAAATCTAAAGAATGTTCCCATCCTTGTGTGAGCAAAGTAGATGCCGTAATGTACAATTTTCTTGCCTTCCAAATGAAACGTCGGCATGGTGATAGTATAACTGCGATCAAAAATATCGTTGTTTTTAAATGTCAACTTTCCGATCAATCTGGGCTATACCGTGGCTTTCAAAAGCTCAAAGTATGAATTGGGGTGAGTTTTGAACAAACGGCCCGCTGTGACCACTGTGCGTTCGTCGATGACTAACTTCTACTAGCTAGTACCTGGTAGAGCAAAGCAGCAACGTGTTGCTGACGGCACGGTCGCCAGAGTTGCTGCCGTAAAATCGTGTGCAAGTTCTGATGAAGGGTGCACCTAAATAAATAAATAATCATTATACAGGTACACCCCACTATGATCTCGGTTTTTTGAAAGCGAAGTAAAGCGTGAACCGCACGTCGATCAGATGCCCCAGGAAAGAAGAAATGGGTCTCAGATCTCATGTGGAAAGTCCACGAGAGGCATGCAATCTGAAGTCTGAAATGATAGCGGCTGGGGGCTAGGTCTAGTAAGTTTTTTTTTACCACTACACCGGCAGTTGCATCTTGGGTACCGTAGTGGCCAAATGATAAGTGGTACCATGGTACTTTTGATTTCACAAACAGTTTCATTCGCAGTTTTGCTACCAGTACCAGTACCGTAGTACTACTACTGTAGTAAACAACAAAAGCCATCTTCGTTTTTACCAGTACCAGGTAAATAGTAGTAGTTTTGTTGGCATTTGCTTGGTAATCGTAAATTACTTAATGAAAGGATTCCAGAAGAAGTCATTCGCGGTTTTCTGTTATTAAAAGTATTAACGTTTCATGAATCAGGTCGTTGATTGATTCAATTTTGAACTATTCCACCTATCCACATATGAACTTGGTCGTTGTTTTCTGTAAGCTCTATGAACGTACGAGTAAAATAAAAGAATTATTCTATCGCTGTGAACACTTCTTTTCATTGGCGTTCACAAAATGAGTGTTCACTTACCTAGTACAAGTCAGTGAATTACACGCTTGTTACTAGTACGCTCTATAGTAATAACTCATAACTCCACAACAACAGGAGTATTACAAGATGATGACTAGGGGCGACAATGACCAAGACGCGACGATGCTAGAATCCTCAGCAGCAGCTCCCATCAGAGAGATCAGTATGCATGAAAGCGAGTTGGGGAAAAGATCCAAACGAGCACAGTATCATCTAAACTGCTCCGTGGATACCCACCAATGCTATGACAGCAGCAGATCTAGTCTCGCCTACCACGACGTACCAGGTGGTGCTGCCTTAGATGACTCCTGGAGTGATCCATCCATTAGGTGGATCCAAAACAAGCACGATGGTATCACGCAGGCGGCGCTTCCGTGCCGCTCTCCCTCGACCCATCGATCTCCTCGGTGGCTACCCACAAGAAATCCACCACCGGCGCAGCTGTCCTCTAAGGATTCGTCGTGTAGCTCTAATGGATTATTATTGTCGTTGGCTCCACCTGCCAAACCAATGCGTCAGCCTTCCCGTGATCATTCCACATCTCTACACATGAATTTATTTCGAGATAAGGCGCGTGGGTTACCGCCCAAGCTGCCGTCAAAAGACTCGTCGTGCTACTCTTCTGGGTCGGCTTCCTCAAGTGTTCCCCGAAAGCCTCAACGAAAGCCATCAAACCACGCGTCACTTTTGATCTTTGGTGATGAATCCGTCAGCGATGATGAGTCTATCAGTTCGTTTTTTGGAGCATCTGTCGCTAATGGAAAAGGTCATGTCTCGTGCGATGAAGAATGTGTTAATAAGGATTCGCATATTCCTCTGACTATCGATATTGATCTCGAGAGCAAATCGAATAAGCCTCGTGTGAGGACTCCCAGTGCCCCTGCTGTTTCCGAAGTATTTTGGACAAGGAAGCATTGATTTGCGGCAAAAGGCAATATGAAATACGAAAAGCTAAATAAATGCATCGACTGCACGCATAATTGCAGAATTTATGCGGAGTGACGAAGGGAAATACTACTGCACATTAATTGATTTGTTTTCTTGCTCAATATTTGAAACCAATACGGTTAGTAAAATAACTACTATTATATTCTTATGAAAACCATACTCCCAAGTGATCACCTTTTACTTGTGAACTAAAATGTTTGGTGTCTTATCGAGGAATCCAGTTAACACTGTTGACGCAAACGTGGAATGGCTATAGAGATGGAGTCCGTGTACTATTTATTCCATATGAAGCTCTTCATTCAGACCAGCATCATAGCGAGCCTCTCTTTGTTTGGCTGCTTCGTTCATTGCAAACGCAGCTCCACCGGTTGCCAAAACAGCAGCTCCGGCACCTGGTTTGCCCTGGGCAAAGAGCACTCCGGCACCAATAACGGCAGCGGCTGTGAAAAATTCTGTCACGTTTCCATCCGTATTCAATTCCTTAACTTTTGAAGTCGCACGCGTCGCACTCTGTTTGAGATGCTGACTTACAACTTTGGCTCGTTGTTCTGCGGCCTGGACTGCTTGCACCGTTTTTTGTTCCATCGTCTTAACTTTGCCGTTGACATCTGCTTCCATAACTTTGGTTTGAATGCATTGTGCCAAATCATGTGATTTGTGATCAATCGTGCTCTGCAACTGCCGCATCGAAGCTTCGACTTGCAGGACACTCCCGCGTGCTTTTTGTTGCAAATGATGTTTTTCGTCCACGTTCTTCAGAACCGTTCCAACAACATTTAGCGATTTGCGCCAAAATTGCCTAGCAACATGCTGCTGCTGCTGCTGCTGCTGCTGCTGCTGCTGCTGCTGAGATGGTGGTGGTCGTGGTGTCGAATTGGAATTCGAGTCATCGCTATTTTCTTTCGCAGCATCTATGTTTGTCTCACTGTTGTTATTCGTCGGAACTGTGGAAAGAAGTGGCGTCTGTTCTTGTTCATTCCTTTTGGCCGTAACCAATGGCATTTCAGTGGCTTTTTCTTCTTTTGTATTCACAGTCGATGAATTGATTTTGTCGTGTGTTGTCTCGTGATTATCTTCCTTCACGACTGGAACCTCTTCCTCTTCTTCTTGCTTCACGACTAGGGCCTCTTCCTTCAACGCAGACGTTTTGTTGGGAATCTGTTGCGTCGCTGCTAATTCTGAATCAGACATTGCCTCCTTCTGAATGTCTCCCTCAATATATTCTTCTCCACGATGTGCTTCCGATGGTGGTGGACTGCTCTCTTTTTGCGCCCTGTCTGGCACAGTTGGTACTGCAGCAGCAGCAGCTTCCGCAACAGAGACTTCTTCTACGTTCATTTCATCCTCTGCAGCTACCATATCCCAATCATCTTCCTCGGTTTCGGAGTTGTAATCTTTATTCAATACCATCTTTGCGGTTGTTATTAAATAATTAATTAATTATTCTCTACAGTTTGTGTATTGATGCTCGTTGGTTTTTCAAAAACTCGAGAGTGCTGGGATAGATAGAGCCGGAAGACGTGTTTCGTGCTATTTGCTCTCTATCTACCTGGTACGGTAGTCGACTGGTAGTATCATAGGTGCTTCGATCCCGTCTTTGGTTCGTGCCGTTGCTTCATTCGTGTCTTGTAACTTGAACTCTAAGCAAATCAGGTCACAATAAATATTAGGAGTACCAGGGTACCAGGGCGGGCCGGTACGACTAGACTACTAAGTAGAGGGAGAACCTAGTACTACTATAGTAGCTACTCGGAGTAGTAGTTATTTGCTGAAAGACGCGCATTTTCTTTTTTTTTCAGTCTGCCCATTAAAAAGAAAGGCCTTGAAGAATACTAAGAGTACCCTACTAGTATTTTCTCAGCACCTGAAAAAAAATGAAAGTCCAAACGCAAATGCAACAAAATCAAGCCTTCGAATCTTTTACTCTCCTACACTTTACAGACTATTATCCCAACAAGGCACCCCCCCACCTCCACCTAATATCCGCTACTCTTGCATCTTTATCTCATCCACATGTCTCTGTGAAAGTGTTGTAGATAGATAAAAAGATTTCCCCGCCACCACCCAGGCATAGAGGAATACAATTATTATTTGTTGTTGGTTGTTCAATCTTCAATCCCAGAAAAAAAATTCTTCATTGTACTGTACAGGATTGGTTCAACAAGAGAAAAAGACTAGAGAAATGTTACGACAAGCCTTGGAAGGGAATCATAACACTCATGATGTAGTTGATACTGTAGAAACTTCTAATGAAACATCCAGTCTCTTAGTACCTTCTCAGCAGCAGCAGCAGCAGCAGCAGCAGCATCAACGAGAACCTGGTCAGACATCCATCGCAACACCTTATACCGATGATGACGATGATTACGGTGGTGTCGAACATCACAACAACAACTTCAACGACAACGACGAAGAAGAAGATGGAGAAAGTTCAGATGGTTCCTACGAAGATGACGAAGAAGAAGATGATGATGATTGGAGCTACCAATCGCAACAACCGAATATTGCTCGACGAGCTTGGAATGCTATCCGGGGACTCTTTCTGTTGGTTGCCAACGTAGAAAATTTGTGGGATTCTCCCGTGTCCACCTTTTACGGCACAGACGTTCATGAACATCACCATAACATGTACGGCAATGCCAGTAGTACCTGCTCGTATCAGCAGCAGCAGCATCCACAATTACAGTCACAACTGCATCATTATCAATCAGGAGCAGCAGCAGCAGCAGCAGCAGAAGAAGGAGCAGTTAGTAGTATACCACGTGGGATACATCGAAGACGAAGTTATTTTATTGTCTTGTTTTGGTTTTTTATTTTGGCCGGTGCATACGCTACCGAGCGATGTACGTTTAAATTTTTGGTCGATCGAGCTGGACCCTTTCGTCTCTTTTCGGTTGAAATGGTTACGGGATCTCATGCGACAATGCTGGGATGCTGGGTACTGGGGAAACATATGTACTACCGTCGATATCAGCAACGGTCTGGAAATACGGGTGTGATTGGAAGCATTAACTGCAGCAGTCAACTACCGTTGGGAATTTCACTTGTGGACGTGGGTTGTAAGTACTCTATGTGCACGAAGCATTATTTCTCTTTCATGGTTCTGCAAACAGACGGGAAAATGTCAGTCTCACCAAGCTCTTTGAACTATTTTCGCAGACATGGCTATCCTGGATACCTTTCACTTGCTGTTGGTGTTTTTGACTGGACGCTTTGTATGTCCCACACTGTCAGTGATTTTGGTGCAATTCACGCTGCCTTTAACGGCTCTTTTGACGCAATTCGTTCACCCGGATGGAAACTGCTACACAACATGTTGTCGACCAGATAGTGACGAGGAGGAGGACAATGACAATACTGATGAAGAACGAAATATTCTTGCAAGAGCCAACAACAACAATGAAGTTGGATCCTATCAGATTAGAGATTCTGCCATGTCTGTATCAGACCGTTACTCCAATGGACCCTCCGAGGGCATACCGCTCCCGGGCTGGGGCGGGCTTTCGGCTGAGCATCTTTGGGGGTCCTTGATTTTGACCTTAGCAGTCGTCCTGGCATTGTTGCCTTCGCTTTATTCCATCATTGATCCTTCCTTTTTCTACTATGCCGATTCTGTTCCCACTCGAACCGCATATAATACAATGCTTTACGTATCCAGTTGCTTTATTGCAGCTGCTAGCCAGCTCTTCAAAGAAAATATCTTTTTGAAAACTAGACAACCTGTCAATGGTACGTCCGCTCGAAGAAAAAAGTGTTGGCTAAGTGCCTTTGTGAGTGCTTTGGCTGGCTTCAACTCCCGAAACTAATTGCTCCTGCCTCTCGCTTTCTCCCTGCTCGAAGCTGGTTATTTGAACTTCCTCTTGTCACTTTTCCAATTTATCCTTGCCACAGTTATGGCACCTCTAATATTTAGCCTCCAAGGTCTGGGAGCGGGCAAGGATTGGGCGTCCTTGTATCCCTCCTCGCACTTTAGTTCCAACGTGATATCAGGCATCAAGTGCTTCCTGGGTTTGCTGTCCGAAGAATCAGCCCAAAATGATTTCCCGGAACCTGCCACATGTTATTTATCGCTAGGACTGGTGCTAACGCACTCTTTTTCTATAATCTCCGTCGGTTGCGCTGTCGACAAGATTGTCAACGCAGGCGCTACAAAGGCCATGTATCGTGGGATTAGCGCAGGAATTATTATTGCTGTTTTGCTCATGTATGAATATGAAATGCGCAATCCACGTTTTAATTATGGCCCAGTTATTGATGGTTTGAACCTCATCAGTCTCATCCTTTTGGTAATTGGAGCCGAAGTCTACCATCGAGTCACTTTGTCTGGGTCGACGTTTGAGACGGAATATCCAAAAGTGGAAGGAATCTACGATGACGAGGAATAATGGCCTACTGGTGCATAGCTAACTTTTGGCTGCTGCTTCTGATTAAAAATTGATGCGCGAGCAAGACTAAAACCGGTGATAATAATAATAGTATCAAGTATAGCTCTAGAGTAGCTTAAGGTGCATAAGCTGCGCAAACAAGCAAGAAAATCCAATAAAATAATTTTACAAAGCATTCAGCTGCCGTCCAGCATCTACAAACGCCTTCAATGACCGTAATATTGAGGTAACTCAATTTCTCGTAAAACCCTCGTCCTCCGGACTAAGTGGCTCTTCCAACGGCGCGGCGGTGGCTTCTGGGTTCTTGTTAGCCCCAGCATTATCTGTAGCAGATGGATTAGTGCTACCTTTCGGGTTTGAATTATCATCAGCCTCATCATCCAGCAAAATAGCATGGGGCTTTGGTCCGCCAAAAATGTCGTCGACAAGGGCATTGGCTACAGGAGCAGGAGATGAAAATGGGTCTCCATTAGGTGTGCTATCCGTGCTACCAGAGCTCTCTGTGCCAAAATTAGCTGCAAATCCCGATCCAGCATCAACGCCCCCATTCGCAAAAGCATCATCAAAATTAGCATCAAAGTTTGCGAAATCTCCAAAGGGGTCCTCTTCAAACGGAGTAACATTCTTCAATTTCTCTTCATCGGCGGGCATATTCCCAGCGAACAAGTTCATGACGGGGACATCATCACCATTGCTGATTTGGCGTCGTAAAGGTGCATCCTGCTCCTCTTCGGTCGAAGACTGATCACTGCCTTCTTCATCTTCTTCCTCCTCCTCGTCGCTGCTACCTGCTGCATTGTACTGTCGAAGGTTTCCAAGCGCCAGACCCAAACCACTTTCTCGTTTGTTTCCGAGAGGATCATCAAAATAATATCCTCCCTTCGCAGCATTTTCATCGTATGTATTGCCAGATCCATTCGACCCGCCTTCATCGTCGTCGCTTTCGTTATCATCGACATCACCGACATTCTTTCCTCCGCGCCCTAGATGAAGACCAGCCATCATACTTGCTGCAATGTCTAGATCATTTTCATCCAAGTCAAGGACATCGCCTCCGCCCAGCATGCCCCGCGGTGGCATATTTGGTTGGCCGCTGCCATCGTCAAAATCATCATCGTCTCCAAGTGGTCGATGGGCATGCAAAGGATCGCCGCCTAAATGAGGGCTGTTATTGTAACCACCAAGAGGGGTAGACTGAATACTTGTTTCAGTCGCAAGAGTTGTCCGCACGAATTCATGCCATCTGTTTTGCAGAGGATGACTTTCTATTAGTTTCGACAGCATCAACTGGCTCGTCGGTGTGACTCCTTCAGACTCGTTATCGCCAGCTCGCGCACATTCTCCATCGTCACGACCAGCGGCGTCTTCCTGACCGCTAACCGTTGGGAAAGCTTCCCTGGGAGGCGGGGAGAGCACGGAATCAGAAGCATCTTCACCGTTTGATTTCGCATTCTCTTGGTCTGAATTTGCAATCAGAGACATTCGAGCCTCGTCCTCTTCATCTGCCATTGTTGAATCTGGGGCAGTGTTTTCAGGTTCCTCCTCGTTTTCTGTCGAACATGCATGTACAAGAGCTTGGCAGATAATAATGACGTGCCCCATGTACCCTAACCGAAAAGATTGTGGGGGAGCTCCGTCCAGAATTGCTCCGACGGTAGAGGCATCGCGAGACTCAAATCGAACAGCTTCAGTAGACACTTGCCCGACTGAATTCACGGACACATCTTGAGGGCGTTGATCCTTCAAGAGGTCTCTGCCTTTTAGATCAGTCAGTTCGATGGTGGTCCCGGCCTTGTTTTGCTGCTCCAGGGAAGCATCTATGTCGTCGTCGGAAACAGGAAAAACCTTGTCACCTGGAGTTCGGCCAACTTCGTCATCGATACGAGCTCCAAGGTCGTTGGGTTGCGGCGCATTGACAGGTGCGTTTTGGCTTTCCATGTTGATGTCCTTCATACTAATCACAACTTCCTGCTCTGAAAACTCTGGATTCGGTGCATCGTCTCGAAGCCCAAAACTGTGTTCGTTAGGAATACTTTCCGCGAAGGAATCCATGAGTCGCCCCAGGAGGTTGCATCTCACAAGAAAGTATTCCTGCATTTTAGAACGCGCATTGGCACCTTCAAAGACATGCACTAAAAGGTTCGCCACGGACTGATGGAGCATGGAACACCACTGAAACTTCCAGAACAAATCAAGGCAATACTCCAGGCAATCCGACTGACATAATAACGAGTCGACATTGCTGTCGCCCAACAATACAAGCGATTCCAACAGACGTACCATTCGCAACCGCGACATTCCCAGCAACCGCTGTGGCTCGGAGGGATTGGAATATTGCATCGGAGAAAGCCATCTCTCGCAAGAGGGGTGGTGCAGCAATTTCGAGAGTGACTCCAAAAGACGGGGGATGTGATTGAGCAAAAATTTGAGGTCTGCGAATTGTGGTGGTGGTGGTTTTTCTTCCGTCCCTTCAGACGAACCTCCTTCTCCCTCGTTCTCGTTCTCCTCTGGAGGCAAAAGCGATATCGTTCCCACAGAACCATAACCACCCAACTGCAAAATGAGACTTTCGAGTACATTCATAGCGGCTGTCAAGTTGCTCTCATGGTGGCTGAAGTCGTCGCCAGCCTTTAGAGATGAGGCGCTATCCACGAGCAATTCAATAATGGGATCCACTGTCAGTCGCAACATTGTCTCCGAGTTGAGCGGGGAATTCTGAATAATTGTAATGAGAACTTCCGACGAATTTTGTGAAAAGTTGAGTCTTTCTTCTTCAGAAAGCTCAATTTCGGCGCCATTAATTGTATGGTTGTCCTCTGTTGTATGATTTGATGGAAACGCGTTTGGGTGTATCAATGGCTGTAGTAGCAAGTCAAGAGCCTCTCCAGATTCTGACCAATCACATTTAAGTAACTTGGATTCATCGTCGGCGTCATCGAGAATCGACATGCCTGGTTGTGGTGCTATGATAAGGTTACCGTCATCATCTTCATCGCCGTCCTTATTATCTCCGTCCTCATCAACTTCTGCATTTTGCTGCAAATGCTGCGGTTGTGGTAACAATAGTCTCTGCACCAATTGCATAATGGAATGAGAGTACAAGTGTTTAAACATGGCCTTCATCAAGCTCAATTTTCCGTAACATCCACCTGTGTTCATATATTCACTCATGGCTTGTGGTCGCTTTCGAAAGAGAACATTCATGATCTTTTCAAGGTACCCCGCACGATAATCATCCAGTTTTCCGACGTCTGTCTTGTAAAGGACCGACATCAAAAGATCCAGGATACGTTGTCGTGATTCTCGTTGCGCGATTGTGGCCGTCTCGGCAGACGACTGCGGTCCTGCTGATGAGTCCGCTGGAACATCACTGGTGGCTAGCGGCTTCTCACTGCTGCCACTGGTTTTATCAGAGGTTGCTGTACCTTCACCGATGCTCGCGTTGTTTTCGGCGGGCGATTCGCTAATCTTATCCGAGCCCGCAACAGGAACAAAACCATCCACGAGAACATTGATCACTCCCTGCAATTCACAACAGATAATCTCACAAGCCATGAAAGGAAACCGAATGTATTTATTGTCTGGATTGCGCTCTGGATGTTTCTCTTTTCCATTGTCCTCGACTGGTTCTGAAGTTTGCTCTATTAGCCATCTACCAGACTCTGGCTTTAGTGCACCATCATCGCCCTCTTTTTCCTCCTCGGCTCCACTGCCTGGTCCTCTACCTTCTGCAGATTGCGAGTCTTGGTCGGGAACATCATCAACAGGTGGCGGTTGAAAAGCTTTTGATATTCCTGGTGATTCCTCTGATGAAACAGTATCATCTTTAGGTGTTGTTGCTACAACTGCTGCTGCTGCTGCTGCTGCTGATCCAGATTCCTCGGAAGTATCGGTTGCAGCTGCCGCAGCCGCCGTTGTTGCTGCGTCTTCGTGTTTCTCCAAATCAAGAATCAAATATTGAACTAATTTCGTCACCACTTCTTCCGTTGAAAAATAGTCCAATAGTTGAGGATGCAAGCCCCTCAATTCTTGTAGCAGTTCGTCTTCGGCCAAGAGTTGCTCTAAAGTAAAGGTACCGCTGTCCAGCAAGTCTTTGAGCGGTGATTCCAGGGCAAACGCACCGGTCGACCAAATATCTCCCGTCATGCCCGAGCCATCGAGCAGTGACATCATCATCATCTTACTACTATTGTTTCTGGTTTACTAAATTCGCGAAGTTGATGGTGTAGCTTTTACGGGTCTAATATATGTACGTGTGCGGTGGTGGTGGTGGTGGTAGCGGTGGTGGTACCAAACGCACGAGCTTCTTACTGTCAACAAGACGAAATAATGAACAGTGGACAGTGATCGACTAATCGATGAGGAGACAGAAATTTCACCACAGACAAGACTGCTTATATCCTGCCTGTTGTTGATGATGTTGTTGTTAATGTTAATGATAATGTTGTTATTGTTGGGGTATGGGGTGCTTTACCAGCCGTACCACTGTCTATTTACTGTCGATCGTTGCCAGTTTTTGTCTCTCAGGTCGTCTCGTTTTACTTTTTTGCTGCTGTTAATAATTATTATTACTGTTATTATTTTATTTATTTTTACCTGCCGCGACGCGGGGTCTCTTTGAAAATTCCGAGGAAAGCACGCGAACGCTTCTTTGCCCTGTCCAGTGCCTTTGTGACATGCAGACTTTCGAATTTCATCAGAGTCTCGTAAAAAGCTAGTGTGGAGACATAAAGAGTAAATATGAATATTATGATAATAGGAGTAAACTAGACTAGTGTGTGGATACAGAGCAAGCATAGGCACACGACCTAATAGAGTAAGACCTAA
>Ga0100391_1002952_pt1 | contig 17673 bp, 18 predicted proteins | sample CryGeymeta201515_FD_81541 | JGI IMG/M metagenome (GOLD analysis project Ga0100391, IMG submission 81541) | Groundwater microbial communities from Crystal Geyser aquifers in Utah, USA - Crystal Geyser metaG 2015-15 | ecosystem: Environmental > Aquatic > Deep subsurface > Groundwater | place: USA...
AAATCAAAGGGGTATCCTCAGTACAAAATTCATGAGTTGGAGTAGTATTAGGAGGACCGTTGGATCCCCTAATGAGTCCCTCAAAACCACTGAAAAAGAGACCGTTGAACCTATATTAACCTGCTAAAAAGGGACCGAATCCCACTGTGCACTAAATTCCAGAGGCTGCACTAGTTAAAATCAAGCAAAAAATACCTTTGCGATTTTAGTGCACAGGAGGGGGAATTGAATACCAATATGTATAAGGTGGTGCCCACTAGTAAATTCCCAGGGGGTCCACTACTAGTAGTTAAATGCAGGCTTAAAATTGCCTTGCGATTTTAGTGAACACAACTACACCAGGACAAGGCTGCGAATATGAATGAATATCGCGCTGCGAAGAGTCGTGCACTAAATTTGCAGGGCTCCACTAGTTAAAATAAGGCTTAAATTGGCCCTGCAATTTTATTGCACACCATGACGAGATATGAATACCGTGCAGTGTGCACTAAATTCCCAGGGGTCCACTAGTTAAAAGCAGGCTTAAAATTGCCTTGCGATTTTAGTGCACATCCTCAGGACGAGGCTACGAATATGAATATCGTGCGCAGCCAGTGTCGTGCACTAAATTTGCAGGGCTCCACTACTAGTTAAAAGAAGGCTTAAAACTGCCCTGCAATTTTATTGCACATCCTCAGGAGGTACCGAATATGAATATTCTATTGTGCGCAGTGTGCACTAAATTCACAGGGGATGCACTAGTTAAAAGCAGCCTAAAAGCTCCCTTGTGATTTTAGTGCACAGGACTTAACAGTTCTGCATCGTTGGGATGTGCTCCCTGTAGAACTTAGTAGTGATTGTACGTGGTCTCCTTTATGGTCCTTTGAAAGACCATAATATTATTATCGTAGTTTATTATTGGTACTACTGGTACGAATAAACCAAAAATGAGACTACACACATCATCAGGTCTGCATAACCCTATTGTAAGCAAAACAGTATGGTAACTATTCGACCAAATTTTTGGAGTAGGGTCTAGCGATTCTGTTTTTCCTTTTATTTTGCAAGTCCCAATCATTAGGGGTGGTAAAGCAAAGCTTGTACTTGGCAATCAACGGAAGTTGTCAAGTAATTACTTGCCATTCAATATCAACTAGTGATAACTGCTGAATTTTTCTGTACTGTTCACTTTAGGACTTTGCTCGTCTCATTTTAGTGCTAGAGTAAGACGATCACCGAAAGCCAAGCTCGTCTTCAAGATCTGCGATAGGCTCTATATGAATATCTTCCTCTTCAAAAGCCTCCTCCTCCTTTTCTGCCGTCTCCTCGAATTCGTATGAATTAGGTTCGCCTCCGTCCAATTCTTCATATTCGAAATCTTCTTCATCCTGGAAATTGGCAGCAGTTCCGGTTGACAACGAGAAAAGATAGCTATCCATATCTGCTAAGAGCTGCTTCTTTTCCTGCACAGGAATGTCTGTACAGTCAGTCATCTCAGCTCGGAAGAACTCAAGTTTCGTATGCAGCCCCGCAAGATCGGATCGACCTTCAATGCCATTGTTTTGCAAATCAGTCATTGTCTCTTTTATCAGAGTAAGAAGTCCTGGTCCGTACTTAACCTCGTGCTCATGGGCCATTTGATGATATCCCGATTCTCGCAGTACGTAAGCATTGTCGCGTCTTCCTTGCTGGTACCAGTAATCCTGCACGTAGTCCCAGTTGTGCCATTTTCGCCACCACAGCTTTGGGTCGTCTGTTTCAAAGAATGGCCCGTCTGAAACAATCTTTTCAGGAAGCCCCATGGGAATATCAATCATCTTTGCATAATCGGGGTGACCGAAGGCATTCAACAACTCCATTTCAGAAGTCATTTCTGCCTCATTCGGATCAATCGGCAAGGCAAGTGTTGGGAACCAAACAAAGTCAATCATTCGAAGGAGGCTGACCTTTTCGGGGTGGTAAGCTTCCATAAAATTCTGCAACTCTCTCAATCGATGAACTGCTTCGCCAACCTCATAACCGGCCAGTGCCGAGGGCCATGGATCCTCATCTGGCATGACAAAGTCTTTGTAAACAAACATGTCGCCACGAACCAGGTAGTATGCGTACATTGCACACATGGCTTTCTCAAATGGTACATCGATAAAATATTTTGGGTCACCCCAATCAAAACCCAGCGCATCAAGCTTTGTCTTACGTTCATGAAGATGCTTAACTTCCAAGCTACCATCTTGGATGCGCTTGACAATATTTCCTAGGAGCATCCCGCCCAGGTGGTCAGGCCAGTCACTGGCTGATACTTCGACAGCTGGCGCTGAACCGATCCCTCGAACCATCACCTCACCTTCCTCCGACTTTTCCATCTCAGCATAAAGAGAATCGACACCAGCCTGGCGGCGCTCTTCAAAACTTGCAATCGCCGTTGCAGCTCGACTGCTTGAATCGTCGCTTTTCATATCCCCGGGGAATTCCAGGTCGTCAAACTCATCCGAGTTCGAAGGGATCTCAAAAACACTATCTGTCAAATTGGAAAAATCACCGTATATTGATCTATAAATCGACAGGGCCTCCAGAACATCATCAAATACAAATTCACTTCCAAAGTCGTCGTTGAACCATGGAATAGCTTTGTCCCGCTTCCCTTTTATGATACGCTTTCTTCCGCTAATACCATTGCAAGGAGCGAAAAAAAGAGGTTAGGACTCAAGGAAACGCAGAATATTCACCCTCGCTGGAAAGATCACTTACTCCATTCTTTCTATCACGCCGACATCGGCTGCTCGTTCGGCAGCCTCTGCCAAACTCTCAGCAAGATTTTTGGGCGGCTTGTACTCTTCAGTTGCCTGAGCTTCCTCTTCGGCCATTTTTGCAACATCTTCCAGGCGCCTTCCGCTCTCCAGGCCCCAACTAGGAGATTCGTTTCTACCATCGTCCATCATTCCAGGTGGAGCATCACTGCTGAAATCAAAGTCACCATTGAACAACGATTCCAACGTAGTATCGGCAGTTTGTGTCACTTGTTCTTTCTCCGCCGTAATATCTTCCTGCTTTTCCATTGCTTTCGTTTTGGCATCCATAGCCTCTGCTTCCTCCTTTCTTCTACGACCCCTCCTGTCATCACGTTCCGTTTTCGTTGGGGACCACACAAACCCAAGATCGTCCAGCAATTGCCTTCGCTCTGGATTAGAGTTTATAAACGTCCCCTGGCTTCGAATAGCATTAACACGAGCGCCTAGCCGAAGGCCCCAAGTATGTTCTGGCCATTCCTTTGATTTTGCGGGCACTACGAATGGCTGTGGTACAAGCAAATCGTTGTATATTTCCTTGTAGTATTTCAAAGCATCATACACTATTTGGAAGCGGGCATCATTGGCTGCAATCTTACCATCTAGCTGGAAGCCAATAGCTTTAAGCTTTTCGTTTGCTCCGGGGTTGGCAGTCAAGAAAGATTTGGAGCGAATGCTAGCAAGTTTCCTTCCGAGAGGTAATCCCCTTACATTGTTTGGCCACGGATCACAGTCTGGCACCTCAAAATTATTCGGTATGTTAAGCGAGCCTTTTCCATCTTGAACAATTTCCCTATAGGCAACCAATGCACTGTAAATTTGGTCGAATGAAAGATTCTTGGTATCCTTTTCCTTCGACGAAGATTCTGCCCGTAGCCGCCAGACAAAGCCCATGTCGTCTAACGTTTTTCTACGCTGTTCATTATGGACGTACTTTCCAGTGGAACGAATCGCAGCAACCTTTTGGCCAAGCTTGAGACCCCACGCTTTTTCTGTGACAGCCAACAATAACAATATAAAAGTAAGTTTTGTATAAAAGAGACCAATGTTCAAAATGCATCGTGTTCTTTGACAAACCTGGCCATGGAGCTAGAGCAGGGACAACGAATCGCAGGGGTACTTTGAGATTTCCGTATGCCGCCTTGTACATCTGAAACGCTGCAAGAATTGCCTGCCATTCTTCTTTGCTAGATTCATCTTCTCCATCACTCGAAAATAAAGTTGTTGACGCAATCCTCGAAGGTGCAGGCTTGCATGAAAATGGAGAGAGATGATGGTACTTTGATGGGGCCTGACTGCGTAAAAGAGACCGCCGGCCGGTAAAGATCGCGGAAGAAAAAGCCTGGACCGACGCCATGGCACACACAAAAATCAAAATAGACCTCTGTACAATGCAAAAATTTGACAAGCGTCTTCCGTTCTCGACCTTTCTGCGTCGTCGATACTTATGGGAAAGAGACCCAGTTGTATTGGTTGATATCGGTGGCTGTGAGACGCACGCCTCGCTTATGATGTTTTGTGTCAGAGCAGAATCCATGTTTCAGGAAGCAGATCGCAGTAGCAGCGGGTTGGAAAAAATTATAATCTGATTAAGTCTGGAGCCCTTTCAAATAACAGATCTGAGGATGGAAAACCGCCGATTCGCTGCTGTGTAAAAGAGATCGGGATGCAAGGGTGACGGGTACTCGTAGCACGTAGAGTATGGAGGATTCTAGCTTGTCACTTCGGCCATGCGTTGGGAGGAAGGTAGTTGAACAGAAGTATTTCGTCTGTTTTTCGGGGCGACTTCTAATCGCAGGGTTGAACTATTAACGAGATATATCATATACTCTTTACTCCACTTTCACCTCTGACTATCACTGAATGATTTCACCTGGATAATGGAATTGCTTGGTGATGGGTGATGGCAGTATTTTGGATTTTGACTGATTCGCTAGCCAAGGCCCATAACCGATTTCTTCAAGGTTCTGCTGCATTAGAGGCAGGGCTTTTCCAGTGGCGCGCGAACCATCGTGAGAAAGAGAGGTGGCAGGTGGCAGCAATGCTCCCTTACTACTAAACCATCTTTCATCGCACCTCAACAGAAACAACAAACAACTACTTACTGTACCTTACAAAAAATAAAAATAATAAGAGGAGACACGTGAATACAGTACGCGCTGTAACTACGAGTTATCATTATTTCTTAAGTAGCTTCTAATCAGTAAGCGACTACATTCCATCCTCACTTCATTGAAACTTGACGAAACCTCGGCTCTGAGTTTGAGCCTTTCAATTGTTCCAATAAAAATTAAACACATTCAACATTCAATCATGGCTTCAAATTTGGCTCCAGCTGTCGCCCCAAAAGCCGCCAATGCCTGGGCCAAACCGCTGAAGGCTCCCGTCGCTGGTCCTCCGCCAGGAATGGGCAAAGGAGGAAAAGGCCAAAATTATTCAAATAACAACAATTCCCTAGGCAGCCAAAATGCTCTGCGTGAACGTTTCATTGGTCTCTCGCTCAACATGGTCGGCCACAAAGTGGTTGTAACCCAGACTAATGGAGCTGTGTTCGAGGGTATTTTTCACACCTTTTGTCCCTTCGCCAGCTTGCCAGCTGACAAAATAAATAAATACGTGATTAAGGCTTGCAGAGTTATTAAGCCACTGCAAAAGACTGATGAATCGGACAAACAGTCCCAGGTAGAAGAACAGGCAACTGTCATTATCGGCGCTGACAAGGTCGCCTGCCTAACAGCCAAGAGCATGCGCATTGAAACTCTCTCGTCAAATGGTAGTGAGCAGCAAAAAGGAGGCGATGTCCTTCGAACAGATACGGAAATCTCTGGCTTTAAAGGAGGGCAGCAACGAGAGCTGGTGGCGGCTGGTAGTGCCTGGACCTCAGGAGGCTCTGGCGGCGGCGGAAACTCTCGCGTCGACGCTTTGATGGGTGGTTTGGCTAGTAAAGATGGTAAAGGAACACGACAAAAACGCCCTAATAGTTCAAATGCCAACACTTCTGGACTCAAAGGAAGAATTGGCGAATGGGATCAGTTTCAAGCCAATCAAGAGCTGTTCAATGTAAAGGGCACTTTTGACGAGAACTTATACACAACAGAACTTGATAAATCCCAAATAGATAGCAAGAAAATTGCCGAGGCTGAAAGACTTGCTCGAGAGATCGAGAACACTGCAACGACAAACGTTCATTTGGCAGAAGAGCGTGGTCACAAACTTGAGGGTGATTTTGATGAAGAAGATCTTTACTCCGGAGTCATCAAAGACAAGGACATTAGATTTACAATAGTTGGTTCGGACGGAAAACTCAAGAACGATCTATTTAAGTCGGAAGCGCCAAAGATGAATTATGCAGCGGCGGCCAAGGCTGACCTCGCCAAGAAAACGGCATGGAGCGGTGCCAAGCGATCCGATTCGCTTGATGCTACTGCGACCGAACCGGAAAAGGAAACGCAACAGGGCCTTGCCAAGGATAACGAGCCAATTACAGCAGCCAAGACGGAAACAAAGAAGCCTGCGCAGAAATCCGCCGATGCTAAAGCTCCAGAATCACAAGGCAGTAAGGACGAGAAGGTTCCTTCGGAGAAGGACGCTGAAGAAAAAACAGTGGAATCGAACAGCGATAGCGAAAAAAAGACCGCGAAACCTGCCTCAAAACTTAATGCGAATGCCAAGTCGTTCACGCTGTCTGCGGCAGCACCAACATTTACTCCTGGTGCGCCTGTAGCTCCGGCTGGAGGACACTTCGATCTCAATGCTGCAATGCATCTGGGACAAGTGCCTGGTCATATGCCAGGAGCGCCTCAATATATGCACGGTCCTCCCATGGGACAACCGGGTAAGAAAAAGCATGACAGGTGTAGTAGGACTTGCTTTGCTATATTTGCTCGACTTCATTCATCTCGTCGCTCACCGTTATTTCGACTGTCACAGGTATGATGCACATGATGCCTCAATATCATGGCGGTGTTCGCTACCAAGGAGGGGCATACATTGGAATGGAACAACAGCACTTGGCTCAAATGCAACCAACCCAAGCACAAACACAGCAGTTGAACCCATCCACACAAGGAAGCGGTGCACCGTCTCCAGCTTCTGGCTCGACAGAAGATGGCAGATCGCAAGCTCAACCAGATTCAGTTGAAGGGGCTGCTGCTACATCGCAGCCTGACGCTACATCGCAGCCGCAATCTCAGGGACAGGCACAGCAGCCTCCTCCTCAGCATATGGTGGTGTATGGCGTCCCGCATCCTGGTGCGTACTATCATCAACCAGGTATGCCAATGCCTCGCGGCCCAGGTGCTCCACATCAAGGTTTTCACCCTCAATTTATCGGCGGGCCTCAAATACCCGGTGGGCCAGGAGGTGCTCCTTATCGCATGTACCAACAAGTCCAACCTGGAGGCATGGCACCGAATGCGCCGGTCAGACCTGGTTACTATGGGGGCCCTCCACCGCTGCCGTTTCCACCTGCTGCTGCTGCATATGGTGGCAACAATATGACGGACGAAGATCCTAGCTTCCGTGGTGGTGGACGAGTTAGTGGCAGAGGTGGAAGACCTAGTAGTGGTCGTGGGAGAATTGGCCGAGGGAGAGGCGGTCGTGGACGCAATTACAATCAACATCAGCATGGAGGTCGGCATAGTGGCCAGAATCCAAATCAGAACCAAAATAATGCTGCTTCGCAGGCAGAGGCCGATGATGACAAAGGAGCATCATCGACCAAGGATCCTCCTGACAAGGCTACGACAAATGGAATTGAGCTATGAAGAAAAAAGCATGTTGTTTGGTTAAGATAGAGAATTTTTTATTAATCAATAGAAAAAGTTGCTTTCGTTTTTTGCACAAAACTTTATGGCATTGAGTGACAGACTAGGGTGTGAAGGCTGGAAAAAAGAAAACGGCGATTTTTTTAAAATCACGGCTTGGTTTACGTGGAAAAACCTAGGCTCTCTATTCGTATATGCAAACAACTTTTTAGTGCGTACAGAGAGCATGTCTTGTACAAACAAGAGTAGATCTAAGAAATATGTGGCTGATGGAATGAGGATTGTGAGCAAGTGACTAGGCTCATTACTGAGAAGCAGCAGCTTGAGTTGCGGTGGGCGACTTGCGATTTTTGGAAAGAGTACGCCACTGGATGTTTTGTGGAGGCTGTTCACCCTTCCATACGCGAGGATCGTTTGCTTGAAACGAGCGGCGCGTTTGCTGTATTGTCAGCCTGTATGCCAACAAAGCTGAAGTCGACAAGCTTATGGGCATTTGTTGTTGCATCGTTAGCTGGTACAGGTGACTAGGGTCTACTCCCCGAAACGTAGCTAACAACTAAGCATCCATTAAATATGCTAATGCCATGATCAGTGAAGCTGATTTCCTCCTCCCTCTCCAAAAAATGAGCTGCAGTTTTCTTCTGCGCTTGTTTTGAACTTTCCCGATTTCTATTTGTAAGGTGCATTTTGTCTCAATGGGTTGCAGGATTAGTCATATGCTAAGCACAATAAGAGTTTTTGGTTGATACCCAGGCAATGTATGCTGTGAAAATTGGAATGTTGGAATTAATCCGTGAACAACCTGATAATTTTCCAATGACGCGTAGAAATGGGAAATGCCATTCAATTTTAAGATCTGGGCGTCTCCCTGTAATCTGTAAGGAGAATTGCGAATATTTTTTTGACGACAATAGTTTAAATCTTTCACAAACTGCATGTTTTTAGAAAATTATTACCAAAATCAACGAGTTCAACTTGAAAAAGAGACTGGAACTGTGAAACTAATTTTTCAGTGAAGTAGTCGTATCGATCAATTTTGAATCAGATCTTTCCTGGGCGGTATACAACAGGAGCTTAGATTAAAATACGCGTTGCTTAGGTAATATGCTTGAGATAAGCATAGTCGATTGAGCACAATTGAAAATCTCTATTATTATACTTTTTATGAGATTTCAAAATGCTCATCACAGGGAATTTTTTAAAATGCCGTTCAAGGAATTGCAACAAATCTGAATCAGGCAGGAAGAAATGAATGCAATTTTGCATTATTTCTATCGGCAAAAGGTGTATAAAATAACTTTGCGAATTTTTGAGCGAATCGACAATATGACCCGTCGATCGCCATTTGTCTGTCAAAGTAGAAATGTCAAAACAAGAAATTAAGTCGTCACCAAGACAACTTACCAGCAAGGCATGTCTTATCAGTGGAATACGGATTTTATGTCCGACCTTACGTTTCTAGAGGCGAATATGCCTAAGGACTAACTTTTTACATTATGCGCTATTCGTTGATTTCTAAAGTGATTCTCTTGCAACTAGAAAAAATGCATTGCAGGTGTTCCAAGGTTAATTGAAGTAATACACTGCTAGCTACTGCACCTAAAGATAAATTTTGGAATGTTTCCAATCATTCAAATAGGGTATGACAGGCAAAAGAGTACCTATAACAGAAGTATAGTCTTTTCAATAGGGAAAGTCACCAAGTTGTTCGTAGTATTTACCTAGTGATGCTCTCTGCACATTTCTGTTGACCAACACTAAAGGCAATGGAGTTTTCAATCAGCCAAAATACGATTTGCTGAGATGACCTTGTTATGGACGATAAGGTCATCAATAGACAGCCAAAGTATCTTTTTCCACCACACAATATGGGACGAAAGAACTGATCATTCATGGAATGCATGCCTAAAGGAGATTTAAACAGGGAGTAGACAACGCGCACTGACATTTACAAAATTATTTGTCGGAAAGTCCTTATATGCCATACGCGGCTTACATTTACAAGCAATAATGTAATGTAATGTTGTAAGCCACAAATAACGATTCATATCATGTGGTGATCAATCTCGTCAGAGATGAATGACTCTAGAATGCTTGGGTTGGCAAGATCACGAGGACAAGAGCCAACAAAAAGTGGCCAAAATTTTTTTTGAATGACGAGCTTGAAACAGTGAGAGTTTGCAAGGGTCTTCAACAGGGCTACCTCTTTCACGAATCGTTCCTCTCAATCTTGAATGGATGAGATGTTCCGATTGGACCGATCATAAGTGGTCAATTGGTTCAAAATTCAGCGAAAAGAGCAAGTTTTGTTCAGACTAGAAGCAGCAGTGAAAAAGGCAACACAACTTTACGGTAGCAGGGACGTCAACTTTCAAATAATATGGAAAATTAATCTCTCCACTGCTTATTAATTGTCTGCAATTTTTACTTCGAGCTCACATGAACTCTCATGATTTAGCTGAGGAATCAGGATATTGCGGAATCAATAAATACTGCCTTGTTGACAAGCATACCTGCCCATATTTAAGGTACATCTTGAAGCATCTGGGAGCTCTTTCAAGAAGCATAAAAAGCCCAGGTGATGATGTGCCGCACACAACAAACAAAGTGTGTGTGAAAATCACATAGGGCAGAAGCAATCATATGCCCAAAGCATTGGGGAACTTTGAAGCTTAAAATGGCAATTTAAAAATCATTTTGAGTTTTTTTAACATACAAGAGCTTTGAAAACCATGAATTTTTAAAAGTGCCTGTACAAAAAATATTTCTTCGTCATTTAAATGTTCTGCTGCTTTGGTTCCAGTACCTTTTTGGTAACCTGTTTACGCTGAGAAATAGATCAGACAAAGAGTGCATACAAACAGTGATAGAGAGAGAGAGAACTATGCAAGCAATGCTGCCATTGAAAAATTGGGTTTTATATTCGGATTTATGAAACGTACATTACAAATCTAATTTTACTGCTGCAGGGTGGGTGTGTTGCATGCGATGTCGTCCAATGGAAATTGCCTGTGTGTAAATTTTTTATAGTGTATAATTGTGGTATTGGTTGGTTGTTGTTGCGTAGGCCGGCGCCGCAATTCTCCACATGTACGTTGTTGACTCTGCAAGGAAAATAATTAAGCGACGGCTTCGTCTTCAAAATCTTCGTCATCAATTGAAACGGGCATTGTTCCATCAACAGCAGCATCATTGCTGCCTACATTCGCAATGATTTCCTCGTATTTCTCAACGGTGATATCAGGGTGTTTCAGGAGTATCGGGTTTCGATCACCGCGAACCGCTGCCGCATCCACGTAAACAGTATGGACATCAGGTGATGAGGGCACGACAAATTGGGTCTCCATAAGGACATTGTCCGTAATGGAACGCAACCCACGAGCTCCAGTGCCTCTCGAAAAAGCAGTTTTGGCAATCTCTTCCAAACCATCTTTAGTCACGTGAAAATTCACATCGTCCATGGCGAATAGTCGTTTGTACTGCTTCATAATAGAATTCTTGGGAACGGTCAAAATGTTCACAAGATCCGCAATATCGAGTCCCTTTGTTGAAACAATCACAGGGAAACGTCCGACGAACTCGGGAATCATTCCATACTCCACAAGATCCTTCGGAATTGCATTTTCAAAATACTTGCCCTGGACTTTCTGGTCGTCGACCTGCTTTTTCATTTGAGCCCCGAATCCAATGGAAGCAGCATCCATTCGTCGGTTGATAATTCTCTCTAAACCCGAAAAGGCTCCACCGCAAATGAAAAGTATGTTGCTTGTGTCTATTTGCAAGAACTCTCCACGTGGGTTCTTACGGCCAGGCTCCTATTTTGCAGAGATGACAGATTGTGCATGAGTGTGATCATTATGCGCAAGCGAAAAAAATTAAAAGGTCTAATTCTTACCTTCGGAACATTAATCACGTTTCCTTCCACAATTTTCAAAAGAGCGTGCTGAACACCCTCACCAGAAACATCGCGACTAATACTCACATTGCCTCCAGACTTGCTGATTTTATCACACTCGTCAATGTACACGATTCCCCTCTGTGCGCGTTCAACATCTTGATTACTTTCCATATAGAGCTGTTGTTATTACAGAATAAATAAGAATGCAAAAAATAAATTGTGCATTGCGATGAGAAGCGGCTCCCCTAACGAAAATACTAGTACAAATTACTGCGTTCTTACCGAAAGCAGAACAGATTCAACGTCCTCCCCCACATAACCTGCCTGCGTCAGACAAGTTGCGTCAGCAATCACTAGCGGGACATCAATTAAACGAGCCAGCGTCTTAACAAGTAGGGTCTTTCCACTACCTGTTGGTCCGAGTAATAAAATGTTACTCTTTTCAATTTCGCAATCTTCGACGTCGCGACCAAATTCGCTGTTGGAAATGCTATTGTTGTCAGTTTCGTCCACGTTTGTGGCGTTGATTTCGGGTGTTTCCATAAATCCAATGGGAGGAGCACTAGTAGTAGTAGAGTTAGCAGTAGGATCTTTCACGGTAGCAGTACCATATTGTCCCAAATTGAGTTCCTGCAGGCCAGATCCATTGCCCCCCAAGGGCAAGAAGGAAGTATCCGAAGATTCCTCGGATGCCGTTCTCTTGGATTCAGCCGCGGCTTGGGCTTCTGCCACAAATACACGCTTGTAGTGATTGTACACACCAACACTTAAAGCAATTTTAACTTTTTTTTGACCAATCACAAATTCATTTAGGCCTTTCATTACTTCTTTAGGTGTCGGCATTCGCTTTACTTGCTGGGCGACTTGTTCGCCATCCATGTCACCATTGTGCTGGTAGTGAGCTGAATCGACAGGTGCATGAGGATGAGATGTATTATTATGACCATGTTGTTGTCGACCATAGCCATTTGAGGCCTGAGCTCGAGATATTATAACATAACAGTGCAATGTCAGAATCCGATTTCGCTGCAATTCACTTCTACGGTTTTCCATACATACCTTCATACGACTCTCGTCTTCTTCCATAGTTTCTGCTGCAGTGAACCATCCTGAGCACGTGGCACAATAGAATGAATTTCCAAACTCATTATGGCTGAATATAGTCGTTGTACCGCACTTCGGACAGCGATGGGGACCGCGCGGCGGGCCTCCACTGCCTTTTCTAGTCGACTGGTTCAGTGGATTCCCATGGTGGTCCGTCACCCCTGAAGGAGGCGGATACGCTTTAGTACCATTACCGGAAGAGGAGTTGCGACCCCCCACAAAGCTCGTAGGGTTGGCCCCACTAACGTCACTCGACAGGGTTGAAGCCAAAGGGAGAGTTACAATATGATCTTGACCAATCGTGAAATCATAACTTTTATTGATCGTACCATCGTTATCTTCCTCACAGCTGGCATCGTAGTATACAGCTACAGCGGGAAGAGGGAAGGGGGTAGGACGAGATCGGAAAACATGCTGATTGAGCGAGCCGTCGCTGCTGTTGTGTCCAAGTCGAGAGCTCTGGGGCGATTCTGTGTTTTTTTTTAAGGATAAAAAACGAGATCTGCTCGCACTGCGGCTGGATGTCCGGGACCCTGCTTCCGCCAAGGCCCTTGCTTTTATCGTTGCGCTTCTTAGCATCCTTAACGTTGAAATAGTTTTGACTTGTTCAGACGAAAAAAGTATTGTTCTTCATTGGCTTAAATCGTTGCATGCGTCTGATAACATTCTGCATTGTTTCTTTTTTCAACAACGAACAGCATGACATCAAACTTCCCCTAATTTCCATTGATATCTTCTGTTTACTATGACCCCCTTTCCTTGCCCCCAAAGAAAACAGATCGCAGTCACTTTAGAATTAAATTAATAAAGAATAAAAATACGATAGTCGATCAGGTTTCCAGCCGTCTGCTCGCCGTCCGTAAGACCTGACAGGCAAGACCCTGACTTATGTTTTATTAGCTGTATCCCAACAGCTACTTTCTCGAGCTTTCACATCAAACATCACAAACTCTCAACATCTCAAGAAATACTCATCCTATTTTCGTTTTTCCAAAGTGGGTCGACCCAAGGAAAAATGCCTTTCAGAAGGGTGGGAGCGGTCGATTCAACTGACAATGGCGGCGGTAAGAATTCCAGAGCTCCCTTGACAATTCAGGTAAGTTCAAAAGCAGGAACATTCATTGGGAAAGTCTTTCCGGCAAACCAAAGATGAGGTAGACGTCACCTAATTTGAAATCATTCTGTATCTGCGAATTCAATCAAGGAGATTAATATGGGGAGGATATTGTTCTCTGTTATAGTTTCGATCATTGCATGTTCAGATTAAGAGTGTTTTTTCTTGCTTTTTGTCCCTAACTGCTATTTTTCTTTGCGCGGATTTTTATCACGAATCGTAGGATCTCAAGAAGCAGACAGCGATGAGATTAGCCCAAGAACACCACCAGAGCCAAGGGACATACACAGGAAATGTCGAGGCTGTTCATGTTTTCACGAATCCTCGAAATAATTGTCCTGTGGTATCTCCTAAAACTTTGGCGGCTCGACGGAATAATGCCAGCCATCGCTCGATCTCACAGCCTGGAAATGGCCAACACGACTATCGAGATGCAGCGCCACTTTACTATCAGCGCTCCCAGCATCATCAGCTTGCGCACGCTGTGCATGGAATTTCCAATGCAGTTGACGCTTTTGGAATGGGATGTGGTCCACCCCATTACTATGACCATTCGCACAAAAATGCCAGAAACATGCACTCAAGATCGAAACAATATCATCAACATTCGTCGGTAAGTCATTCAACTCAGTGACGTCATGTGTATAAAAGAATGCAGTTCATTGATGCTAACACGTTCGTGCCTTTCTTTTTTGTTTTTTCCTTAAAAGAAACCGTATGGATCCTTGACAGCTGGAAGTAGATTCCACCCTGGCCAACGATCCCTTCATCTGAGTGAAGCTCCTTCCCCGAATCTTCCCTCCAATTATACGTCTTCTTCCAATCCTTCAGGTAGTATGGAGTTGTCGTTGGGTCGAGGTACTCCTGAAAGCCATGCTTCGTCTCAAGCACAATCAATTTCAAGTAATAGGAAACTTTGTCATGGATTGACAGTTTACGAATTGAAAGAAATGACGAAAGCTAGGCTGCAAGCAGAGGCGGCCGAAAACAATCCCGGAGGCAACATTGCTCATGGCACAGACAGCTCAAGAGCATTTGAAAGTGTTCCATCCGGATACAGCCAGTCCATGTCGCCTCATACGCAGCAGATGCAATCGCAAAGCGCGCTTCCTGGATCGAGTTCCTACTTTCGACAGCCAGTTCAGGTTTCACCGCCCTCTCCTGCTTTCCCAATCTATCAGCAGATACAATTTGAGAGTGCATCCCAATATCTTAATCGAGCGCCGGGGAATAGAAGCAGAAACGACACCTACCCCGAATCTAACTGGGAAAGTGCTAGTGTTACATCACATAACAGCACTGTCGCTTCCGATTATCTGGGCTCCGAGTCGGCGTTTGCAGGTCATTCTCAAAATGGAGATGACCAATCCAGAATATCCTTGCCAAAAGCGCAGTCGTGCCCTGTCGTATCTAGCAGAGAAGGAACCCCGACGTCTTTGTTGTCTCCACTGCCGCCTTCATTATATGAAGATAACCGACAGAGAGCCATGACTTTGTCCCCGCGACCAGGGCTCTCTCTTTTGCACGAGGATCGTCCGGGCTTCAATGACGAGTCCTTGGGTATTCCGTCATTTTCTTCCTCACGTCAAAATCGACAGCAATTTCTGACTCGATCGAAGAGAAGCTTTTCTCCCATTACGAAGCATAATGGATCTCAGGGATTTACGAGTGACAGATTTAGTAGCTTTGGAAACAACAGAGGGGGTTTTGTTGGTGGATCGATTCACGAGAACCGCGCGCGGACATCTTCAGCAGTATCTCTTCCCGCGATCTCCCACACTTATGAGGAATTTGCTCTCGATTCATACGTTAGCAATCCGAGCAAGTCGACAGAATCCATCCAGGAGCACTATGCCTCTTCTCTCGCTGGAAAGAGTGAGAATTTGGTAACCACATCGGGGTTTTATGGCAACTGTAGTGACGCAATGTCCTCCTCATCGTTGGTTTTTCGAGATGAGTATGGCGTCCTTCCTGCTCCACCTGGTCTAGGTCCCAATAATGGCCTCGCTTCAGCGTCACTCATGGATCCCATGGCAGCTAGAGTGGGAATCGTAGATGGACTTCCCCCGAGTAGCGAGAATAACCGGGTTCGCGCTGCAACCTGGGTCGCCGGCAGTAGTGTGTGTGGAGCCAACACTGGTTTGTATGATTCGATGGCAGACGACACTCTTTCCGGAGATTTGGCTTCAATTCTCAAGTTGTCTGGTGCGGAAGAGAAGGATGAGAATTCTGGTCTCTTTTGATGTAGTTTATGGTTGCTCCGTGTGGTGTTTTGCTTATTTGTTTGGTGGAATTTGCCTTTGAGAAGAAAGATGCACGTGTCTGACCACGACGCCTCTGGAAGCGACGACAGAGAAAGAACGTCTGGAGATCATGGGCTCAACCATGATCATCTCTCGAGGGGTGCTGTTATCTTGTGTTTTTGCAGTGGTTGACGTTGAACCAGCTGATGTTACCGGTGGACCTATGCTTTTGTCTCTTTAGATGATGTTCCTTTTATTAGAATTTAAAGTATATATTTTATTAACTTATGTTCGTTTTTGTGCCGATTTTTGTCTGGCTAATGATGGCGCAGAGGACTAACCAAGACTGTACCCCGGAATAGCATAATACCCCTCTTGTTACCACTCTCAAGAATGCATACACATTCAGGTAGAGGGTCTGCAGCTATATACAACCCAACTTTACCCAAGAAAGCGAAGTCAGACAATTACTTTAGAGTTTAAATTAATATTCTAAGCCAAAGTGGCAACAAACGATCGGAAGATGTGGAACAAAGATTACATATTATTCGTCGCGGAATTCATATTGTATGCTGTGTAACAGTGTTGCAAATGCAACAAGAGTAGCTCCTTGATACATTGCAGATTGCAATGATGTGCGGGGCATCTAAATGTCAAATGGAATCTCGAATACAATCCAAATCAAGTGCCGAGCAAACACCCACGAGAAATCAATTTATCTCCCTTTTGACATACCACCTCCGTACATAGTATTCTCTACTCCCGCATCCTTGTATTTAGCTTTTCCAAAACTGATAGGAACATACTTGTGTTTGTACATGTGCATGATTTGTCTCCTCATGGTCATAAAAAACAGAACAAAGAAATACATCAAGAGGATTGGCCAGAAAACTGGCACGTCAAAGACTGAGAAAAAAGTCATGATCAGACAAGTGCCGGCTCCTTGCGTACAAGCCAGCCAAAATTTAAATTCTGGAAGCCGTCTTGTAAAAGGCCGATACTCCTTTCCTTCTTTGGCAGTTGAGGGTAACCCTGGGCCATCATTGTCGGTAGCTGGGTCATCCAATGGCGATAGAAATGCGATAAAATTGTTCAGGAGAAAGATTCCAAGCCCGTACGCCACGATGAAATACCCCTGTACTAAATAGATTCGAAGAAAGAAAAGCGCCAACAAAAATCCGAAAAAACACCATCGTGGAACTGTGTGAATCGTTGACTTATCCAACCAATATTGCACTGCGCGCTTGACTGTGAATAGAGGGATGTGATGTGAAATATGAATTTGATTGATTTTGTGTAAAAAGTAGAATTGGTATTGTGAGCATACTCTGTAGCAAAGTAACAATACTTAATTGCGACTGCGAGATTTAACAATTAATTTCAATGAATACTCCACAGCACAACACAAACATCATCAGCTCCAAACAGAGATCCTTCGATGCACCAATGGACCAGACCACTGTGCCAGCTTTTGGATTCGCAGTGACTTAACTTACAAGTCGCTGTGTTCTGTTCAAAGGTGTGCCGCCCAACCGGTTCATCGCTCCCTTCCATCATTTTCACAAAAGTAAAATGCGCTTCTTGGCCTTGACTAATGCTAACTTTTGGAATTTCTTGTGTTCTTACTATGAGCAGCCCTTGTGTTTGCGCGCAAAATCGAAGTACTAGAGTAAGGCTGACGGTTAACGTTGGATTACAGTTAACGTTCTTCTATTTGGGAAATTTCAACGTACTGTTAACTAGCTAAACTTCTTTATTTTCTTACTCAACCAATTTATGTTGT
>Ga0100391_1002956_pt1 | contig 17653 bp, 19 predicted proteins | sample CryGeymeta201515_FD_81541 | JGI IMG/M metagenome (GOLD analysis project Ga0100391, IMG submission 81541) | Groundwater microbial communities from Crystal Geyser aquifers in Utah, USA - Crystal Geyser metaG 2015-15 | ecosystem: Environmental > Aquatic > Deep subsurface > Groundwater | place: USA...
CGGGATTCGCCGTCTCATTATCCAAACACAAGCCGTCACCATCCAATGGTAAAAGATGGGGCAAGTCATGCGAAGATAAAAATACTATGTGCCACCGGCTGGAGGTTACAGCAAATTCAATAGGCAGCTGCAGGAAACACGGCGCCTGCATGCCGGCCTTCCCTACCACTACGCCCATCGGGCCATCCCGCAGGAAGCGGGGATGGCGCGCGGAGACGGATCAGACCGGATGGCCCGGCTCCGCGATGCCTACATGCGTGCAGGCGTGGGCCTCACGACCCCGGACTCCGAGAACTGGCCGGAGATCATGACCGCCTACTGGGGCGGTGAATGCGATCCCAGCGAGGACACGATCATCGACTGGACCAAGGTGCGCGGCCGCATGAAGGACATGGCCATGGACATCGCCGCATGACCTGGATCCTCGTCCTGGCGAGCCTCGCCTTCAGCATCCCCGTCGCCATGGCCTTCAGAGCGTACGGCCCCCGCGCCATGACGATCGCGGGGGCCGTGAACTTCGTGCTCTACATGCTCGGTATATGGCTTCTCGGAGGCTTCTCCTAGACCCTGGCACGCGAGCCGACGATCGACAGGCTGAGCAGCCCCAGCGCGATCGCGGCCCCGATCAGCGAGGAGAAGAACCCCGCGATCGAGATCTCACCGCCGAAGACCATCGGCATGCCGAGGTAGGGGACGAGCAACAGCGTGGTGAGCAGGGATCCCAGCATGCCGACCACGACATGCAGAAGGGTCTGGCGACCCGAGGAGAGCACCAGGCTCGCCAGATATCCCAAGGAACCGCCTGCGGCGGCAAGAAGCAGAACACCCATGATCCATCATCCTTCAACATCCGGAGAAGGCGGCGGAAAACCTCGAGAAGGCCCGACAGCGCCTCCTCCCATCTGTAGAAACCAACCCAGTCCTCGGAGACGGGTTCCCAACGAAAGGCGTGCCATGAAGCATCCCACCAAGGATCTCCCACAGGGGTCCGAGAGAGGGTTCCGATGGGTCCGGGTCATGGGGGACAACGGCATGCCGTTCCATTTCACGTTCCCGCCCGGGGAGGAGATCCCCGAGACCGTATCGTTCGATTCACACTACACATCCCACCGGGGGCCATTCCCGTTCTCGGACGGGGACATCGAGGAATCCACCTGCCTGCGTCACGTATCGATCTGGAACGACGGTGTAGAATGGAGCTCCTGGTTCGACGGGCTCCTTCCCAGGCCGGAAGGATGCGACATCCGGATCGAAAGCGCATACTATGAAAAGGACATCTGGCTCCGAGCGACGACCTATCGTCGCGGACGGATCGAGACGGTAACGAGGAAGCTCGATGGCACGCGCGACCTCCTGCCCCAGGCGCGCGAGGCCTACGCGTACTTCGAGCGGAACTGCCCTGCCCCGACCGCGGATGAGCGCAAGCACGTCGCCATCAGCACGGTCGGCCAGGCGCTCCTCGATCACGTGTTGAAGGAGGGTCTCGACATGCTGAGGGAATGGCACGTCGACAGCGAGGAACGCCTCGTCAAACATCCGAATCACGGACTGCCGTCCCTTTCCATCGACGGCATGCTCGTGAAGGGGAACTCCATCAGGAAAATCACCTTCACGAGACGCAGCGAACACAGGCAGATCCTGATCGACGTGGAATTCGAGGACGGTCACTCCTACCAGGAGGACGAGAAGGGCGCGACCACCCTGATAAAAGGCGAATATGCGGATGCCCTCGTCATCGGTGCGAAGGGCAGACAGCTCTCATGCTATCTCGGCATGCCGGGAGCCGACAGCCAGACGGTGCGGACCTCGCGGATGGAGCACGACAAGATCAGCACCGGAAGCAGCACCAATCCACGTATGAGACTGCGAACCAGCGTCGCGAACGTCACGCTGGAGATACCGGAAGGAGAGGATGAGGCGGACGAGGACGTGATGTCGCATCTCGATGACCTGATCGGCCCTCATGGCTACTTCTCCAGGGCCGAGGCGGGCATCATGACCCATCTGGAGAAATTCCCTCCCCGCCTCCTGCGGCGCATCCTCACCGTCCTCAAGGCCGAGAACCGTGTCGATCTGGAAGATCACGGAGGACCGGACATCAGGCTCAAGTCACCGGGAGGCTACATCTCCATCGACTTCGCGAGGGAGGAGAAACTTCCTAGTCCACGAGAGATATACGGAGAGAGATCATGAGCACCTTCATCAACGGATATCGCTCCGCCTCGCCAATCGCGGAATTCCATCGGGATCTCGTCGGCATGCGGGAACGCATGGCCGAGGTCGGTGGACGCATCATCGACAAGGCCATCGCCAACGAAGTGGCGAATCGCTTCGACCGCATCAGCACGGGACGCACGGAAGCCCCCGAAGGCCAGGAGACGGCGCGCCATATCGCCTCGGCGGTATTCAAGGCGACCGACGAACGCTTCCTCGACATAGCCAGGAGCGGTCATCGCGACCCCGGCATCGACACGTCATTCGAACTCTACCTGTTCCCCGACGGCGACCGGACGCTGGCGATCCTCAACTGCGAACAGCAGGAGATGATCGACCTCCTGAAGGAGGAGCTCTCGCTCAGCGACCATCACTGGCAGGACTCGACGGATCGCCCCGACGGAATGACCGCTGTCACATGGAACCGGAGACGCAAGGACTGGGATCGGGTCATGCCGAGCGGCGTGCCTGCCCACACCTGCCTCACCTATCTCCTGTTCGACGGAAGACCCTGGAGGCACACGGACCGGGACCGAATGTGGTCGCTCATACCGGATGTCGAAGAGAGGGTCCGCCGGATCGCCAGGGACACGGCCATCGAGGCCGGATGGAATCCGGACCTCGGCCTCGGCCAGGCCTTCGGTCTCATGGAGGCCTACGACGAGGATGCCGAGGGAAGGGCGGAGGCGGAGCACGCCCTCCGCCACGCCATCGTCGAGATCGGACCCGATACACCCCTCACGCTCCGCATGTGACCGGACGTTTCCCTTTTCCTGAAAACCATCCTAAAATGGGACGCAGGAGAAGACCATGACCACCCAGACGAGGCCACGGCGGCGAAGCAGGGGACTGATCGTCCTCGCGATCGCCTGCGCAGGTCTCACCGGCACGGTCGGAGGCGCCGTCGGAGGCGCCGCGGGGGCCTACTGGGTCATCGAGAAGATGGCGAAGCCGAGGTTCGCGCCCAAGATCAAGAACGCCGTGGTATCCTACGAGATGCCGGCCGACGGAGCCCGTCCCGTTGACATCCTCGGGATCAACAAGGCGGGCACACCTCTCAATCCCTGCCTGATCTCCTTCCTCGAGGACCAGCGCGACATCCTGCCCAACGCGGAATGGCGCGCGGTCAGGATCAACCCGTACTTCAAGATCGAGCCCGACATCATCACCGAGATGGCCTTCGCGCGCGGAGTGGCGGCCATCACCCGGCGCAACGAGATCTACGTGCGGGTGCCGGACGCGACCGAAGGCCTCAACGGCATGAACGAGCGACTGATGTTCCATGAACTCGTCCATGTTGACCAGTACGCATCGGGGCGTCTCGACCTGCCCGACTACGCGGCTCGTGCGGCCTACAGCTACGCGAACGGATCCGATGCACACGACAACTCCTACGAACGCGAGGCGCGGGCCATGGAGAACGAGATCCTGCGTCTCTGGATAGCGAGCCCTCAGCGGCGGACATGCCATGCGGATGTCGGCGACGACCTGCGCCGGGCACCGAGCGAGAGACCCCACGGCCAGTACGCGATATTCAATCGCGAGCGGCTGGAATACGAACTGATCGAGCACACCGCCCATACGGGACGGGACTTCACGATCCCCCTTCCCGACGAAGAGAAGGAGGGAGAGAACGACGGATAGGAAGGAAAACGACATGACGGAACGGCGCGTGGTCGACATAGGACCGGCACGACTGATCCTCGGGGACGCCTATCAGGAGCGGCCGGCGCTGGGATTCAGGGACGCAGACATCATGGATCCCCCCTACCTCATCGCGACCAGCGGAGGAGGAAAGCTCCGGAAGAGCAGGACCTACCTCAACGATCTCGCGGAACAGGGACTCGCCGACGACTTCGATCATTCGATCATCAACGGACTGCTGTGCGGATCGATCTCGGTGTTCTGCTCCAACGACCAGCTCCCCACCCTGCTGCCGTATCTCAACGGGACCTTCCATCGATTCTCCCTCGGCTTCATCGCCAAGCGGAACCCCCTTCCTGTCGCGAATTTGTCAATGTTATCAGACGTGGAGCCGGTCATCCGCTGCTGGAACCGCGGCCACCATCCCGTCGGCGAGATCATGGACAGGCGCAAGGGCATGATCGTCGATCATGATGGATACGAGCAGGCCGAATTCGTCGAGAACATGGCGGTCGAATCCAAGGTGACACCATCCAAGACCTTCGGGCACCCGACGGTCAAGCCGCTCGAGATCATGCGGCGTCTGGTGCGGACGACGAACGGCGCGGAGATCGTCGATTCCTTCATGGGCACGGGAACCACCGGCGTCGCTTGCATCCTCGAAGGGAAGCGATTCATCGGCATCGAGAAGGACCCCGGGCACTTCGAGACCGCGATGACCCGTATAGAGGAGGCCCTGCGATCCCTCGAGGCCGCCTGAAAAAAGAGGATGCACTTTTCCGAAACGTGGTAGACTCCCATCCTGAAATTCCGAATAGGAGACACACGATGGATGCCGCCACCACAGCCCGCAGCTTCATGGGCCAGTTCGAGCGCATGGAGGATCTCGACATGATGGCCCATGCCAAGGCGGGAGACAGCAGAAGGGCCCATGACTTCGTACGGGTGGACCTCCCCCTCATGATCGACGTCTTCGAAGGACGCGACCCCTCGATGCGCGAGGACATAACGCCCAGGCAATCGGCCCTGCTCGAGCTCGCCCCCGCCGACATGGCCGAGCGGATCAATTCCGACATGAGGGCCGCCCGCCGCGTCATCGGATGGAGCGCACCCCACGCCAAGGACGAGATGAAGGACTTCGTCCTCGATCGCGAGACGTTCAGCCATGAACTGCGCAACGATTTCATCGCGAAACGGGAAATGCAGCAGGCGCCGGACATGAATGCCGGATACACCAACAGCACCGAAGCACCCCTCGACCCGGAACAATTCCTCAGGGCGCGGGACCAGGAAGCCCACATGGGATACTTCCGTCCGGGAGACAGCGCGATCGTCTCACCCAAGGACCGTGATCCGCATATCGATCCCTATTCCGCCGAATCCAAGAGGATCGAGGAGGTCCGGCTCTCCAGCCCGGGAGAGAATTCCCCCTACTTCCACGCGAAGTTCCGTCTGGAAGGGGACGAGCACTTCCATGCCAGGGGTGATCTGCTCGATCCGAGAGGGACGCAGCACACCTACGGTGTCATCGCGGAAAGCGCAGGGCGCCTCTATTTCGTCGAGATCGACACGCCCCTCGGTCCCAATGAACCCGAGAACATGGTCGCACGCGAAGTCATCGGCGTCGAGAAGACCATGGTCGATCGCATCGAACGTGACATCAGGATGTCCGATAACGATCGTACCAAGAGCGGGTTCGCTGGGCTCGACTCGCACAGCGAAGAGAACGCCATCCCGTCGGTCATCCCCATGGACATGCGGGAGATTCTGGGCTTCACGCAAGGAGACCGCGGCCCGGTCTCGGGCGAATACACGTTCCATCCGGTGGACGGACCCAACGACCGGGCAGGTCCCATCGTCATCGAGGCGAACTCGTGGGCATCCGGAACGGACGAGAACGAGCGCCTGTGGGCAGGCCAGGCCATCGATCGTCATCTCGAGCGATACGAGCATCCGCGGCGCGACATGATCACCGAGGCCTACGAGAACAGCCAGAAGCGCGGACCGACCATGCAGACCACCATCGGCGAACCGCGTGTGGAGACCTCGCGCCATGCGCAGACCGCTGCGGCACTGTCGGCCATGAACCACTCCCAGGGCATGTAAGGGTCCGGAAGGACGGACCCCCTCTGTCCTGCCGAAGGCGATCTACCGCCACCCAGGTCACTTCAAGGCCATCGGTCCTTCGCGGAGGATCGATGGCCTTTCGCCGTGAAGGCATCCCATACATGATCCCGGCCTCCTGCACCGTCCGGATCAGAGAGGTGCCGGGCATCGGATCCCCGATGGACAGAAGCACGAAGAAGCATCATTGCGAGGAAAGGAAAAAGGCACAATGTCGGAAAGCACACTCAACGAGGGCGGCGACACCGTCTTCGAGATCGTCACCACCACGCGCCTGGTCGCTCCGAAGGGAACGACCTTCGAAGAACTCACCGGGGGTCACGGCGCCCTGATCCTGCCCGACGGCACGCGCATCAAGACCTTCGTGGTGTTCGAGCGCGCCGAGGAGGAGGATCTCACCCACGAGCAGATGCTGGAACTCGGCTGCAGCGCGGAGGATGTCTCGCGGGTCATCACCGAGGAATAGACGACGAGCAAGGGAGAGCATCATGAAGAAGACAATCCTGATCGCCATCGGAGCGACGATAACCGGCATCCTGGCGACCCTCGCCCTCGCCAGGGCGACCGACTTCGAGATCCGTCTCGACGAACTCGACGGCGAATGGGACTGATGATGGCAGGGGTGGCCGGACTCGAACCGACGACATCCAGTTTTGGAGACTGGCGCTCTACCAACTGAGCTACACCCCTAAGGAAGATAACGCTGGTCGGGGAGACAGGGCTCGAACCTGCGACCCTCCGGTCCCAAACCGGATGCTCTACCACCTGAGCTACTCCCCGAAACACGAGAGAGCACGATTGAGCAGTCAGTCCTGTGGAAACGAACCTGACACGCTACCGACAGACGCGGGGCGTGCGATCCCGCGTCTCAGTGGCTCGGTCGCCAGGGGAGGAGGTGGTTCGTGAACATGGCGGACCATATGCGACCATTGTGAGCAATCGTCAACGGGAAAAAACGAGAACACCAATTTTCAGGATGATCGTTCATATTGTGTTTACGTCTCCGGTCTTTGCGCGCTACGATTCGTCGGGCGGGCAATTCCGCCCGTGATTCGAAGGAGACACAACATGCGTGAACTCAACCAGGACGAACAGCGTCAGGTGTCGGGCGGCGGCGGCGGTAATACCGGTGCCAACGGCGGCGTGGTCGGCATCGCCGAGTAAGCCTGACGGACTTAGGTCCGACAGCCAACGCAGAAGGGGCGTCCCGATCACGATCGGGGCGCCCCTTCCCTTTCGGGGACAACCTCCCATGAACGTGCTTAACGCATTGGGCACGCTTTCCTCCCCATCCTATAAGACCCGCCATGTCCCAAGGCGATCGTCTCTTCCGCACCCGGGCCGTCGAGGCCCGCAACGTCATGAACGGCAGGGTGCGGGTCGCTCCACCCGTCAGCTGGACAGCAACGAGCCTGCTACTCGGTGGACTGGTGATCGCCGCACTGGCCTTCGCCTCCTTCGCTACCTATTCGAGGACCATCGAGGCGCAGGGTTCGCTGGAGACCTCCATCGCCTCGACCCGTCTGGTCGCTCCCGGAGCCGGCACGGTATCGCTCGAGGTGGAGCAAGGGGACAGGATCAGGGAGGGTGCCGTCATCGCGGTCACCCGGATAGACACCCTTTCCGGCACGGGAGACATGCTGGCCGAACGTCGCCGGATACTCGAAGGCGAGATGGAGGATGCCCGCTACCGTGCGGATGCCGCCAGACAGGCCGGTGAATCCAGGGCCCAGGCCGCCGGCGCGCGAGCACGAGCCGCTCGCATGCGCTCGGATGCCCTCGCAGCCCAGCTGGACAGCGCGAGGCGCCAGACGGAGATCGCACGCGAGGACCTGGAACGCGCGACTTCCATAGCCGAGCGCGGCTTCCTCTCCCGGCGCGATCTGGAAACAAGACAGGCCGAGGTGAGCCGGCGGGAGCAGGAGGAATCACGGATATCGGAGGAGATGGCGCGCGCCAGGGGCGATGCCCTGGAAGCAGATGCCATGGGTGCCGAAGCGAGGAGCAGCGCGGTCTATTCGGCAAGAGACGCCCTCGAGAGTTCCGCCAGGGCGGAGCGCGATCTCGCCTCGGATGCCTCCGTGTCCGAGACCCGGCACGTCTCCCGCATCTCCGGGACCGTCGCTGCTCTTCCGGTCCGCGACGGCCAGAGCGTCGACAGGGGGGAGACCATAGCGGTGGTCGTGCCGGAGGGATCACGGATGACGGCCATGCTGAAGGTGCCGGCCTCCGCGATGACGGACGTGCGCGAAGGCATGGAAGTGGGCATCTCGATCGACGCCTATCCCTATCAGACCTTCGGACTGGTGCGGGCAACGATAAAGAAGGTCTCGCGAACCGTCCTCGATGATGGGGACGCTCCGTACTACATGCTGGAGGCATCCATGCCCGAGACGTTCCTCGCATACGGGGAGCCGGTATCGCTCCTTCCCGGCATGACCATAACCGGACGCATCAGGACGCGAGAGCGCACACTCCTCGAATGGATGCTGGAACCCCTCTACGCGGTGGCGAGACGATGAGCGGCGACCTGCCCATGACCACCGGCCCGGCCATCAGCCTGCGGACGAGAAGGCGCGTGAAGCCGATCCAGCAGACAGAGGTCGCGGAGTGCGGTCTGGCGAGCATATCGATGATCGCGTCCTACTGGGGCAAGGATCTCGGTCTCGACGAGATGAGGCGCCGCTATCCGGTGACATCGCGCGGCATGGCCCTGCCGGACCTGATAAAGGTCGCGAACTCCCTCGGGATGTCGACGCGCCCCCTGAGACTCGACATCGAGCATCTTCCGGAGCTCTCCTATCCCGCGATCCTCCACTGGGGCATGGATCATTTCGTCGTCGCCGAGCGGGAGAAGGACGGCCGTCTCCTCATCGTCGATCCGGCTCACGGGGCCGGTGCGTGGCACGGACCCGAATCCATAGACCGCAACTTCTCCGGAGTGGCCCTCGAACTCGAACCGGCAGCGGAATTCGAGCCCGAGGCCCGGAAACGGCACCTCCGTCTGAAGGAACTCTGGGGGAGGACCGACGGCCTCATCTCGACAATCCTCCAGGCCCTCCTGCTCTCCTTCGTCCTCCAGGCGTTCGTCCTGGCTTCCCCGTACTTCCTGCAGATCGCGGTCGACGAGGCGATACCGGCAGGCGACGATTCCCTCATCACGGCCATCGGGCTCGGATTCGCCGGCTTCGCGGTCATAGCCGGGATCGCCTTCGCGATGCGGGGCTTCGTGCTGCTCGCATCAGGGACGATGCTCTCCTACGCCATGTCGACCAATGTCGCGAGGCACATGCTGAGACTGCCCATATCCTGGTTCGAGAAGCGCAGCGTGGGCGACGTCCTCTCACGCTTCCAGTCCATACAGCCCCTGCGTCTCCTCATGACGGAGGGGATGTCGGCCGCACTGCTCGACGGCCTCATGGCCCTGCTGACACTGTGCGCGCTCATGCTCTATTCCCCGGCGCTCGCCACCGTCCCCATGGTGTCCCTCATAGCCTACTGCGGCCTGCGATGGGCCACTCTCGCACGGGAGAAGGCGACCGAGGGCGAGTCCATCATCGCGATGGGAAGGGAACAGGGCGCCATGATAGAGACACTGCGAGGCATGACGACCATCAGGCTCGCAGGACGCGAGTCCCTCCGGCAGGCCGCCTGGCAGAACCGTCTGACGGACCTTCTGAGCGAGCGATACGCGCGCGACAGGATCAAGGTCGTGCAGCAGGCCGGCGGCCACCTCCTCGAAGGGCTCGAGGTCGTCCTCATCGTGTGGATAGGCTCCCTCATGGTCATGGAGGGAGGATTCTCCATAGGCATGCTCTTCGCCTTCGCCGCATGGCGCCTGCAGTTCTCGACAGCCGCGAGACGGGTAATCGACCAGGGAGCCGAATGGCGCAAGGCGAGACTCCATCTCGAACGGCTATCCGACATCGCCTTCACCGTCCAGGATCCCGGATTCTCCGAGCCGGAGTTCCAGAGGGAGCCCCTACGGGGCAGAATCGAACTCCGGGGCGTCTCGCATCGATACGGGGAGTTCGAGCCGATGGTGCTCGAGGACATCGATCTCGTCATCGAGGAAGGCGAGAACCTCGTCATCACGGGTCCCAGCGGAAGCGGGAAGAGCACTCTCATCAAGATAATCCTCGGCCTCGTCGATCCGACCGAGGGGCAGGTCCTCGTCGACGGCATGCCGCTCCCGAAATACGGCAGGCGCGCCTATCGCTCGCAGGTCGGTGCGGTCCTCCAGGAGGACACGCTCTTCACCGGTTCGATCGCGGACAACGTGACGGGCTTCGCCTCTCATGACCGGGACAGCATCCTCTCGGCCCTTTCCGACGCCTCCGTGCTGGATGACGTCGAGGCCATGCCGATGCGGGAGCAGACGCTCGTGGGGGACATGGGATCGACCCTGTCCGGAGGGCAGAAGCAGCGGATACTGATAGCGCGGGCACTCCATCAGAAGCCGCGCGTGCTCGTGCTCGATGAAGGGACATCGCATCTCGACGCCGTGCACGAAGCGAACGTGAACCGCACGGTAAGCTCCATGGGGATAACCCGTATCGGCATCGCGCACCGGCGCGAGACCATAGAAGCGGCTGAACGCGTGGTTACCCTGCGTTCGGGCAGGATCGTGAAAGACACGAAAAGCGTAGAAGAGATCTGAGGGAAAACCTTCCTTCCGATCTCGCATCGGAAGGAACCAACGATGAAGAACCTCAAGGGCGAAGCCGTCCAGAAGGCCGGTATCATCGCATTCGCGCTGGCGGCACTGGTCGCCATCTCGAGCTTCATGACCGGGGCCGGCGGCGGATTCGACGACCTGATGCGCCAGCAGCGATACGCGCTCGCGGACGACGTCGAGGCATCCGGTCGCATAGGCATGATAGCGATCGACGATCGCAGCCTGCGCGACATCGGCGCATTCCCCTGGACGAGATCCACCCACGCAGAACTGATCGAGAAGCTGCAGGGGTCGGGGATAGACGGACTGGCATTCGACATCGCGTTCTTCACCGAGGCGCCCGACGCCATCCACGATCGCAATCTCGCCGATGCCATCCGCGATTCGGAGTTCCCCATCGCACTCGCGGTCCCGACGATCGACGACGGCCTGATCGATGCAACGAACATGGAAGGCAACTATCCTCTGGAGACGCTGACCGATGCGGGAGCCGAGCAGGTCTCGATCTGGCTCAACATGGACGGGCGGGGCGCCGTCGAATACATCAACACCGTGAACACCCTAGACGGCGAACCCATGCAGACGATCGCGGGTTGGCTCGCAAAGGGGTCAGGTCCCGACGAACGCATCCGGATCAACTGGAGCCTCGACGACGAGAAGATCGCGAACTACTCCTATTCCGACATCCTCGAGAACGGTCCGACCGAAGAGATGAAGGGCATGCGCCTCATCATCGGCGCGGACAGTTCCATGCTCGGTGACGCCTACGCGATCCCGTCGGGGCACCTGATGGCCGGGGCACGTATCCATGCGATGGGGGCGGAATCGATCGTGGCAGGGCGCACCCCCGTGATCCCGGAATGGGCGATCCTGCTGGCGACGCTGCTCCTCACCGCCATCCTCACTCTCGCAGCAAGGGCGACCACGCGCTACAGCACCTGCGCCGGCGCGCTCCTGACCATGCCCGTCATGCAGTGGGAGCTCGAGCGGAACGGCATCGCCGAGGTCGCGATCGGTTCTTCGATGATGACCATCGCGTTCCTGATCGTCGCAACCGGCGCGCTCCACGTCATCAGGTACTTCTACGGCAGGATGACCCAGAACGAAGGCACAGGAATCCCGAACCTGATGGCGATGAAGATGGCCTCGCACGACCCGGGGATGACGATCGCCTTCAGCGTGCGCAACCATATCGACATCGTCTCCGAACTCGGGTCGGAAGGACGGGACAGGATCATGGCGAAGGTCGCCCAGCGTCTCGAGATGGGCAGCAACGGCCGGACGATCTACCAGATCGACGCGTCGACCTTCGCCTGGCGCGGAGGCAACGACATCGATCACGAGACCACCCAGATCGAATCCCTGCTCGCCCTGCTTCGCGGAGGGGTGAGCTTCGGGAACGGAGCCATCGACATCCTCGCCAACGCCGGCATCGAGCAGCAGGCCGACATCGGCGTCGAACAGGCCGTCACCAATGCGGTGATCGCCGCCAATCGCGCTACCGAGCGAGGCATCTCATGGGAGATCTACGAGTCCACGGACAACGAGGAGCACTGGAAGATCACGGTCCTGTCCGAGATCTCGCGGGCCATCGAGGACGGTGATCTCTGGGTCGCATACCAGCCGAAGGTCGACAGTTCGGACGGTCGGGTCATCGGTGCGGAAGCACTCGTGCGCTGGAGGCATCCGACGCGGGGCGACGTTCGTCCCGATGCCTTCATACCCCTGCTGGAGAAGGCAAACCGTACCGACGAGCTGACACAGTTCATGCTGAACAAGGCAGTCGAGGACTTCTCACGCATGCCGGGCTGCACCGTCGCGGTGAACGTGTCGCCGCTGATCATCGGGACCGGAAAACTCTGCCGGATGGTAAGGGAGGCACTCGAGGGATCCGATTTCGATCCGGCGTGCCTGACCCTGGAAGTCACCGAGTCCGAGCGTTTCGGACGTGTCGAGTCGATCCGAGAACTCGAGGAGATCAAGCGACTCGGTCCCAAGATCTCGATCGACGACTACGGCATGGGCAATTCGACGGTGAACTATCTCAAGATCCTGCCCGCGGACGAACTCAAGATCGATCGCTCCTTCATCTCCAACATGCTCACCAGCCACAGCGACCGCATCGTGGTCGGATCGACGATCCGGCTTGCCCACGAGATGGGTCTGAAAGTCGTGGCCGAGGGCGTGGAGAGTGCCGAGATCCAGGCCTGCCTGCACGAGATGGGATGCGATTTCATCCAGGGCTACCATACCGGCCGTCCCGTCGGCATCGACGAATACATGCCTTCTCGGGGAACGTGAATTCACGGACCAGGAAGAGGGCATGAGGAAAACAACACGAGCGGACTTGGCCCCGGGCCGCATCGCATCCTAGAATGACACCCTGGTACCATGACAGGGGGTCACATTGACGATAGCTGCGATACACGGACATGACGCCGTCCCGCTGAGATGGCGGGGGAATCGTCTCGACATCAGGCTCGAAGACGAGGGCAGACCCGTCTTGACTCATGGCATCGTGAAGGAATTCAGGACCCTGCAGACGGGATTCGCGGAAGAGCCCGAGAAATCCCCGCACTGGCTGGTGGTCTCGTCCGGGCACGGCGAGAATTCCTGCTACCAGGCGGATCACGACCTCCTGTTCGAGTGCGTGCGTACGGGCGATCGGGAGCGGCTCCACGACTATGCGCATGACTGCATGGACATGCTGCTGGACAACATGCGCGGACAGAGCGCCGACGTCATAACGATCGGGATCGTGGACGGTGACGCCTGGGGGATTGGCTTCGAGAACGCCATGAGCTTCGACTATCTCGTCGCGACTACCCGATCGCGTTTCGGATTCCCCGATTCCGAATTCGGCCTGTTCCCGGGCATGGGAGCCCAGATGTTCCTTTCACGCAAGATCGGGATGTCCGCAGCGAAGCGAATGATCGACGAAGGCCGTCTGCATGATGCGGACGAGATGGCCGAGCACGGCATCGTCACGCATCGATGCGAGCACGACCGGATCGAGGAGACCGTCTCGCGGATCATCGAGAGGAGCTCGCCCCGGAGGACGTCCATCCTGGCCGCTCGTCGGGCCATGACCATGGCCTGTCCCATGTCCGAATCAAGGCTTCGCGACATCGTAGACATCTGGGTGGACAATGCCATGAGGACTCCCCAATCGGAGATCGATCGCATGGAGGAGAGATCCTCCACGGATCGCCATCCTCCTGGAGCATGAATCCATGAAGGGGCTGTACGAGGCGCCGACCGAGCCGATGGCCGAGAACGCGGTCGCAAGGATGCTGGAATGGGACGGCCGCCTTTCCATGGCGCAGACCACCGGCGCCGCCATTCTGATCCTGTCAGGCCCGATCGCGCTCACGGCAGCCGGGACGCCGACGGGTGCGCTGTTCGCAGCGGCATGGAGGATCGGAGCGATCCTCCTCCTGTGCGCGTGCGGGCATTCCGTCATGATCTCATGGAGACGGCGGAGTCGCAGGATACGCAGCGTATCGTCCTTCATCGCGCACAGGTTCAGGCGTCTCGCTCCGGTGCATCTGGCGTCCTTCGGGCTGGTCTGCATCATCGTGTCGCTGCGCTCCCTTTCGCGCAGTCCCGAAGAAGCGGATGCGACGGGAATGGCATCGAGCCTCCTTCCCTTCTGGCCGACCGACTTCATGGCCTACAACAATCCACCCTGGTTCGTCATCCAGGCCATACTGGTCGGAACCCTGCTCATACCCGTGATCTCCATGCTCCGGGAACGATGGATCATGGTCGCCTCCGCCCTGGTGGGTATGGCATGTGCATCGATGGCACCGGACGATTCCATCTGGTCGATATCCGGTCCCATGATCCTGTCCTTCGTGATGGGCGCCGTCGCCAGCAGGATCCACCGCAGGGATGCGAAGAGCGGTAGAATCCGGATGATCGCGGGCATCGTCCTGCTCAGCATCGGACAGGCCGTGGGAGAGGTGCAGGGCCTGTCCGGTCTCGGGAACATCGTCTCGGCGGCAGGCGCCGTCATCATCATCCGATGGATGCCCGAACGACCCGGTTACGGATCGCGAACCAGGCTGGCGGCATACTGCTATCCGACCATGGTCCTCCATTATCCCGTGTTCAGGTATTCCCTCGCGAGCGTCGACAGCGCCATGCTGGCCACCGCTCTCGCGGCCCCGGTCACCGCGGCGCTCGTCATCGCCACCGGCAGGATCCTGGAGCGGCCGAAACTCGCCAACGAGAACAGGCGCACACAGGACGCGGAAAGTGCGCAGATCCACATGGACGAGGCATCATTGGTGCTTCCATCCCATCCTGAAAACGGCAATAATCCCGACATACGGGAAAAGAGGAGCCGTGATCGATGAGAGACGAGAAGCGCTACGATGATCCACGCGGCAACGTGTACGTCGCGGAATTCGCGGATGCCGAAGAGGAGGCCGCCTGGGTCGAGCGCGAGGAATGGATCCGGAAGGACCAGGAGAGCAGGCAGAAGGAAAAGCCTCTCGCGGCGTGACGCCACCGTGCCCGACCGGCATGGACGACAACGAGCTTCGCGACGGACAGACAGGACGGGACACGGATGAACAACAGAATAGCCGCCATAGGACTGGCATTACTGCTCGGTGCCTGTTCGTCGGCGGGCGAAGACGCGGAAGCCAACGGCCAGGACGCCAATCCCTGGACTGCGCAGGCAGGAGCGGCTTCCGGTCAGGCTCCCGCCCCCGAACAGACGAGCGGGGAAGACGGAGCGGATGAGGGAGCGGAGGGAGTCCCGCGTCATCCGGCCGCGGATCCGCCTCGCCAGCAGGCCGGCTTCAACACGTGCGGACACATGTTCCCAGGAGGCGTCCCGCCCCGCATCGTCAACACGAGCTATGCATCCGTGGTCACCCCGACCTATGACGAACTGTGCTACAGGTCGTTCGCCATCGGACACTCCGGATACACGCGGACCGCCATATGGGTATCCGAAGTCCTCGATCCCCAGAAGATCGAGATGGCCTCGCGCATCGAGCGCGACTCGAGCTTCTCCGCCGATGACAGGCTCGCTCCCGAAAGGCGCTCGGAACTCGACGACTACCGGGGATCGGGCTACGACCGGGGCCACCTCGCTCCGTCCGCGGACATGCCTTCACGCGAATCGCAGCAGGAGAGCTTCCGCCTCTCGAACATCGTCCCCCAGGACGGCAGCATGAACGGAGGGACATGGCGGGAGCTCGAGATGGACGTGCGCCGCGAGGCGAGGAAGCGCAAGGTCTACATCGTCACCGGCCCGATCTTCGAGAACTCCGACAAGGCCCTGCGCAAGCGCGTACTGGTCCCGACCTCCCTCTACAAGGCCATGTTCTCGGTCGACAAGGGCGCGGTCGTCTACGTCGTCAGCAACGACCGGTCCGCCAGGGTCAGGATGCTGAGCATCGAGCAGTTCGTCACCGTGTACGGCATAGATCCCTTCCCCGCCCTGACCGGACTGGTACGCAGCCACAACATCGGCCTCAGCCCGATCCCGGAAGAGGCCATCAATGGCGATGAATCCGCAGAAGGATCGGGTTCCGGACCCGGCGCGCCGAGCGAGGGATGCCGGCAGTTCGAGGACGAGGGCGGCAACTGGATCAACGAGGACTTCTACAAGATGACCTATGGCAACCGGCCGCCCAAGAGCATAAGACCGTGTCCGGGACGCTGAACGCGACAGGCACAGGGAAGCAGAGGAAGGAAAAGACGACCGTGTTCGACAAGGCCCGACAGGAATCCGTCCAGGACATGGACATCACCTACGCACCCGAGGGGCTCACGCTCAGCGGCCACATGAGGATGCCGGCCGGAGCGGAAGGAGCACGGATCGCGCGGGAGATGGCACAGCGCCTGGAAGAGGCCGCCACGCATCTCGAGGCCATGGACGAGGTTCCCATCGTCCCTCCGGAGCCGGTATCCGGGAAGTTCGGACGGTCCTTCGACGACTGAGGATCACGAATCGGTTCCGATCTTCCGAAAACCATCCTAAAAGAACGGAACCATCACGGGAAAGACAAGACATGGCAACGGCAGCTCCGCACCCCTTCATAAGGGGCACGAAGATCCACGGCGTCAGGATCGATGCGCCAGCGAAGGCGGCCCTGCGGCCCCTCGCGCAGATCGAGACCGATGCGCATGAGGTCGAGACCGTGAGATACGGGAACCGGAAGGGGTTCCAGATCGGTATCGCGGCAATCACGCTCGTGGCGGTATGCGCGGGATCCTACGCGGCCTACAGCTACGGGAGCATACCGGATGCCGTCCAACCCGCACAGGCCTCCGGCGTACAACGGATCGAGCTGGCATCGACCGCTCCGGCGATCGTGGGAAACCGCATTCCGGACGACTATCCCGGCATCTACCCGGGAGAGCGCCTCGTCACCTACCACCTGACACCGCTCCCGAACGAAGTCACGGTCGAGGAGACGGACGAGGACGGATGCCGCTGGCTCCGCGTGGAGGGCAAGACGGAAGGGCTGATGGCCTATCCTCTCCTCGGTGACGACGGGAACCACGTCTGCTCGGATCCCGCTCTCGCGATCGCGCCGGAACGTGCCAGGATGGTGTCGGGCGCCATGCCGGTCGTGCCCGGGTCCTCGATCCGCGTCCTGCAGGTCCAGGATACCGGAGGGGGTCGCAGTGCGCAGGCCGCAAGCTCGAGTTCGACGCCCTTCCTGCCGAACTACGGCGATCAGGGCACCGTGAGCCTCATCCGTCAGCAGGTGGCACAACAGCTGTCATCGCAGCCTGCGGCGAGCGGGAGCGCCGGCACGGCTGGAAGCGTCGGGATCTCCGGACTTCCGTCACAGTCCGCGCCTACGAGAACCGCGCGCATAAGCACCGCATCGGATGCGGACGCGAACCCGACCCGCGACACACGTCCGGCCATCCAGACCGCGAGTCTGCGACGGGAACAGAGACCGGCTCCGCAGCCCATGGAACCGATCCGGCGGGCGCCCGCCTACGTGCCCCCCGCCGACG
>Ga0100391_1002960_pt1 | contig 17617 bp, 9 predicted proteins | sample CryGeymeta201515_FD_81541 | JGI IMG/M metagenome (GOLD analysis project Ga0100391, IMG submission 81541) | Groundwater microbial communities from Crystal Geyser aquifers in Utah, USA - Crystal Geyser metaG 2015-15 | ecosystem: Environmental > Aquatic > Deep subsurface > Groundwater | place: USA...
ACAAAAGATGCAGATGGTATTGTAGTTGTTTGTTTTTATTATTCTTTATGGTTGTTTTATTATGCATTATTTGACGTCAAATTTTTTACTGGTGTGCAGGTGGTCAAACCCACCAGGTAAAAAACTGGTGGTCAAACCCACCAGGTAAAAAATCTGGTGGTCAAAACCACCAGATTAGTGACGAGTCTGAAACCCAGCCGAAAATACGAATACGTATCGCCATATAGCGTTGGGGTTACATTCGTGCTGTTTCTTCTGAAAATTTCCCGTCGGATATCCATATCGAATTACCTTTAAAAACAGCAATGAATAAAAATAAACGATCTAACAGATCCAAATGGGACTCACCACTTTCCCTTCAAAAGCAATGTACATGCGTGAGGCGAGTTCCATACGGAGAGGAGCGAAGGCAGGCACAGAGCAAAACAAAATAAACCGATTTTGTCCGAAAAAAAAAAGTATGAAAATAAAAAAATATTGCATTTAAAAGATGCTTGCATTGTTTAAAGTATGAAGAGGTTGCCGAAACGATACTGCGATGCCGTTCCCTCATTGGATGCTAACCGCATTGGGTTAGTTTCCATTGATTGCAATCGCTTAAATCTCAATCAATTCTCCAAACCTCAAATTCTCATCGACGACCACGAAACTGTTTTGTAAACGCTCCAGATCTTCCTCGTCTTCGTCGTCTTCTACTTCCTCTTCTTCTTCCAACCTCACTGTACCACGTTCTTCGCTGTGGGAACGCCCACGACGACCGGCAGCGGGACTTCTGTTGCTATTGAAGCAAGATTGCAATCCCAGCATCGATCGGACCTTGACCAATCCTGTCTTGGCGACATTGTTGTCGGTTCCAAAGACGCCAAATTGCGCTGTCGTTGTTAGGGTTGAAAAAAATCCACCAAAAGCGACTTCGATTTGATTGGAACCTCCATTGGCACAAACATCTGAATGTGATAATTCCAATCTTGAGTCTGTACTGCTAACGCTAATGCCGCAAGATGAATTGTTGGTGATGTTGCATTGCCGGATAGCGGCATTTCCGTTCTCTAAATAAAAACCGGAATGACCGCCGCTGACGCCACTGGCACGGACACTGGCGGCCAAGGTATTGCCGTGTCCGTTGGCCACTACATCCGAATGTTCTATCGTCAAATGACAAGCGTGACTTCCGACATATATACCCGTCGCAGCACAATCGTGAATGTACGATTTGCTAATACTGATATCTCCACCGTCATTGATAACAATGCCTCGTCCAGAGTGACTGATGATTTCTACCTCAGACAGGGAGGCCGTTGGCAAATTGGCAGTGGGAATCCGTCGCTCCTCTTCTCCAGTCTCTGCCGGCAGAGGTTGCACTTGGACGGCTGCGTTGCCGTTCCAAAGATTAAATCCGCCACAATAGTGTCCTAGTCGCAGGCGACGGAGTGTCACCTGTCCAGCAGCTACGTGAATCAAAGGTTTGTTGCGGCGACGGGTCTGCAGCAGGAGGGATGCCAGTGGCTGCAAGCGTCGTTTCCTTTGGCTGCGGCTCATTTCGGCTGTGATATCCATAGTGGTCTGCATAGTTTCAAGCGTTACGTGAGCTTGGTCCATCTGCAGAATTAGTGATTCCTTCACACGGTGTTCCTGTGGTCGTAACCAAATGGTCACGGCAGTCTTCTTGTCGTCCACGGGAATATCCCGAATAGCATCCACTGCTTTGCTCACTGTTGAATAATCCGTAGGAACCGCAGGATTCATCTTGTAAAATTCACGCCAAGACACTGGTTCTTTGTCTCCTTCTCTCCACTTCAAATATTGATAGTAGAAAGGGATGCACATTCGTGAGATAACATATAAATAGTGCTGGTACTTTTCTCACAGAAACGAGACTTCATACACTCCTACTGTATTTCTTGTCATTCATAGTTCATAGTACCTACCTTGTACAGTTCTTCACACAGCACTTTCCAGGTTTCGTCCTTTCCAATGAGCTGATACCAAAAGCGGCTGCCACACTTGGACAAGGCAGCCGTTGTTTGGGGTCCACAAAAGGCCAAAATTTTGGGCACCAAATCATGAGGACACTCGTCTTCCATCCATTGCAACACTAGCGGCGTTGGTTCTTTTTGTGTAGGTACAACAAACACGGGAAACGTCTCCTCGTCCAAAATCAAAAAGGATGACGAGACCTGGGCCAGACTGGTCGCTGTCAAAGAACCCTTCCGTGTTTTTTTCTTTTGGTGTTTTTCTTGAATAGAACTTACACGGCGAGAAAATCTTCTCAGACGACTGGTACCACTCTTTCTCCTGGGGCGGGGTGATACGGGCTCTACGATATCATCCGTGCCGTACTGGTTGTCAGTAGGTGTATTGGTATTGGTATTGGTATTGCCATTCCTAGTAGTATGCATGCCACAGAGCAACGTAGAGGGGCGAATGCTCCTAGGCAGAAATTGTTGTAGAGTGGATGCCATAGTGTCCGGTTTGGATAGATTGTAAGACCACTTGATGCTAACTTCGATGTGACGATTCGTTAAGAACACTGCAGTACAAGCGTACAAGTGGTCCTGGAGTTTGCTGCCCAGTACGAGTGATGGTAATCCAATGAATTCTGCAAACTGAATTTCATTTTTTGTTGATCTCTTTCGACTGCTACTACCGTAGTCTACTGTTCGTAGAAGGCCAGCAGTGCGTGCGTGCTCGTGGATGTTTCATCGATTTTTATCTAGCGACTTAAAAGTTCTCAAGAGGCCCGTGAGAGGACTGGCGTGATTCCAAACCAGGCAGGTTACTAGGTACTTCCAGTACTACTAGTAGTAATATATTACCTGGTATACTATTGTACCGGTACCATCAATCACGAACGACGAATATTATTAAATCTCTGAACTTGGTTGTCATTGGGCCTGGACTCGGCGGCTACCCTGGTACTATTTTTTTTGTGGAAATTAGTTTTCGGTTTCCAAATGGCCTACGTAGTACCGCACCAGTACTACTAGTACTAGCTACCTGGTACCTGGTACTACGGATGAGTACTCTAGTACTACTACTAGTAGTACTAGCTAGTAGCTAACCGTGCTCTTAGCTACCAACTACGACAGCAACAGCCTACCAGTACCTGGTAGCCGGCATAATCAAGAGTTGTCTCCTAGTACCAGGTACTGGTAATGTGGTAAGAAGTATGATGATAATTGTATCTACTAAACCAGGTACTAGCTAGTACTAGTAGTCTACTACCAGTAGTAGGTACTCGTCTAGTAGCTAGCTATTGGTAGTAGTAGCGGCAGGGCGAGAGAGTGCAAGAGCGTTCAATTGTGGGTCTGCAGTTTGAAACAGTGTATCACTAGCTAGCGATCGGCCCTCCACCAGCGTAAGATTGTCTTGAGTATCCGACGAGGCAGGACTATCAAGAAGTGTGGAACAGTTTACTGCAGCCAGGAGAGAGCACGGTTCACTGCAAGAAAACATATTATGGAGTACTGCTTCCTACTACTAGTAGAGTAGATATTGAGCCCATCAAGTACTGATTTTGTTACCTGGTGTTAGCTACCAGGTTAAGCGAATCTCAGCAGAGAGCTTACTCATCAAATACTGCAAAGTATTGTGCTTTTGATTCCATCGCATGTAGAGTATTCGCGAACCCCGCGGATCAAAGCAAGACCGAGAGAGTGCGGTTCTCACGGACCGATAGATCGATAAGTGTTACCTGGTACTATTCGAAAAAGAACGTAATAATTTGTACTGTAGTACTAGGGTAGGTAATAGAATGCTGAGTCTAAATCTCGGCGCGGCGGGCTTTATGCGCTTATGCCTTACCAGTGAGAAGCTGCTGGTTGTCAAGGAAAAGAATGGCAGGTGAGAGCCTCTCTGTGGAGTGGCAGCCCGATTTAAAAGGGCTCTCCCACGCCTACAGTAGCCGCTGGCTCGAGCTACTACCAATACTACTACTAGTAGCAGACTAGTACCGGTAGAGTCTACTCTACTAACTCTTAGCTAGCTAGCAGTGGTAGCTACCAGGTACCAGGTACCTGGTAGCAATCTTCTCAAAATAATCGATTGAGCGCTCCCGGGTACAGTAGCTCTCGTTTCTTACCACCAGGTACCCCTGGTAGTACCAGGGGGGTTCCATGGTGTACCAGGTACCAGGTAGTACTGTAGTACCTGGTACGGTACCACTACCTGGTACATTCGCTTTGAGCACATACTAGTACCAAGGTTCCTGGTACAGTCCACTTTCGGCAGCACAGTGCGTCTCCCTGAACACAGTTTCCGGATTTTTTTTTATGTTCTTTGGATTCATTGGTTTACTCTTTCTTCTCGTTTCTTGATCTCGGATCTTCTATCAAGACAGCTCTTTAAGTAACCATGATCTAGTAGTCAAATCAATTAAAAGAAGAGTCTTGATGGTTCCCACTTTATTTATCCATTCAGGACTTGTAGTAAGATCCGGACTTAAAAAATGATTTAGATATCACGTACCTTTGTGCGATTGAAAATGACTTGGGCAATTTTATAATAATACTATACCAGTAGTGTCAAGGAAAGCTTTTAGGTCCACGCCACAACTCAAAAAATAATAGTAGCTTGCTTGTAAAAAGAAGAAAAAATAATAATATACCCATTATTCACGTTAAAGCCAAAACAAACAATCACAATAGATTTCAATGGATCCCAGAAGCTTGCTTTACCAAGCCGCCTACCTTAATGACAAGGGATGTGCATTGATGGAAAATGGCCAGCAACATGAAGCCTTCGAAGTCTTTATCCAGGCCGGTGAAAGCATCGCGACCTTAACTCGACTCGTAGAACAAAGACGAGAACTAGAGCAGCATCACCACCGAACACTTTCCTTATTACCCAGTCGACGACGCAAAGAAAGACAAATAATGATGGGAATAACAGCGGGAAGCAATTACAATATTATGAAATCGTCTGATTTTTCGTTCGAAAGGAGGTGCAACCACAGGGGAGCGACTGTGGCGACCAGTGCTTCTACTACCACAGACTTCGGTGTTGGCCTGACCGGACGGCCCAACTACATTTGTAATCAAACCTTTCGTTTCATTCCTCGGGAAAGTCATGTGGAATGCTGCGATGAAACGGCGGTACATTATTTCAAGCTCTGTCAAGCAGGCATCACCTTCAACAGTGCGCTCAGTTTTCACCAACGAAGCTTTGGTGCCGATGGTAGTCTCAAGGGAATTGCCCAATCCGCGGCATCTGATCTTTATCTCGATGCCATGAGCCTCCTCAAGGACTGCTTTTTCACTCCCGATTCGTGTCGTTTCCTTGTGGCGACATTTAACAATGCTGCTATTTTGTTTCTCGAAATGAACAGCTACGACAAGTTTAAAGTCTTTCAGACCGAACTCCATCGACTCTTGGTCGATATACAAACATCGTTTCCTGGAGTAATGGAGCCTCACCATTTGGAAAGCTTCTTCTTTAATGCCACTCTATTGTCGATGCCGGTAACAGCTGGAGCTGCTTGAGAATTGCCGAGATTTCCCGCAAGGGAGGACAATCAAAAAAGGAAAGCAGATGTACGAAATTAATGAACTGCCTAATAAATGACTTCTTTGTACAATTTACAGTGTTCGGATAGGGAGCTGCTTGTACTTTCCGAAAATTGTCGCGAGCTATCAGCAAGCGCTCGCTGTAGCTGATTATCCCGTAAATAATAAGAGTAGGTCTCAGAGGCTTATGCTCCATGGGAACAAAGAGGCGCGCTGGATACAATGGCAGTGCGGCATGAACATAAAAGATTCTGTGAAGAAAATTCGAGAACTGGAACGCTCACAGTAGCGATACGAAACAAGGTGCTGGAAGCTCTGACATTACTCGGAGTATCTTTTGAAAAAATATGAAGCACTTCGAGAAGAGTTTATCGGGCCTGAATATTAACCCTATCGCTACCACTCCTTTCGTAGAAAACATCATCTTCTGACTAATAACTCGTATGAGAGGCAGGTACTACGAGACTACTACCGCTACAACTTCGAGACAAGAACCGAGGATAGTACTCTAGCCTACTAGTAGCTAGTAGTAGTAGTAGTAGTCTACTAGTAGTAGTACTACGCATTACTAGTATTTGCTGTTTTAGGGTATAGTAGTAATGAACAAGGTACATACAACAAATTGCTAAACTGACCGTACAACTCTCCTGATCTCGACGAGTTCAAAGCTGAATAACAACGCAAAAAGCACCGCACCCACAACTTAATAATAACAGCTCTGCACTTAACGAGCACCTGAAATACCAGAGATCACTTGATTAGACTTCAAAGCAACGCTTACACGAATCTTGAACTATCATTGAGACTTGAGACGCCAATTCCCGATACTGCTGTCCCCATCTGACTCAGTTATGACTATGAAACTATCGAGGACTGCTGCTATATCGATGCTTGGCAGTATCCTCTACAGGAACAAGACAACAAGAGCGTCATCATTCCTTCTTAAACAACAAGTACCTCTGCACGCGCAGAGTTTTGCAAAAGCCTACACATACCGGCCCTTGGCTTTCTTTTCTTCGAGCACTGCAAGTGCTTCTTCTTCTTCCAACAACAATGGACCGGATAAAGAACGCTTATTCCCCGAAGAGATCAACATTATTTATGACTCGAAGTGCAACGTTTGTAATTTAGAGATTGAGTTTTTGCGAAGGCGAGATATGAAATTGGCTGAAAAGCGCAGCGATGGTGCAAAAGGTCAACCTCGATTAAAATTCACGGATTTGGAGAGTGGAACCTATAATCCAAAAGCACCCGAAAATGGTGGTGTCACGTACGAAAGCGGTATGAAGTCCATGCACGCTATAACTGCCGATGGTAAAATTTACAGTGGTATTCCTGTGTTCCAAATGGCCTATGAACAGGTCAATTTGGGTTGGCTTTTTGCGGTGACCAAGATCAAGTCGATCAAGCGTGTGGCCGACTGGGTCTACAACGTCTTTGCAAAATATCGAACAAATGTCACTCGAGGGCAAAATGTGGACAGTTTGATCAAAGCTTACGAAGAAAAGCAGGCACTGGATTATCAAAAGAACACTGCTCTAGAGGATTGCAATGATGCATGCACCGAAAAAGTTACTTCCAAGTAGTCTAGTGTTGTGAATTTTAGCACGATATAAATGTAACTAAAGTGTACACCACCGTTCTGTACCACTTGTTCAAATTGAATTTAAAACCGTAATTTAAAAAAAACGAATAGGCAACGGCGAGCTAGAATACGACCAGACTCCTCCGGCGTTTGTATCTTCAGTAGTGCAAAAGCCTGCGGTCTTAAGAATTCCCTTTGACAATCGTGTCTTCGCTAACCACGAGTCTTCCGGCTGCAGCGGATGCAGGTCCACTGCCAAAGAATTCTACTCAAATATCAAAAAACTGTACTACTTGTATTTGAGGATGAAATAATATCTTCTCCAATTTTATTTCTCTTCGCCAAATCTCTTGAAACTACCTAAGTAAAATTTCTCTTGATACACGATTGGATGTCGATCTAAGAATTTTCTGAAACTTTTCCCTTCTTCACTTGAAACACTCTTCTGCTAGTTGTTGTTGGCATCAGAAGAGCGATACAGCCAACACATACAAACCAATCTTTACTGTACGTTAATAAAGCATTCAAGTCTTCCCCCCATCTGTCTACATAACTACATGAAAGCCAAGCAGAAAGCAATATAACCTTTACGATCCAAAACTAAGATAGCAAAACCATAAGCCAAAAGCACAGACGAACTTAGCAAGCATGATGAACTTCCCTACCCTCCTTAGCTTTGAATACGACTACGCCAAGGAATGTTGGACTCTTCCCCGAGGATCTGTTCCTACTCAGCTCAAGTCGCAGGGTGTTACACAGGAACTGTGGGCGCGCTTCTTTGACTACGCTCAGAGTGTTGTCGAACGAGCCAGTGTAAGAAGTATAATGAAAACCAAGCTTGACGCTGAATGTCGCAACTACCGACTTACATCGCAGCATACACACAGCACTACTCGTCACAGCCTGTATCTGGCATCTCAAAAGCGACAAATCGAAGATCGGGAGCGTGAAATGCGCAAGCTGGAAGAGCAAACCAGCCGAGATTTCGTTTGCCTTCAACGTGAAGCCGAACGAGTGTTTCGCAGTTCCAAGGCCACAATCCAACATGATGCTAACCAAAATGGACGTCCTTGTGGACTTGCCATTCAGCTGGATGGCCCTACCAAAGATCAAATGAAACTGCATCTGCAGTACGACAAACGGCGTGCCTCTTGGAATCTACCAAGAGACAGACTGCCTGCTCCTCTAGTAGAAATAGGAGTCGTACTTGCCGACTGGATTGCCATCTGGGACTACGGATTGGGCGTTAACCAGCGTGCACACGAGCGAAAACACTTAAACGAGCTTCACGATCGTCAACTCAAGCTCTTTCAAAAGTCTCTTAATCACATGCAGGCCAATCACTCCATTAACGCCGACTATGAGAACAACAGTGCATCTACTGCCACTCAAATTGGTTTGAAAATGGATAAGCTACGCCGTGCAATGGAAGCAAATACTAAAAATACCCAAAAAGGTTGGCACGAGCTTCAACGACGGGCGACGCTGCGGTTTGAACCTTACGGTATCCGGGTGTCCTTATCTCATCCGGACGAAGACAGCCACGTTGGATGTGGTCTCAAGTTCCATGCTTCCGACGTCCCGGCGATCACTTCCAATTCTTCTCCAACTTCCTCTTTCGCACGTGCTGGGCGTCAGAGTCCTCCCCACAGCCGCCACCACCAGGGACCCGAGAAGACGCCTATTTCATCTTCGATTTGGTTGCACCATAAGGTGAAGGACAGTCAAGAGGCGTCGCCCACTATTCCATCTGTTTGGAACTACAGCAAGGAAACTCAACTTCGAATGAGTTCTCACCAGCCTGCTTTTCTGACAACATCGCCGAGTAATAGATCCAGCAGTAGTAGCGACAATGTATTGCGCGCGCGTGAAAACACGCCAGATGAAAGCAAGGCTCCTCCAAAGCCGGAAACAACGTACCATCCCAAGACATCCTCTTCCAATAAGAACAAATGGGAACCAGGGACACTATCACCTGTTGTCTTGACCTATGTTCACGATGAAGTTCCATCCAAGATTGAAGTAACGACGCGACTATCGTTCGAAGATCCATCTAGTTCCTTTGACGAGGAGGACAGCCATGGCTATGTTGTCCCTCCCGCACCGATTGATCCTCCTTCAAGCATTGGCAACAGTAGCAGCAGCAACTTCAAGGAGCAAGGTGCTGCGAAAAAGAAGAAGATCATAAAGTGCGTCCGCTTTGGCCCCAACAAAATCATTGAGTTTGAGAATCCCTACACGAAGATTGAAAAGGAGAAGCTGTGGTTCAGCAGTAAGGAGCGGGATGCCAATCGCGCCAAGACCAAACTCCTAGCCCAGCGCGTCATTGATAGCCAAGCTAAGGACGGCCAGACCGTTGTCCTCATGGATAGTGACACAGGCGAAGCAGTGTACTGGAGAGGACTGGAGCACGCTCGGAAGGGAAACCTTAGTTGGCGACAAGATACTCGGCGGACTTTCATGACTAAAATTCTGGAAAAGCAGCGTGCTTTGCGATTGGATGCCTTCTCGCGCCGTGGATCCTCCTCAAAGGATCCTGCGGTTGCATTACAGCAGTATGCCTCTCGCCACAGTCGTTCTTGTCAATCACAAGCACAGAAATTTGCAGCCAACGATGCCAAGGAGGCCCGAACGGTCTATAAGGAGTCTCTGCAGACAGCCAATTTTTACCGCGACAGTTGCGAGAGCGTGGACTCTCGAAGCCGCAGCTTGCAGCACAGCCAAGGTTCTGAGTCGCACAAAAAGCTTCAGCAGCACAAGACACATCAACATGAGAACGATATTTTCCAAGACTATTGTCGGCAGATGCACTTGGCATCCAAGTCGCGAATGCAGCCAGCAGCCGCATAGATAGAACAACGTGTTACATATTATTACTATAGACCAGCCATGTAGACATCGAGTGCATTAACAGAATCGTGTACAATCAATTGAATCATACGTAGCCCAATACTCGTACCTGAATTCATTCACTGAAGTTTGTCACTGACGAACAAGTGTGGAAATATTACCGCCCTTCAGCAAATCTCGCATGTAGCAGTCATCAGTGTCGCCTCGCCTCAGGTGTCCAGCTTGATAGACGATCTGCTGATTCACAGGGTCGGCAAAGTGGACATCCAACTCGTTTCCTAAATCAAAGACGAATCGGCGTAGATCAGAGCGATCCAGCTTGATCCGCCCCGACTCTTGCCAGGAACTGCGATGTCGAATGGCAATCTCAAAGTCGATTCGTTGCTTATCGGCATCAAAAATATCGTGACGAATGTTGGCAATGCTGTCCCACACACGGGGGCGTTCATCGACGTATTTGTGCAACGCCGCCTTGAATCGTTTCAGCTTATTGTCTTCCATAATGGACAGGTGTGCTTGAAACTCAAAATGAATAATTGCATTCGCGCTGCGAGCCAAATTGACAATCCTCGAGCCACTGATAGACCAATTATTAACTGTGCAGACTTCGTTGGTTTTGCAAGCACGAAGGGTGGTGGTGGTGAGCGTAATATCCTCCACAAACCAGGCGTTGGAAGTGCAATCAGGAGTCGGCTTGAGGCTTTCTGCGCTAGATATAAAGATTCGACTTCAGTGGCGAAAAGGTGGAGGAAAGTGTTTGGTGAGATTCTTTTTGCATGGCAGATAAAATAGAACGAACTAACAGTCGACAGCGACTTACTCCCCAAGATCATAGGGTCTTCTAACAGCAATTAACAAAACACTGTATTTTGTGTTCCAGACATCAAATTATGGTGAGAAGAAAGGATTCCCAGTACACCTGACAATATTACGTAGGCAGCAGCATTCTGCATCACTTACCCCTCCACATACTTGGAAACACTCGAGCCGAGAGCAAAGGAAACACTCACAAGAAGTGATGTTGTGGATACAAGAAGTGCCCATGGATTCAATTGCATTAGACTCGACAGCACCATGAATAAAACAAAGTAAAAGACACCATTGGCAAGACGCTCCAGAACTCCGTCAATGACACTCGCATTTCGAATACTTGCTCGAAAGTATCTCAAGCGTTTGTAGATTTTATCACAAGCTTGCACAAAGGCTAACAGGGGAAGTCCTCCAGAGGTATCGGGCGTAAAAATGCGACGAATCATCCTTTTCTTCGTCAAGTTCTCGGTTCCATCTTCCTTGAGCGTCAGCAGAGCCAAGACATCAAATGGTAACACACCGTGAAGATTCGTCTTTTTAATGCTATCGAAAAGGTTAGATCCAGGTGAAAGCGTTAGCAATCGAAAATAGACAGCGTGCGCGGATTCAATACATTCGTCGCGGTTGTGTGTAGAGCCAAAAGCTTCACCAAAGAGAAAATCTTCGTCAAGATGACTGAGAGCCTTACGAAATTTGAGAATGTCAGAAATTGAAATATCCGACGTCTGCGAGTCGAACGGTGCGCATGTTGAGTTTTGCCAGCAAACAAGAGAAAATGACGACCCACCATTCACAATACTAAAAAAAATTATGTGACGAACCTTGTCTTCTTTACTGTCTGGTTCTTCCCAAACATCTAACATGGACTTGATTTTCCATCTACCACTATCTGTTTGCATTGTTTGTCGCGACATGCGAGCCTGAGAATGTGAGACTGGCTTATTGTCACTGGCTTTTGCCGTATTGTTGTATTCTCCCACCATATTATTATTATTATTGTTGTTATTGTTATTGGCATGCTGTTCTACCGCCGCCTTGTCTTGCGACGAAACATGCTGCAGAGAGTCTGGAGACGTAGAGTCATCTTCCATCGATGGTGTTACTTCCGCTTCGGGTGGCTGCACCCAAAGAATATCCTTTAGGCTTTCCTTTTTGTTCTTCTTTCCGTTGCCCAGAAGTAAATCCCAACTCTGATTGGGAACCTGTTGCAATTCATTATCAATGCCATCATCTCCTTCGATGAGTGCACTCTGATCAGCCAATCCTGCAATATCACTCAGCAAGACCACATCCGCCAAGATCCGTTCCAATCTTGGTTTAAATTCGGCAAATTGCTTCCGTCCAAATCGGAGCGCCAAAACTGTTCGCTTGGCACAAACCGCCGCACCACCTAACACCAGAGAACACAAGATGCGGGTGTACAAGGTGGAATTCAGAATGTCACCCCCGTGCGTCTGTTGAAAGAATCGAATCCGCGTCCAACCCAGCCAATTGCACTGAAAAGCTGAAGTTCCGTGCAATACTAGCATATTCCAAAGTCCCCAAAAGGCAACAATGAGAGGCCAACCCTTTCCGGTAGCTGCTGTCAAAGTCAAGAGTGGACCGAGCGCTTTAATGGCCAAATGTGTTCCCAACATAAATCCATCCACGACCACGTACACGGTCATTCGTGCCAGGCCCAGCGTCACGGTTTGGCGACAAGCAAAGAGCAACCACCAACTGGCGGTAGCATTGCCGGGCAAAAATTCCAATTCGTAATTTTCCAGGCAGTAATAAAAAGCAAAACTGGACAACAAGCACGGCACACCAACCCACAGAAAAAAGCTTTGTACCAAAATGTCTACAATATTGCCCGCTAAACGAGCAGGGTACAGCATGCTACCACATTCTCTCATCCATCGGGGAAAAATACTGGCAGTACGAGTACTAAAGGATGGATAGGGCAATTGTTGTGATTGTTTGTCATAGAATTCGGATGTCACGCTATTGTGACGATGATGATGACATGAGGTTGTGGTTGTAGCAGCATTGTTGCTGGTTGCGGCGACAGTGTTGGCTGCAGCATTGGTATTGATGAAATCCATGTACCCATCCTCATTGGTTTGGATATAAAAATCAGGAGTAGGAGCACCAGGAGTTGTAGTAGCGGAATGTCCTTCTTGGATTGGCACCGTGGCTGCACCAGCGGTGTGTGTCGAATTTTGTCTCCGGAAGAGACCCGTTATCGTGGGAGCCGAATGTGTTCGTTGATGGTGTTGTTGTTGATGGTGTGGGGACTGCGATATGATGGATGGGTAATTTTGCTGCTGTTGGTAGTCGAATGGTTGCTCCTCCTCTTCGCTCGAATCTGCCTTTAATAGCACAACATCATAGTCTTGAGCGTAGGGATTGTCCTTGGTAGGATCCTGTGGTTTCATTAATCCATCTCGACCCCTAGTATTGCTGCTGTTCATCATGGCCACAGAACCACTGGCGAAACTTTGGTTACCAGACACACCCGTAGTTACACTACCAGTGTCATAGTTGGTGTTAAGAACGGCAACGGTTTCGTCTTCTTCTTGAATGTCTGAAAGAAGATGACGTGCCGACGCATTGTTAAGTAGTCGAGACGTGGCATTGTTGGAACGAATTGCCAAAGACTGTAATCGACTTAGTCGACGCTGCTGTAAGTGAACAGACGGTGAGGAAGAGCGAAAACTGCTACTGTCACTCGTGTCGTGGGCAGGGGAGATTGCATCATGGGTGTTGTTGTTGTTGGTGGGGTGGGTGTTGGTGAGGGAGGAGATTTCTCGTTGCAGTGGCGCTGGCGGCATCATGACATGAGAAGCGGGGGCTTGTTGTTGTTGTTGTTGTTGTTGTTGCTGCTGCTGCTGCTCAAATTGTATTTGTTGTTGCTGATCATGTTGTTGTTGCTGATCATGTTGTGCTTGTTGTTGTTGTTGTGCTTGTTGTTGTTGCAAAATGCTTTCTCCTGGTAAGTGTGATGGCAATGCATTTCTTTGGTACCGTGCTTCAACAGATTCCAATACATTGGCTTCAGAATCTTCCACATCCAAATCACGAATCGTAACACGTGCACGACCAGCCAATCGCGGCTGTGATCGTGGTGGTGGTGGTGGAGGAGGCGGAGGTACTGGACGATTGTTGTTGCTGTTGTTGTTGTCGACCATTGTCGTTCTGTTAATTATAGCTTTGGTTGTGGAGCAATCGAGTACTGTATTGATTACTAGTACAGTAAGGCCGTTTTTAGGCAGATCAAAAAATAAAGTGCCGTGTCATTTTTTTCTTGGAATGAAAATTAAATAATCACAGAAATCTCTCCGAGTTTGAAACAGATTTTTACCGTAAGCAAAGCAGACTCACTGTCTTGTAACCGTCTTCCGGGACTGTATTAGTGGTGACTCATATCATTTTATGGTATTAGGGTTTAGGTTGACATTTTTTGCTCAAAAAGTATAGTATTGTAGTACTACTACTAGCTACTCTAGCAGGTAGACTAGTATTAGCGCGTACTACCAGTAGACTCTACTAGCTAGTGTACTAGCTAGCTAGCCGGAAACGACTACCGGACAGGACTATTATTGTTCGAGTATTCGCATCAATCAAAATTTAAAAACAAAGAATAAAAATACTACTCGAGTACTGTTCTATTCTCTTATACGTAGTGCCTAATTAATAAGCTGATTTCTGTTAATCTCGCACCTTTCTTACGTTCCGGTATCGCAGCTCCGATACGAGAGGAATGAAAAATGGGCAACGAAAGGGACTCAGAAGGTTTATCCTCTGCAGGAGGACAAGCACAACAACAACAACCACGGCGTCAACTTCGGGGAAGAAATGTTCGCTTTCGAGATGAAACCGAAATCACCGCCCATCAAGCACCCGAACACGTAGACTTGACAGAACTTATCGAATCTGGTGATGTGTGGTACACGGCGCCGGAAATTCAAAGGTTACAAATAGAAGACTTGCAACAAGCGGCTCAAAATCAGAGAAATGCTCGATTGCGCCAGACCGGCGGCCAGACTGGGACTGTAACAAGTAGTGACAACAGCAACAATGAATGGACTATGCGGGGTCTGGAATGTTTGAGCCGGGAGTTTCAAAATTCCAGAGAACGTTTCGAGAAAGATCGAAGAGCCATCATAATGGCGTACAAACGGCAACAGAAAGAACGACCAGAAGGGGAACCAGTGGATTGGGAAGAAATAAAGGATTTGTACCAAAGTTTGACACAGAAAGAATTGGAACGTGCCATTGGTTACGGCAAGTACGATGCTGCCCAAGCTGGAATAATAACTCAAACCAATCATCATCATCGAATACAGAAAAAAAGGGAAAGCACAAAATCAGCATGGAAGAAACTAAAAGAGTATCTGAAAAAATAAAGGTTGCCAAAGTGCTTAGTCCATTGTAAATTACCTAGATCTACTTATTGCTTGTCGTGCATAGTACTTTTTCAATTATATCCACAGTACTTTACGTTCCGTTACCAGATTCATAAGTGCGAAAGGCCCGTGGTATTCCCTTGTCCTTGGTCACATCTTGAAAGCTAATCGGGGTCGTAACGGATTTGAAATCCTCCAACTTGGAAACCGCAAAATGAAGGTGCGGTCCCGTACTATAACCAACATTTCCACTTCTTGCAATGGTCTGCCCTTGAACAACTTCGTCGCCTTCTTTCACCAGGGCACCTCCTTGTTGTATATGAAGATACCGCGCCGTGGTACCATCGTCGCCGTGAGAAATGTAAACAAGATTGTTGCTGGATTGACCCGATAAGTGATTTCCATTGTTCGAGTCAATGACAAGATCTACAGTACCTCCACGGGATGCAACAATAGGAGTACCACATGCAACCATAAAGTCGTACGCATAATACCCGGCTTCATCCGAATGGCTGAATGCTCCACCATTTCCTTGCGACACGAAAAATGTATTTCCATTCTCAAAGGGAAGCAGATAGGAAGAGGTGGCGCTATCGGGATAGAGGCTTTCGTTCACACTGCCTCTGGAGTAACCCCACAAAACCAACCACGTTATCATCCAGGGCAACACCAAGGTCACGGTCACTGTCAAAACAGCTATCCATTTTCGTATCGGTCGAAGGTGTCGACAAGAGGCAACATGCTGAATCCCGGTACCGGCCAACCGAGTTCGAATGGCATTGGGCAGTACAAACCACATCATCAAACTGCAAATAACACCCAAAAAGCCACATATGTGATAAAAGAAGAAATAAAAGGTCCATCCTTTGCCACAGGAAGCAATGGACCCCAGTGCCAATATAATACCCGTCAGGATGGATAAAACCAGAACGAACCAGGAAGTGTTTCGCAAGAATGCCAAGGACCCGGCCACGTCTGTTGGGTCCTGGTTCCTCTGTCGTCTTTGTCGTTGATGATTAAATACGACAAGTGTCGTAAAGTACAGCCCCCACAAGACAATTCCTAGTGAATTTGATAGCTTTCTCGTCCATGTAACGTACTCCCATTCATCGATCACCGCAAGTCCCAGCGAAGAGACAATAACAATCACCAAAGCAAATAGAGACATGCCAGTTCCTACCAGGTACAGAATCTTTTCTGCTGAGATTTGTGATGGATCGTCCTCGTCGTTATCGGCGCCATTTTGGAAAGTAGTATGGGTGTTTTCAGGGATGCAGTCCTTTTCTTCCCATTGTGAAAGTCCTTGTTCTGCCTTGTTCATTATGATGAGTGATGTAGTCTAAATCAGTGGTAAAATTCGGTTTTCGTTGTGTTTCTCTTTAGCCAATGAGCATTGTAATGCTCTTGAACACAAAATGTTCTGGAAGCGAAAAGATTTCTTTTCGGAAGTGACAAGAGCACGACTGAAAATGCGAAGCCCGCGAAAATAAAATAATAATAATAATATTCCGAGTAGAAGCGGATGGAGTGCAAGTAAAATTGCCATTATTACAGCCCCAGGAACATGGAAACTGCCAACTACTAATAGAGTATTAGTAGATGCAATGATCAGAAATGCAAGCTCCTGCCTGCCTACGGATGAGTGCGATTTGGAGATAGCGGAACATATTGCATAGGGTTTTCCCTCTCGAGAGTGTTCTTGGTCCCTAAACCCTAACAATATGCATAGAGCATGGATGATTTCTTTTCGTATTTTAGGGTAGCTAGCAGTAGGTCTAGCTAGTAGTAGTAGTAGTAGTAGTAGTAGTAGTAGTAGTAGTAGTAGTAGTAGTAGTAGTAGTAGTAGTAGTAGTAGTAGTAAAGAGTAGCTAGCTACTGGTCCGAGTATGCTGCTCTGAGTATTGTAGAATATTATTTGCCAGATACAACTACAAGTGAAAATACTTTGAGGAAAAATTGGGCGGGGCTACAGGAGTTCTTGATTTACTGAAATTGGCACATGAATGTTTGTGGTTGTATTGGAATCAGCAAGAGGAGCAGCAATTCATCATCACAGCCACCACCAGTACTGGTACTTGATCTCGAGATTTCCCTTGTCTTGAATTTGGTGATGAACAGATCCAGGCCACCCCCCCAGTCCCAATAGGGATTGATCATTGACGGACGAAGGCAAGGCGACCAGTTATTAAAAATCAATCTTAATTAGTACAAATTAAGCCCAGGTGCGAGTCCGGAGGCGAGTCCGGAGCAACCGGAATCGCAACCGGAAGACTGATGATTCATCATCGAAATGAATCAACCACAAAGCTTCGGAGACTTTCCCCATGGCCGATTACACCGGCCGTACACCAAGTTAACTTGCCCTTCTCCTACCACTACCACCACTACAGGAGCAAGGGGACCTCGCTTCCACACCAACCGGAGACGAGGATTCGACATACCGGAGACGAGTTCGCTCGCCAAACCGAATGGAAGAAGCA
>Ga0100391_1002961_pt1 | contig 17617 bp, 12 predicted proteins | sample CryGeymeta201515_FD_81541 | JGI IMG/M metagenome (GOLD analysis project Ga0100391, IMG submission 81541) | Groundwater microbial communities from Crystal Geyser aquifers in Utah, USA - Crystal Geyser metaG 2015-15 | ecosystem: Environmental > Aquatic > Deep subsurface > Groundwater | place: USA...
AAATCCATGAAGCACAAGGCGAGCTAGAAAATATACAAAGTTAACTAGTGTTAACTAGGGGGAAAAGTCGAGTCCCATGATCGATAGGAGTCATCCAACGGTAAGATTCAGCTTTACTCTAGTGATTCACTTCTTCAGGAGTTTCACTGCCCGAATTACTGCGTCTTCTTGTTCTTGAAACGAAAGAGTGCAAGGTCGGAGTGAAGACCAGAATAAAGATGATTTGCAGCCGCAATCAAAAGAAAAACTCTCAGTGTCACCCATGCAACTAACTGTATGACTCTGCGCGCAAATCATCTACTAGTTTCATTTACAATCCGTGTGACCCGGCCAACCTGCCCACCGGTCAACATGACCTTGATACCACGAGGATGGTAAGGAGAATTGGTCAACAATCTATCCACAACTCCTCTGGTTTCTTCACCACTCCGTTGATGTTCCTTCTGCACCACCCACACCTCCAATTGCGGCTTGATCAGATCTTTGAAGCAACCTCGGCCTGGTTCACCTGGAGAAGGCATGGGAGGAGGAGGATCCCGAGATCGTCGAGGCCGGCGTTGTCGGTTGCTGTTGCGTCGCCTGTCATCAGTACCATTATTTTTGCTACCGCCATCTCTATAGTTGCGACGTTCTGCCATGAATAGGCAGGTGAAGGAGGATGACTGTCTTTGCAGATGTTGTTGCTGCAGGTAGACGTGATTGGACGTATTTAGATCGATGGACCGTCGAATAACAGTAGGCAAAAAAGGCCTGGTGGTGGTTATTCCTCTGACAATAGACATTCTAGTTGCCACAAAAAATACTACTACTATGGAGATTTTGAGAGGTAACATCGCCCAAATTCTGTTTCACAATCGAAAATTGTGTTGTTGTTTTTGGCAGAGGTTTTGAGCATTTTGTTTTGGATAAATTTGGCTGATCAGGTTTCACTGGTAATTGATAGATTCGAAAGATTGGTGAGCGCGCCGGCATTCAAACTGGTCATAAAATGGAAATTTTTGTCCGCATCCCGATCGGACCTTAATGAACTCAATTTGTTGTACAAAAGACAGAAGCCCTTCCAGCAGACCTCCTCAACAAAATATAATTTGACGATGAAAGTTACGCAAGCACAACTGTTGTGGAGAATAATACCAACGCTTAGTCTCTTATCCTCTTTCCTTTTCATTGCCCAAGCAGCTCTCCCTCAGCAACGTACACGGTTGCAACAGCGAAACTTACAAATTACAATCGATGAATATCCTATCCAGCTCGAGCCCTTTCATCTTGTTTATCACCATCATCATGCGCGGAAAAACAATTTTGAAGCCATGGAAGAAATGGATGTATTGGTGATTACTCGAAACTATTTGACAAATATACTCGAAAACTATGCACTCTCCAACACCAAAGAGAATCGGTTTCGACGTCTCTTGCTGTATATGTTTGTTCGACAAGAAGATGAATCACAGACTAAAGTGGCCTATTCGGGTACTGCCTTTTTTTCTGAACCTCCGTCTATTGCTACGCGGCGGAATGTTCAGCAGGCAACGTGGTTGAGCTTCCTAGGGACCAACAAAACAGATTATTTGATAGAATTGCGTCGCAGCAATGTTGAGCAAATTGACAGTGTCACCCTATTAAATGTAGCTGGAGATCTGGTGGGTCTAGATTCACAGTCAGGTCAGCTTGTATCGCTTGCCTCCGCTGATATCGACAATAATACCAATACTAGCAACAACAATGAGGAGTTTCCACTCGTGGCAAGCAACCCTGCTTTTACCGAGACAGGGCCTGATACATCCATGAAATCCAGTGAAACTATGACTATTTACGTTTGTGCCATTGTCGTGCCTATTGTGGTCTTTCTACTACTTGTCAGCTGGTGGATTGCTTGCAAATTAAGACATGATGTTAACTGGAAACGGTCTCCCAACACGATAGGACGTACGTGGCAGACCGCTGAACATCACGATCTACACTACTTGGAGGAGGCGACTACCTTGGGAATGCATCCTGACATTACCAGCATTACATTTGGAGGTGAAGAAGAAAACACGGGAGGAGACGATAGTCGTAAGACTATCACGAGCCAAAAGCGTCGATACGCCCAAAAGAAAAAGCTTGAGGCAGTAGATGACGATGCTATTACTATTGTCGGAGACAAGCAAAAGACACGCAAATCAAAAAAGGCTGTTCTTGGAAAACCATCACAACAAAAGCAGACGGGAATGAAGATGCCTTCGTCTTCTCCGACGCCACCTCATCCCGTCACTTCAAAAGCTTCCGAAACGACACAAAAAGAAAAGGAACAATCCACGATGAAGGTTTCCAGACAATCTGCAAAAAGGAATAAGAAGAGTCTAAGTGCGGCACCAGCAGACTCTACTAAAGGATATGAACAAGCACTCAATCAGACGACAGAGTTGGTCGGTAGTCGAAAAGCAGAACCTGAAACAATAGCACCGGCAACAGCGACAATAAGTTCTAGTAGTCGTGGAACCTCCAAAAAAAGCAAAACACCGACTCGATTAGTCGAAGATCCACTTCCGAGACTATCCAACAGCAAGCGCAAGAAGTTCAAAAACGTTACAGTAAACAGAAGTAGCGATCAGCACTGATAAAAAATAAGACCTGGAGAGAAGAAGAAAAAATATTTTTTATTTGAAGTATTTTATTTTCGAAAACGAGTGTTGCCTCGATGACAGACTAGGGTGCAGGTTGATAACGAACAGGACGCTCAGTTGCGCTGACAATCAACGACGCTACATAAGTAGTAGTGGTAGTAGACTACAGGATTAGACTGGCTGGTGGTGCTGTTATACTGGGCCATTCCTGAAATAGAGGCGCACCAAATACTTGAAGCCAGACCACTTCTCATGCGAAAAATTTAATTAGAAGATAATTTGGCGTTGGATGCCAAATTGAGCTTGGACGACTTGGCCAAGCTGAGTTTGGCTCCAGCTCCAACGGATCATTTTTTCTAAATATCTTTTCGAGAAAATCTTAAATAATTTTTTTTATACAAAAACAGTACCCTTTTTTTTCTTTTCTATTTCCAAAAAAATGCTTTTGATGGTTGCTCACAAATTACTCCTCAATCGCACCTCGTCTTCTTGTCAGCATCATCTTCACCAACAGCAACAGCCATCATCATCATGAAGCCTTTGATGTTAGTGTGGATCTGGAAGTTCATTGACGACGAGGAGAAGAGGCGTCTGGTTGAGGATGATCCCAGGTTTGTGTCGTTGCTGGACTTAATTGGAAGACGCAGACGAGATAGGCGCATTGCCAGACCCTCATTGGTTATGCCAAAGGACTCTCCTTGGTCTCGCATCCTGAGCAGAGGCAATGATGGTTGTATGATAACTACAACTGGACTTGATAACCAGGCTTTCTTTGCTTTACACCGTCTGTTCGTTCCGTATTACAATCAGTATACTCCTTGGAGTACTAATGGAAAGATTGTGAAGTTAAAGAAGAGATCTGGGACTGCAGGTCGTCCACGGATGCTTTCCAGTGAAGCTGTTCTTGGGTTGGTGTTGGTCTACAACCGGACTTGTTGCCAGGAGTACATGCTCTGTGCCTTCTTTGGGTTGACTGCAACACCTCTCAATCTATGGTTGAAGTTTGGTAGAATGGTTATTGTGAAAGTCCTTCGAAAGCATCAATATGCCCGCATCAATTGCGATCCATCAGCTTCATGTGTCCAAGGGTGGAAGGATGCGATTGCTTCCATGTATCCACACCTGGAAGATGTTTATTGCGTTGCAGATGGACTGAAGCTGTTGCTGGAATCTACAGACAACGACTTGGTGCAGTCCATGTTCTACAATGGATGGACCCATGATCATTATGTAACAAACCTCCTCGTCTTTGCTCCTGATGGCAGCATCATCGACTGTGTCCTGAATTGTCCTGGCTCCATGCATGATTCCGAATTAGCTTTCTTTGGTGGTGTCTATGAAAGGCTCAGGGAAAACTATGAGAAACACGGTGGTAAGTGTGTCATGGACTCTGCTTTTTGCTCCCGAGGCAATGCCTTTGTCATCAAATCAGCTCAGGATGTTACTTTAGGCGAGGACGCGAACGAATACATCATGTTGAGAGAGGCAACATCAATGAGACAGGCAGCTGAATGGGGCATGAGGGCTTTGCAAGGTTCATTTCCTAGACTTAAAGCTAGATTGAGGTACGAGGAGCATGGAGAGAGGAAGTGTATCTTGCAAAGTATCATGCTGCTGTACAACTTTAGAGCCAGGTACTGTGGTATCAACCAAATCCGGACTACTTTTATGCCTCATCTAGATAAAGACTGCCAAGCTGTCATTGCGAATGACGAGTTGTTGGCATTGGTGTAGTGGTAGTAGTAGTTGAAGTTAACTTATCATCATTATAGTAGGAACATATCTTTATCTTTACTCCTCCTCATCATCATCGTCGTCGTTGCGAGGAGTCGTACTAGTGGTACTAGATGTCCCATTCATCGTCTGCAGGCTTGCCATTGTTGTCACTTGCTCCATTATCTTCTTGCTTCCACTCATCATTGCCATCATCATCATCATCATACGGTCCTCGCGTCTCCTGTCTTCCTCGCGTTCCAGTACACGTCTCTTCTCTTCCCTCTCTTCCTTCTGCTTTTCCATCATCATTTGCATTTGCATCACTTCAGCCAAGGTGCTACTAGTGGTGTCATTCGTCACAGCAGAGGAGGACGACGACGAGACACTGCTGTTGCTGTATTTCCTCTTACTTTTATTCCGGCTCATGTGCGAGGAAATAGTACGACCAAAGTTGTCTCTTGTATTGTTCAACCTCCTGGGTGTAATCAAATCATCAGAGGAAGACGACGAAGGGGGGTTGTTGTTGCCAGCAGTACCTAGCTGAGCCTCCTCCTCATCATCCTCATCTTCATGATCCAGCTGTTGCTCCTCGTCATCTTCGGCTTCAGACACATCATTAAGCAGGTTTGAGTCTGCCTTCTCGTCAATCTTCCTTTTCAATTGCTTTGCCCACCTCACATCCCATGGACAATTGGGGTCACCGGTTGGAACCTTAGACGCATTCAGTCTATTGAACTTCTGTCGCAAACCTCGCACTTCGCGTTCCTTTTCACTCCATACTTTGTTGTGCTGTTCCAGTACGACTTCCCACTCTCTAAAGCCTATGGGTAGGACCTTCTCCATCGTGTTGAAGAAAGACTTTAATTCCTTCGTGTCAAACTGTCCACCGCGCTGCTTCTTTGTAGTGGACGCCTTCTTGGTCTTCTTCTTCCTTGCAGCAGCAGTAGCAACAGGGGGAGCAGCCACCACATCATCATGTTGTTGGAACTGCTCCGGAACGCAGGATCCTCCACCTGCTGCTGCTGCAGCAGGAACAAAACTGTACTGGCTGAGTTGGCGGGGTGGTCCCACCATCGGAGGAGGAGGTAAATAGGAAGGAGGTGGTGGTAAAAGCACTTGCTGCTGCTGATGATGATGATGATGATGATGATGATGAGGAAGACGAGGAGCCGGAACACGAGGAGGGGGCATCCTCATCTTACCGAGATGTTCAGCAATGGCTGCATGCCCATTGTCATCATCATCATCTTCGTCTTCGTCGTCTTCCTCTTCACCACCACCACAACCATCATCATCATCGTCCTTAGTAGAAGGCAGCAACATGTCTTCTTCTTCTTCTTGGTTAGTGTTCTTGTTGTCCATCGCGTGGAGTGGTGTATTTTGCTTTGGGAAGTAATGGTTGAGCAACCTCCAAATGCATTTTTTTTGGAAAAAAAATGCTGGCGTCTTGTAGAATGAGTACCACGTTGTACGTGCTGTCTTATGCTAAGTGATTGCCTAATTACAATGCGAGTGAAGAATTTTGTTAAGTCCTTGCTTGGGTTCAAACAGGCTTAACGGCGCCAAATTGAGTTTCAGGAGCAGGCAAGGCCAGCTGGCCAAGCCAAATGAGAAGTGGTCTGGCTTCAAGTATTTGGTGCGCCTCTATTTCAGGAATGGCCCACTACTACTACTGCTAGCTAGAGTAGAAGTACAGTAGTAGTAATAGTAGTAGTAGTACCAGGTAGGCTACTACCAGTACTAGTAGTAGCTACTACTACTACTAGCTAGCTAGCTAGCTAGTAGTAGAGTAGTCTACTTGCTAGAGTAGACTACTAGTACTAGCTAGTAGCCTACTTTACTACTACTAGTACTAGCTAGAAGTCTACTACTACTAGTCTAGTAGACAACAAGATTAGGATTGCATACCAAAAATAATAATAATGTCATCGAAAATCAAGCAGCATTTTGCTCATAACTTTCAGGACAGTCACCACCTGGTTCGTGATCCGTCTCCTGCTTTATCTAAAGCACAGTATCAAGTTAACACCATTATGTTTCAGTTGCATTCATTTCGTCGATAGGACCCACCAGTCAACGATGAAGCGCCTCTCCTACAGATTTCCAACAAGACAAATAAGCGGGGTTGGCGCAGGATTAGTTCCTGCTACTGCCGGTGGTGGTAATGATAATGGGAGAAAAAGACCTCTACAAATTCACAAGCAAAGTCGACAATATTTTTCCTCCTATTATTTATCCCCGTGGCATTTTCTTTCTCCCTGGCTTTCCGGAACAAATATTCAAAATGCCCCTTCCGTATCCAGCAAATTTGATACAAGAACTCGTACAGCGAAGCTCACGCCTTCACCATTATCATTATGGGAAACAACAACCAGTCGTTTGCTCGACACGGAACCAGGATCACTCGATTCGTTTCAACTTCACACAGCAGAGCGTGCTCTCTCGTGGTGGACCGCCAACAACAGTCATGCATTCACTATCGACGCCGTCGGTTGGACCTTTCAATTGCTAGAACGGCTAGAGGAGGAGGTGGTGGCGTGCAATAATCGTGCCGAAGAATATCATAGCAATGGCGCAGAAGATATCTTGACTTATGAGACAATTTCTCTTTCAGTTCACAAATGGAGATTGGTATTGAAAGAAGGCTCTAAAAAAGAGTTGGAACGTTGGAAAGAAGAAATGGACGATCTCTCTCCAGGTAGTTTGCTCCAAAAGATGGCGTCTTATGCTGCGACATCTCATAACTTTCGACTCGATGCTGCTATGTATAACATGATTTTAGATGTCATTGGCATTTGGTACTCAGATAGCGATGTACCGGGACAAGTACGATCACTTCTTGAGAGCATGGAGAGTCACAATCCAGCCGTTGCCCCGGATTCCATCACGTACACGAGTGCTATTCATGTGTTGGCAAGCATGGATCATCGCCTTCAGGCGGCAGAGCGCTCGCTACATATGCTACGAGCTATGCAAAAAGCAGCAAGTATAAATCGTGAGGTGTATCCTACGATTTGTGCTTATGGAAGTGTCATCGGTGCCCTAGCACGAAGCATTCACTCATGCAACGAGAAACTCGCGCAAGCTCAACAGGCTGAAGACCTAGTTCGAGAAATGCAAGCCGATTGGAATCTCAAACCCAACACACTTGTTTATTCGCATGTTTTACATGCATGGGCGCAGACGGCGGCACCCGAAGCCGGGTCACGTGGCCATGCCATTCTCAAAGCTATGCTGGAACAACATTTTAGTGCAATAGCAGCTCCCAATCGCGAGGGACAAGCAGACAGCTGCAAGCCAAACAACTACTGTTTTTCCTCTGTAATGACAGCGTATGCTAAGCACGGCTATGTTGATGATACCCAGCAGCTTCTCAAACAGCTTCAACACCTGTACGACGAATCCTACCGTGATGCAGATATGTTTCCAAATACGTTCTGTTTCAATGCTTTAATGGAAGCTTGGGTTAACTGTAGATCTATTGACACTGTAGATGCGGAGAGCCATTATCAGTCTAATGCACGGCAGGTAGAGTCTGTCTTGCAACAAATGGTTGCTTACTCCAAGAAAACAGGCCGAGATGATTGCCTTCCCAATTTGGTCTCTTACAATCTCGTTTTGGACGCTTACGCCAAAGAACAAGTTGCTAATGGGGATCCAACGCAAGCTAGTCGAAGAGCACTGGTCATTCTCAAGCACATCAAAGATGTTGGCTTCTCACCAGACACTATTAGTTATAATTGTGTTCTAGAATGCCTGGCCAAATGCGCCCAGAATGGCAGTAGCCGAAGTGCCCAAAAATGGGCCGCTGCCACAGCCGAAGGGCTTGTTAGTCATCAAATGCCACTGCCTGATGTTATATCGTATCGCAATCTTATTCGCGCTGCGGGAAATGCAGAACGCGCAGAGCGTATTCTAAAAGACATGCGCTGCGGCAGCGGAAATCGTGCGGTTCTGCCTGACCGTGCGTGCTTCAATGCAGCTATCACGCAATGGTCTCGAAGCCAATCACCGCATGCTGGGCATCGAGCTGAAGCACTGTGTCGCGTTATGAAATTGGAGCAAAATATTGATCCCGATGTGGTAACCTACAATGCCATGATGGAATGCTGGAGGTCGGTTGCGGCGAACAACCCTAAAGCAGCAGATCGTGCTTGGTCCATATTGAGAACTATACAGAAGCAACCTCAGCATTCTCCGTATAAACAGACCTGGAGAAGTAAGATCAGAGTTCATCCGAATTCGATCTCGTATACAACATGCATCTGGGCCTTTGCGGCTGCCAAACAACCAGAGAAGGCCGAACAAGCTTTCCGTGAATTGGAAGAAGCTTCTCGAGAAGACTCTTCCGTCAAACCCAATATTATCTCTTATTGTGCGTTGATCAGTGCTTGGGCCAGAGTCGGAAGGCCACAAGAGGCACAAGCTATATTCGACGCCTTGGTGTATCGATCATCGGTGGAGTCAGGTAAGGATCAAGATGAGTCGCTGCGCCCTAACACGGCTGTCTATTCATCTCTGTTGCATGCATGGGCTACAGCCGGTGAGGTTGGGCACGCAGTGGCGATCCTTCAGCGAATGTGTGAAGACTATGCTACAGGCAAGAATGGCGCCGTCGTTCCTGATGAGCGATGCTTTTCAGCAGTAATCGGGGCTTTGTCGAGATCAAAGCATCCAGATGCAGCGCCTCAGGCAGAAGATTGTCTTGAAACAATGCAAAAAATGGCAGACAACGGCTTAGATAACGTCCGGCCCAATATTCATACATACCAAGGGGCCATTTCGGCCTGGGCCAACAGTGACTTGCCTATTGCAGCCGAGCGAGCCGAAGTATTGTTAAGCCAGCTGAAACAGTTGTACCATGAGCAAGGCTACGTCCAATGTCGCCCAAATGTGATTGCTTACACCAACACTCTTCGAGCTTGGTCTCGGGTCAGCTGTCAAAATAATCGATATGGCGGATACCATAACTCAAAATTGGCCGTAGAAAGATCTGAAGCTCTTCTTATGGAGATGCTACAATCAAAACTGCCGGATCTCCAACCGAATCGCATCACGTATGGAACCATTCTCCGAACGATTGCCGAAAGTCGCCTTCCCGACAAAGCTTCGAGGGCGGAACGGATCGTCCAAATCATGAAAAAGAACGGAGTTGCGTTAGATGGATTTGCGCGTGATCAAGTGCAAAAGGCTAACAGCTGTGAGAAAGGAAGAGGTGTGTTTATATCCGTCGGAATCAAGTGAGTTGGAAGATGCTAATTTTTGGGATGGTTGTGAGGGTTATAGTTCATGTCAAGAAGAATGTCTATCTTTCCTGGATAGTTGGGTTTCCGACCGAACCCTTTTTCATTGCTTCTTACTACTTTGAAACCTTGTCCTACAAAACCATCTGTAAAGCAAACACAAGCAATGCAGTAGAACTAGTACATTTATTTCTTACTGTAGTTTTTACTTTAATATACATGGATCAAATCCGCATGACAGGTTACGTGGGAAAACGGCATTCGGCATCATACGGATCGACCATGGCGTGGAGATGTCGGGATGCACACTCGGCCAAGTTAGAGCGGTCCAAGCCTGGCTCGCCGCCTAAAAGAGAGCGGCCGTAGCCACCCTCCAAAACAGATACAACGCGACCCTGGCAGCAAATGTCTGCGACCTCCAAAATTTTCCGAGTGGTCCAGGCATAATCCTCTGGCTCTAAATCAAGCCCCATACGTTCACCGCCACGTTCGTGTCTGGCATTACCCACATCCAACCGAGCGGCATCAAACCCAGCGCTAATCAGAATAAGGTCGGGGTTGAATGCTCGGAGAGCTGGCAGCAATCGATTTTGAATGGCCTGACGGTAGGCCAAACGGCCAGATGTCGTTGAGGATTCAGGACGGGGCGACAAATTTGGTGTTTTCGCAGACGACGCAGTTTCGCTATCGGCATCACTGAATCGACCATTGTCTCTGGGGGTGCCCACGTCAGACGAGTCGTCCATGGAGTCGGACGATTGACGTGATTTACCGCGTGTGTTGTGCGTATTGCCTGTGCCTGAAAGTGCGGTTTTCTGCGCAGGCTCCTTCCATAGCGGTTTTAATCCTACATTGATAATATTGAAGGCTACATCGTCTTCCGCTCCTGTTCCAGGATAGAATTTATACTGGTGCGCATTGCTCTTGGCTTTTTTCTTTTCGTTGTCATAAAGGTGGATGGAGAAGAAAAATAGCTTCCCTGGGTCGTTGCACTTCCTTACAATCTCTTCCGTCCCATTGCCGTGATGAACATCAATATCGACAATAGCGCAGCGTTCGCAGAGTAAACGTTCATCAGAAATGGCATGCAATGCCCCGGCGGCAACATTGTTGAAGATGCAGAAACCACATGATTCGCCACCATCCAGAAGCCCGTTCATGCCTGCATGGTGACCCGGTGGTCGTACAATACACATTGCGTTCCGGTTGCGACCCACAAGCACACTAAAAGGCAGAAGAAGTCAATATAGTGAGTCTCGTTCAAAGTAGTTGAAAAAATTTCAAAAATCGGTAACTTACCAATCCACTGCGTGCTGCACAGCACCAGCTGCTCGACGAGCTGCGCGCAACGAACCAACACTGAAGGAAGTATCGGAGTGAGCCCCCAGTTTGACATGCGCTTCCTCGATTTTAATCATCGATCGTTGAACCATTGGCGTGAATGGTACCACGGGAGGGGTGAGACTTTCAGTTCGCTGCTGGTCATCCGAGTCGGAGTTAACAGCTTCTTCCCCTTTCTTTTGTCTTCTCTCTAACTCCTTGCTTAAATCATTGACAAACGCCAGATAATCTGTGCTGTGAACACGACTCAAAAGATCAAGTTTGGCACGTTCAAATTCGCTCGAGGAAACGATTTCATATGGCATGACGACGCTTTTACCCTGGGCGTCATCACCACCATAAATTCCTAGTCGTCTCATGATTGCCGTGATTCGGTCAGGAGCCTCCCAATCGGTAGAAGACTTCGGTGTATGCTCTAAACATTCGGGGTGATGTAAAACAAGCGTCCTTGATTGCGCTGACCGCCTCAAGAGACTTTCACGGGCCTGCTTTCTCTCTTCCGTCAACGCAAGCAATAATCGCTTTCCTTCTTTTGTCAACCGTTTACGTTTCTCTAATGCTTTATCACGTTCATCGTCGAATCCATCCGCGGCAATATCGACAGGGCGCTTGAAAGACTTGTTCAGAGAAGATGCACGAGCACCGTTTTCGAGCAATTCACCAACAACATCAACGGAAGAACGACCGGCCCGCATGGCCCAATGAAGCGGTGTCTCCCCTTGCTTATTTTGGGCATCTTTGGGGCAATTTTTTCGAAGCAATAACTCCGACACCTCTTTGTCGCCAGCACGAGCTGACCAGTGCAATGGCGTGTTTTCATTTTCATCTTTTTTGCAAGGGTCCGCTCCAGCAGAAATAAGCTGCCGGACAATTTCGCATGGTACACCCGGCCTTTTAGTTTGAAGCATCTCAAGAGCACAAGCGGAATGGATAGGGTAGTAGCCAAGTCCGTCCGCGCTGTTTAGAATTTGAGCGTTCGCGGCAGCCAATTCTCTTTGCAAGCCGACCAGATCCATATCGCAGATCGCTTTATGCAATCCAGAGCGATTATACGATGGACTATTTTTGCAGACAGGATGAGATCCACCTGTGTTGGGTAGCAATACTGAAAGAGGTAGTTTGAGCTCGTCTTCCATATTTGTGTCCTCGGCAGCCTTTTCCTTTGCTCCTTGACTTCGAACGTTTCTACAACGTGAGTACAACATTTACATTTAAAAATTTTCAACGAAGCAATGTCCCTTACCTCACGAGTGCCTCCAATTGACCGTCCCACGGAGTTTCTTCCCCGTCACCGTTGGCCCGTCTCTTTTTCAGAGCTTCATCGTGGTGCACGCCTAATGCTTCTGGATTCACAATTTGCAGTGACAATCCCTTTCTGCCGGTACTTTCATCTTGAGCACCATTAGGACCACCCACACTACCAATGAGAGGTGGAGCAGGAACATCGTGAAGAGACAATCCAGGTGCATCTTCTCTCCTAGGCGAATCGTGTGCTGGCGGAGTTATGTCGCCATCTGGATCAGGGGCAACACCAGCCAACAAAGGACGACCTCCCGCTGCCACGCCCGCAAGCATACGAGCAGCAGCAATTTCGGCGAGCTTTCTCTTACCACAAGCCGCTGGCGATGGCTCAGGAAACATTCCACTTTTCGCACTCGCATCGTGGTCGGGTGCCGTGATTTTCATGGAATTACTGTTACTTCCAGCCCAACCTTGTTCCGCGAACCTTCCAAAACTTCCCGGGCGGGCGTACGATGCTGAAAAGGCATCCGATCCGGTGGAGAACCCGTGTCGGGGAAGGAACTGTGATTGCTGTTGAGCTGCTCGGTTCATAATAGCTCCGGCTAGGCCACCGCCTCCTCCCCCGAAACCAGCGTTGACAAGCCTGGACTGGGAATCGCTGGTGGGTGTCTGTATCGACTGTGCCGCTGTCGTCAAATTTGAAAGCATCTGCGAAGTAGAAAGATTCGAAGTTTGAGGTTTTGAAGCAATCGAGGGTGGTGGCTGCTTTCGCTTCTTGACGGCAGAAGCCTTCTTGGCCTCTTGTGCTACGCCCATCTCGACCTGACCCACTTCATCCTTTGCTCCACCTTCCATTGCCTTTTGAAGCTTTTGAAAATATTTCTGGGCATGCGTTCTGGTCTGGACGACGGTTCTAGTTTTGACTTTGGCTGCTACCTTTTTCCATTCTTTTCCGTACATTTGGAGGGCACTGAGAAAGGCTTCATGCTCTTCTTTGGTCCATCGACCAGTATGTTCCTGACCTGCTTCCACCACCTTCCCTGGAGTATTTGGGTCCATGGAAAGAAATCCTGCAGGTGGGGGAAATAGTTTCCCTTTCCGCATCTCGGCTTCAGCCAACGCATCTACATCCATTTTTGGTGGCTTTCGTTTGGCGGCTGCCGGTGCGGAAGAAGCAGGAGAAGGGGACTCCTGAAAGGTCGCATGGTGAGAGGTCGGTGCTGGTGCCGAAAGATCTTCACTCGGACAATGCATATCCCCATTTGATGCTTCTCCAGCTCGATTGCCTCCCTCTCCATTCGTAAGATCTAAAAACTTTGCGTGGCGAGCTTCGCCGTTGTTGTCTGCTGCCGCTCCGGTGGCGTCGTTGTCGTCGTAGTAAGTATCTTGATCAACCACCCCGGCCATCTGTTGTGCCGCGTCGTATGCATCGTTGGTTCCAGGATATTCCTCGGCCATCTTTGTTCTGAGCAGCGTGTTGGTGGTGTTTCTGCTGCTGCTGTATAATGAATGACTTTTGTAGTATTTTTTAAATTTGTGTGTTTGCAAGCTTTGTCCACCTTGTCCTGTCCAAGACATCAAAATAGAAAAGTGCGAAGGAATTAATTAAGTCAGGAATCTATCCTCTGCACCAGAATTTTATATCAAGCGCACAATCAGTCCAATAAAGCCAAAAAGAATCACAGCACCACAATAGGCAATAGAGTAGCCTCGGTCCTCGGTATCTTCCTTTAACTCGTTTGAATCTCTGACCAGTATGGATACGGAGTCGAGTAGACCTAATGCCGAGTTAAGAACATATGACGAGTATCGCAATGCCGAACCATTGCAAATAAATGCTTTGGAAGTTGCAATCGTGTGACAATGTCTTGACTAGCATACAGAAAGATTCAGTGCTTTCGATACATTACTGGGTTTTACGCCGAAATACTTCCGTTAAAAACTTGCTTTCGCTGCAGTTCTTGGCTGGGGAATCAAGATAACAAACAACAACACTTGTTCAGCTGCTTACCTACTTTGTTGTATTATCTTCGGCAGAGTCTGTATTATTCTGTGTATTGGTTGGGGAGACAAACGGAAAACCAATTCGGGTTATCAAAGCCACCACAGTATTCGACTGTACTGGGGATGCTGCTGCTGACATCAATAGAATCTTCTGGGAGGGTCGTAGGACAGACACTAAGATACTCTAACCCGCGACTGGCGATCGTTTTTAAAAAAGAAAAATTAGCAACCCAACACGGGTACCTGGTAAATAACAACATTATTATTTAAAATACAGGCAGTACTCGAGTACTACAGTACTACTACTAGCTACGGTACCTGGCACTAATAGTCGTACGTATTACTGGTACTATAATAAAATAATAGCAGTTACTCGTACCTGGTACCAGGTACATGGTACAGTACCAGTACCTGGTAACAACATGTGAAAATGATGATGATGATAATGATGATGTGATTCTTTTGCTACCAGGTACCATGTTCATAAACGTCATACTCTCGACGCACACTGTCGAATTGAGCTAGTTTCGTGTTCGTGATTCAATTGACAGCTACTAGCTAGTACTACTCTACAGAGAATCCCATATTTGTTATTTTTTACTCTACTTCTTATGGGACGACCATACAATTCCTACTAGTAGAACCTAAAAGCTAGTAGCTACAACTCCTACATACTCTAGCTCCCAGTACTAATCTTGAAAAATCAAAAGTGCATTACAAAACAATCCATGCATCTTCCTAATCAAGTCGATTTGTACCACGCTACTCTCTGTCCACCCGCATCACATACTCTCCACAATCAGCGGACTTATACTTAGCACCATGAGCAGCACCCCTCTAGCAGGGACCTCCAAGAGCAGCCCTCAAGACGCTCCGTCTGTTAAGGGACCGGGGTTGCCTCCCATTGTTCAGCGTTTGGAACAAGGTCAGAAGCCACCAGTGTGTGTGATTGTGGTTGGAATGGCAGGATCAGGAAAATCAAGTCTCATGGCACAAATGCAGCACCATGCGAATAACCGTAAATCAAAAGCAACAGCAGCAGCCGGAGGCGAGGATAGTTCTAAACCCAAACTCACTGAAGAATCACAGGAGCAATACGCAGAGGCAGACGTCGAAGAGCAAGCCGAGGAAACGCAGGCGACCTATTGCATCAATCTAGATCCTGCGACTCATCACTTGACCTTTGATGCATCCATTGATATTCGAGATACCATTAATTACAAGGAAGTTATGAAACAACACAATTTGGGACCCAACGGAGGCATCATGACTTCCCTGCTCTTGTACAGCACAAAATTTGATCAAGTCATGGGAATCATTGAAAACCGGGCCTATGCCAAACTTGATGACAAGATGAAAGCTGTAAAAGAGGAAGAAGCAGACGCAGTCAACGATGTCATGGAATATATTTTGGTGGACACTCCAGGACAAATCGAAGCCTTCACGTGGAGTGCTTCGGGCCAGATTATCAGCGAATCTCTCGCTTCAGCCTTTCCCACCGTTCTCTGTTTTGTCATTGATACAGCACGATGCGCATCTAGTCCCAACACATTCATGAGCAATATGCTGTATGCTTGTAGTATGTTTTATCGCACACGATTGCCATTGGTCATTGCATTCAATAAGAATGATGTGGTACCACATGATTTTGCCATGGAATGGATGGCAGATTATGAAGCCTTTCAAGAAGCGCTCGATGAAAGTATGGAGACAAATACCAACAATTCCTCTACCATTTCTTCCACGGGATTTTACGGATCGCTCACCCGTAGTCTCAGTTTGGTGTTAGATGAATTTTATTCCAATTTCACCCATTGTGCTGGTGTCAGTGCCGTGACAGGAGATGGGTACGAATATATCTATTTGTGTGGTGATTTCATGTTTTGGGTTTTGCGTAAGTTTTTATAAAACCACTCACACTCTATTTTGTCGGTTTACAAATGAGTAGCATGGATGATTTGTGGAAGGCTATTGACAAGGCAGCACGGGAAGACTTTTCTATGGATTACGTTGAAGATTTGAAGAATCGCATGGAAGAACAGCAAGCCAAGCAACGAGCTGTTGCCAGAGCTGATGTGAGACGCATGGAACGAGACATTCAACAACATAATGCACAACATCAATGAAGCAGGACCGTGTAAGATTCAGTAATACCTAACAGCAAGTAGAGAAAAAAAAGACTATATACTCGGATTACGTTTCCTCGAATCTTCTAATACATTGACTAGCTTGCAGATAATTTTCTCTTTTCATTGCCTTATCTCAAGCAATGGAGAAGCAAACGAAAATGCCGCAAATTCATTTAGTTGGATCTGAATATTTTTGGCCTCGGCCACATTTCCTGTAATAAAAGATTCTACTTGTCCGCCTTTTGTTTTTTAGAAGACTCTAAAGCTTTCGCCCAACGATCCGGTGTCCAATCACTCTCGGAATTCGCCATCAACACTCCATCGATTACAGATTTAGGTGCACCATGGACACCCAATTCCAAAGCCTCCTTGTGCTCCGTCCAAGCTGGTTTTGTGGCCAATTCCCAATCGTGTAATTTGTCAAGAAACTCTGATTTTGTCAGCTTGTCGGAATCCTCAAAGAAACCAAGTTTTTCGCAGATGCCAGCAAAAATGGCATCTACTTCACTTTTGCGAGCATCTCCCACGGCAGCATTCATATAAATGTCTTGCTGTTCGAAACAAGCATCAATAAATTTGAGACGAGCTTCGTCGCCAAGCTTTGCCATGATCAGATGAGAAGCACATTGTCCGACAAAGGCTTGCGAGTGAAACAATAACGACGTCAGGTGGACACTAAAGTCATACTCGTCTCCAAATCGATCCTTAATTTTGGGTAGAAGTTTCCAATTTGCTTTCGAGTAAGGACATTGAAGGTCCCAAAAGACCTCCCATGTTTTCTTGTATGTCGTTGTCATGTTTTCTAATGTGAATAATGTGAAGAAACTAGTAACGAATCGGTGTGCAAGAGTAAGAGTGGATACGAGAAGCAAAAATATATAAGTATACAGTGAAATTTCTCTTTATAGAATAGGCATAACATAGGCCTTCGATGTTCTAATGCCGCCGTTTGTGAGAGTGCATCCAGGAGAACTTCTGCTGTGTTGATATGAGGTTTGATTCGGGCTTTATGAGCTTCTCTGCGTCTTGGTAGAATGGATTCCAAAGACCTTTTCGTGACTCCATTCGTATCGTGAAACGCGAGGGTGACGAGAATGGAAGTAAAAAGATCACTACTCCAGGAAGGTCAGCCAATTAGAGCTCATATCCTATATTTAGAGTTAAGATACTATTTTACATAAATATGCTAAATAATACCTCAATGAATCCCTTGTTGAAATATAGTCCCTAGTTGTGATCCCCGTAAATTAGACGTTCATTTTTTTTTTTTTGTTGTTGAAATATAGTCCCGCCTTTGAGTCATGTTGAAATTTGTTGAAATTTGTTGAAATGTGTT
>Ga0100391_1002966_pt1 | contig 17604 bp, 9 predicted proteins | sample CryGeymeta201515_FD_81541 | JGI IMG/M metagenome (GOLD analysis project Ga0100391, IMG submission 81541) | Groundwater microbial communities from Crystal Geyser aquifers in Utah, USA - Crystal Geyser metaG 2015-15 | ecosystem: Environmental > Aquatic > Deep subsurface > Groundwater | place: USA...
GCCAAAATAACATCACCCAAGCGCAAGCTTGGGGCCTACCTAGCCAAAGTCGGCGGGGAGTACACTTGCACGGGGAGCCAGGCCGTGGAGCGGGGCGCAGTTTATCCTCTTACCCGGGAGTGTGATCATGGCATTATCATCGTCGTCGTCGTCGTCGTCGTCGTCGTCGTCAGCTGTGGCGGTGGTGCCGTCGCGATAGTGATGAACAGGGATATCGCATGACATGCATGCACGGATTGAACGGAATTTTTTGTTTTGCTTGTTATTATATTTGTATTTTCCACCCCCGCACTTGACTGGTACTTTTCATTTTTTGGACTGATTATGTATTTTAAAAGCATTGAGATTATGAAAAAACCTTAACTCTAATAATGGTTCACTCTTACCCGAAATGCAGCTATGATGATAAGTTGAATAGGGTTTTGAGCTACCAGTACATACTGGGGATAGATTGATGACAACAACAAAAACCGAAGCCCACATCAAATAATCGTAATAAAAAGCGGATTTTATTATCTGGACAAACAACGAACAACTTTCCAATCATCCAACCATCCAACCATCCAGACATATTGCTCCATCCAGACATCCACCAGATTATTTATTGGAAGACTCTTTTTTTTAGGAGGGGGGGGAAACCGCTGATTTGATACAATAGTGGACCACGAAAACTACAAAAGATGCAATGACAAATGACAATTGACAATTGACAATATTATGAAGTTAGTACAATAGCACAATAGTGGTTAGTAGTAGTAGGGAAGTTAAAAGAAAAAAACCAAAGATATCTCAACCATCACATACCATTTACAAACGCATGCACGCATCCTCACAATTTATAATCTCGCTCGGCAGCAACAAACAACAAAGATCGAGAATAACATAATGACTGTCTCCAATAACCAATTATCTAAGAAAAAGGTTCGCTTGTGGACGATATTTCTCATGGTGATGGGATTTGGTCGGCTTGGACTTGGCGTTATTACGACACTTTGGATATCTTTTAGAACCAAAAACGAGAGAGAGAATGTTTCCATCAACAGCAGTACTAATCAACAGAAGCCGCAGCAGCAACAGCAACAGCAACAACAACAACAACAACAACAACAACAGGAGCAATATCATGCGCTTTCCAAGGCCCTCAAGGATTTTGGTGCAAAGACGACACGTCAACGTCAAACGGAAAATGAGAAAATTGACGTCAACGATTCGGAACTTTCAAAGTTGACACCCGAAAAACTAATCGAACTGTGGGAAAGGCAGAACAAGCTGCTTATAAAAGATAAGCAGCGACCACTACAGCCAATGCCTGTGTTGCCACTAACTGCATATTTGGAAAAGCCTTTGCCCGAATACGATGCACAAGCCAATCCAAGACTACCGTCTCGACGGAACAATCGACCCAATGATTTGATTCAACGAGAATATCCCAACCACAATAACGACGGCTGTACCAGCATAGCCAATATATTTCCCATTACAGTACCCAGCCAAAGTGGTGATGATATCAATCCAGAAAATTGTCCCGTCCAACAGGATCCATTTCTTCCTTGGATTCACGATGTCTTTGTCAGTCCTTCAGCGAACGTGGTGCACGTCATTGCTCACAATCAGCGTAGGTGCAATACAGATCCCAAACAATATTTTCAACGTCTTCATCACTTGGAACCACAAGTAACACTGATGCAAAGCGTTCCTATCAAGCGTGTTCACGACACATCATCATCATCATCATCATCATCATCATCATCATCATCATCATCATCATCGATTCGGTACAAACTGACAACTCTCGAGGATGCCGATCATGATGCGAAAGAAACAAGATTTATTTGTCAATTTCATATACAATTGATGGTTCTGCCAACAACGACGTCGAAACTTAAAAAAGTTGTTATTGGAGAAACATTGAGTCGTTTTCCGTACAATTACGAGCATGCCAATTATCAAAAGGGGCCAGCATCAGTGCCCATGTTAACTCGTCCCACGAACAATAAAACGGACGACAAGAAATTTTTGCACAATGAAAATATATGGAATTCCCTGTTACTGTTTGAATGTCCTATTCCCAAACTATTCAAACCTATCCTGCTGTTGCCAAATCGAACCAATATCCACAATCATCATCTGTACGTCGACATTATACCCATTCGTACCTATCCCCGATTGGATCGTGCAGGATACTTTGATCGAACCAGTCGCAACATGACAAAGAACGATGTTACCTTTGATCCTGACATGGAATGGGGAACGAATCATTTGTTGCCACCCATCGAATCCAGTGGTCGATGGACCAATATACCCCTTTGTCGTCCCTTTTCATTTTATGATCACAACAATGGCAACGACAGCGACAATAATGGCGATGCAGCTCCCGTCGCATCAAGCTCTGCCACTACCACTGCCACCGCCGCTATAGCTGTTGCGCCCGTACAACCAGCGCAAGCTCAAGCACTACAAGAGAATTATTTTTTGGCGGCGTGTGTTTGGGCTTCGGCAAAATTTTCAACGCGAGGATCGTCCGATAGCGATACCTCCACTTCGGAACGACTTCTCGAATGGCTAACCTATCAGCTCAATCTGGCAGGATTTGATCATATATACGTTTACGACAATTCACCATCATCATTATCATCGTCAACATCGAAGAAAAATCAAACAACTCTGGAACCAGTTACAAGATTATTTTCACCGACACGAGTTACCAGAATACCCTGGAAGCATCCAGTCTGCAACAACAACAAGCCCGGTAGTCGGAATCCTGGAGAACGAAGCAGTCAGTACACGGCCGAAGCAAGTTGTCGTCTTCGGTACGGGCCCACTACCAAATGGATGGCCGTGTTAGATTTGGATGAATACTTTATTCCACAACCACCGTACAATTCCATACGAGAGTTACTGGAACAAAACTACAAGATTGAGAAGAAGAACAACAGCAATCCAACCAAAATTTTGTCCTTTTTTCAAACACGGGCCCTTCCTAATATCCATTATTTGGATCTCGTTCCATCTCGCGAAAATAAAGACGACCATCCAAATCAATTTTTGTGGAAAAAGAAATCAAACGTAACATTTTTGGAAGCGTACAATTGTGACAAAACACCTTTTCCTAAACCAGCAAGTTGGTCTTGGAGGGCTAAGAAACAAATTTATCAACCATCCTACGTTCTCAATCACTTTGTACATTATTCTTTGGTAACACAACGTTTGTTAGATGCTCCCACTGAACGATCAGGTATTTTTAAGGATTTGTACGAAAAACGTGTCGACGAACTAACGGAAGCATTCATGTTGCACACCAAAACAACGTACCCATCGGCTACCAATCACTGGCACAAACAGTGCACGAACAACAACAATAACAATAAGAACGATTGTCCCATTGGTATTCCCTATCCTCCATCATTTACTGAAGGACGAGAAGAGAATAAGAACGGCACGAATCCAGATGGATTGTACTACAATTGTTATTCTCACGATCGTGTTAAGGAATTCGTTCCTAAACTTCAAGAATTGTTGGAACCACTTTCCAAGAAATATTCTTCCTTTTCCACGAAAAAGTAGCGACGGCATAAATGTACCTGAAAGAAGAAGAAAAGTTTTATTTGTATGTCGGACGACGAAATCGATGCTGTAGTACAGTACAGTAAATAGAGGTATTGAACAATTTAGTACTACGATTTTTATGTATTTTGTAATTCTGCAAGTTACTCCTGATGCTAATGATAGATGTTGACCCTCCTCCTCCTCCTCCTCTCACTCTCTCGTCCGCATCCATTTTCGATCATTATTCATGCTGCACGAGCACAGGTAATATCTCTCATCATGTAGAGATTGAAAAGAATAGCTTGAATATGTTCTCTTTCGCCTGTTTGTGAGGAAGTTGATGTTGTCGTTGTAGTAGAAGTAGCATTTGACGTTGTTGATCTACCTTTTGTTCTCCTGGGTAAGAATGTCATGGTCGTAAAGAGAGCATCCAAAGCTGTACGAAAACTAGTGAATTCAGAGAATTCGTAAAAGATGTGAGCCTTATTGTTCAATGTAGCAATGGCCAATAGAAGAAGAGGTGAATCATTCTTTTTCTTGACATTATTGTTGTTGTTTTTGACATTGTTGGTTGTCAGGGACCAAAGGGTAGTACATCTAGTGTACTGCAAACACAAATCGTAGAGCTGCAATGCCTTGCTAATGGATGTTTCGTCAACACACTTTCCACCCCGATGCAGCGTTACAGCCAAATTGAAAATGATTTTGGCTTTAAAGATGGCAACGACTTGTTTGGATACAATTGTTGCTGTTAAAATTGTTGTTGTTGCTGCTGCAGCTGCTCTTGCTGCTGCTGCTTTTTCTGTCAAATCCACTGCATCATCCAAATTCAAAACAAAGGCTTCTTCGTAAACAAAATAGGGACTCTTTTGAAAGGTCTCATTGTCACTGTGGTTAATGTTGCTCTGTTTGTTGCTGGTGTCAGTACCTGCAGAACCTGTATCAGTAAAAGTGTTCCAGAATGAAGAACTGCTGGAATTGCTGGTGCAGGGTTTGCCTTGTTGCAGAATAGTCTCAATATTCTGTGTAAAACTAGCGTACTGTTCCAGTTCCTGAATGGGAAAACAACACGATGTTTTTTCGGGCGGACAACAATGATGCAGTTGTTGCTGTTCCTGCTGCTGCTGCTGCTGTGAAGCAGGATTCAACAACAAGAGACTGAGTTCGGCTCCTGTAGTAATATCGAGTGCCTTCTTGAATGCATCGTAGGCTTTGGACAAATTTCCATTCCGAAGATAGTTGGCACCGTCATTGTTCGAAGCAGCGGCGAGAGATAATGGTGCAACGATAGAACACGTAGTAGTAATAGTACCACTAGTTGTAGTAGTAGATTTAGAAGCAGCAGTAGCTGGAGACTGCTGAACAGTGCTAGTGCCATCAAAGTCCGTCATGTAGACATCATTCGTGTAATGCCCAGAAAAGGAAACGGGAAAGTCACCAATCAATTGTTGCTGCTGCTGCTGCTGCTGCTGCTGCTGCTGCTGCTGCTGCTGCTGCTGCTGTTGCTCTTCAGAAAAGAAAGGGGCGTTGTCGGAAAACTGCATTGTTCCTAATAGTCCTTTTCGTGAAAAATAGGATAATCAAGAGCTACTAGTTGCTACAGTAGCTACAGTAGCTAGTAGAAGTTGCTACAGTGGTAGAAGTAAGTGGTAGCTGGAATTTTGATTTTTTGATTTTGTGTCTTCAGTTTTTGTTGCGTTTTTTATGCCTTCCTTTTTCTATCATTCCTTTACTACGATAGTAGTACCATTACTTGCTAGTGGCTACCCGGTAGCGACTACTCGTACTACTGTAACTACTAGCTAGACCCTACTACTCTAGCTACTCTAGTAGCTACTAGTAGTAGTAGCTAGCTCTAGTGTAGCTACCAGGTAGCTCTTCCTTTTTTCTTTTTCTTTCCGGCACACATTTAAACGAACACACTGCGCTGATGATGTACCTGGTACAACTTCCGTGTAGTACCGTAGTGTACCAGGTATATGATGGCATGCTGTGAAACTGGTTCCCCCAAAAACTTGCTGAGCAGATTTGTCGGGACCCAAGAAAAGAACAATGTTCAAAATGTGAATTGGACAATACTAGCTACCGTACCAGGTAGTAATAATGAAATCATATCTATCATAAGGAAGTTTGGCTATTGCCGGATTTATACACTCCTTTGAATACCTGGTACTAGCTAGTACCAGGTACTACTAGTAGTGCCTGGTACTGGTACTACTGTACAGTAGTACCAGCCAGGTACCAGGTAGCACTTAAATGAAACAATGATTTATGCAGTGTTCTTCACTTATTTGTACCTGGTACTACTACGTAGTACTAGTACCAGTTATTTTCTCACCAACAGTCTTTCTACTACTACTCTAAGAGCTACTGGTAGCTTGGCTCCCGGCATCCTCTCGCCACCATCTTGGAAGGTTCGTATTTTTTAGATTAGCTGGTCTACTAGTAGTAGGTTCTAGTAGTAGTACCTAGTACTACTAGCTAGAGTACATGATATCTTCTAGTACAGTAGTAACGCCAGTACCATACCACGACTACCGGTAATAATCATCACGCAAGCCTTTCTCAGCAAGCCTGTTACCGTACATAGCTACCGGTACTTGGTAATAGGCAACCAGCTAGTACCAGTGCATCGTCACACTCGAACAAGCAGGCAGTACTACTAGTAGACTACTACGGTTCCACGAGGGAAGAAAAACGCAACTCGGTGCTTTAGATGCTGGCACGGAGTGACTTCAACTGTGTTTTAGATGCTGGTACGGTTAGTAACAATGATGTCATCATCAACCGCACACTTCCCTCGCCTGGTGTTGTGAATAAAATGGAGCAAATGTACTACTAAGACATTCCCTTCCCCTACGTTCTTTTTCTGGTTCTTGGTTTCAGATCTATCGGATCGCGGGGAATAGAACTACTACTAGCTAACAGCAACAGCAACAGTAACAGCAATGGGTTCTCTGTAGCTATGAATAATTATCAGCTTGCTTTTTGACAGTGATAGAGAGCTAGTACCGGCGTTGCTACGGTGATTGCTACTACTACTAGCTATTAGATGCAAAAGTTGTGATAGTATCACGTTCTTACCAAAAGAAGCTACGAGATGATCAAATCCGACCACTCATGACGTATCATGTTCCTTTGTTCCCTCTTCTTGTTGTCGAGCGCCAACCATTCCATATTGTATTTCTGTGGTAGTATGGACCTGCTATGAGGAGGCCTGAGAACATACTACCTGTGCTTTTACTCTAGCTAGTAGAGAGTACCATGGCTGGTAGTCAACTACTAGAGTGGTACTCTAGAGTAGTATTGATAAAAATCGCTGAAAACGAAAAAAGGATTAATAAAGAGATAGCTCGGGTGAAACGCTATGAATATTTTAACCGCTATTTACCGTTTACTTTTAAAAGGATTCAGACGTACTGAGAACATCTACCTCTCTTTCCATTATTTGTCTCTCTCTGTCATACAACAACAACCAACAACTGCTGCTATTGCTGCTATTGCTGCTATTGCTACCACTGCCATTACCGTTCCTGATTTCTCATACTGTACTTATTTTTGGTAATTCAGGGTCTTGTTACGTCGTACCCTACTGGACTGTACTTTTTACCATGAGAACCATACGAATCGAAAATCCAGGAGATATTCGTAAGGAGGTGAACAAACTGAAGCAACATGACGAACAAGAACAGCAGCAACAGTGTTACTTGTCTACTTCAGGGGATGATGATAATGATAATGATGTGTCACCGTCGTCACTATCGTCGTCGCCAACATTTCGTTCCTACTTCAAGAACAACAACTACTACTACAAAAAGAATACTAATAAGCGTCGAACGGTCAGTTATCATTTACAAATTGATTTTACTGGTTGCGGTCAAAGTTTGAGTCATAAAATTATTACTGTGGAAGATTTGGCTACATTGATTGCTTATTGTGGTGGTCATGGTCGTGGCCATCATGGCCGTTTGGAATATCTTTCGTTAGAAGATGTGTTGGTAGTAGGGAGTAATTTTGATGCGGTACTTTTGGAGGCCATTCGAAAGTATGGACAGTTTCTTCGAACCTTCACTTCGTACACTTGTCGGATTCGTAACGAACCAAATGATATGATCCATCTGGGTGAAACACTGGCTGACGCTTGTCCTAATTTGGAAAGCATAGCATTTGGATTTTCGCACGATCGATACCAACCTGCTCTGGCCATTGTAACTCCCATTGTGGCAAGAAGAAATTCCAAATTGACGAAAATATTTGTCAATGGATTTCATTTGTTTACTTCCAGAGAAAACATTACAGTACAACAATTACAATTACAATTACAACGACAGGAAGAAGCTGATGATGAGGAGGAGGACGAGGAAGAAGAAGAAGCAGCTGTATTAGCACAAATGTTGCAACGCATTCATGAATCTGATGAACAAGTGACAGCATTTTTCAATGCCCTACAGACTTATCATCATCATTGTTCCAACAGCAAATTGCAACGCGTCTTATTGTTGCCCATGCTTACGGGAGCCTTCACACCGGTACACATGCAGCAACACATTACTCGATTCATTCAACAAAATATACCAGCCTTGGAGGTACTCCAGTTACACATGCAACATCAAAGTCATCATCATCATCTTCACTTCAACAATAGTTGTTCGCAAAGGACAACATGCATGGTCGAGTTGGCTCATGCCTTGCGGTATAATACACATTTGAAGAAATTGTCTATTGATGAATTACATGTTCTCGATATCAAATCTGTTTTGGAACAAGCTACTGCCTTTCACGAGTGTCTTCGAGAATACAATTTTACAATAACAGACCTATCGTGCTGTCATGAGCAGTGGACCATGGCAGGGAGACGATCACTGGCAGTTCAACAAGAATTGGATGGTATCAAATTTCATTTGTCTTTAAATAGAATGGGAAGAGCACAATTGCTGTTGCCCAAAGTTGTGAGAAACAATAACAATTGTAACAGTGGCATTGCTGCTGATGATCAGCATCCACATCCACATCCACATCCACACGATACAACCAGCGTCACAGCCACTCAAGGAAACGTTATTTTGGCCACCACCGATGAGTGGATGGAAGCTATTGCCAACAAGGATGACCCATCCTTTATATTTTATTTTTTGGAAAAAAATCCCTCGCTTTGTTCACCATTATCTTACAAACACGAAGGATTCACTACTCGTACAGCGATATCGTCAGCAAAAACAAACTCTGGTGATGTTGCTGTTTCATCTAATTCGTTTGGAACCATTGATTCCCGTTCACGATTTCCCGCGGGTAATACCAATATGGTGTCACCTTTGTCGCTGAACGACGACAGCGACGACGACGACGACGACGTTATTTCGGAAACTGTTCGAGAAACGGTTCGCAGCGCACTCTTTCCTGCAAAACAGAAACCATCGAACAACAATCGCAACAACAACAACAAGAAAAGATCGCGCGAGGAAGCATTTGGTTGGAATAATGATACGATTCGCAAAATAAATGATTCGGCTGTCGAGAAGGGCTGGACAAGTACGAGCACTACTTCTGTTACAAGGGATGTTCGCGGATGTGTTGCAACAGGGGAAAATGCTCAATACCGAGTTTCACCCTTGCGAGCGTTTCAGAATGCAGCTAGCTACGCTGCTGTCTTTGCGGCTGGATATTTTGCCAGAGGACTTGTGGACCAGGCCTAGATAGTTTGCTATCGTTTCCTCGCGTAGATACAAAAGTTGGATTCGTAAATTATTGTTACACCACCAATTTGGTTTTGCTTATTGTTGCACAATACGCAACCAAAAAGAAACAATTATACGCACATATATTGATTCATATCTCATTCGTACTGGTAGTCGTCCTACATCCAGGAAATACCCCCGTTGCGACCTATTTCTGCCGAACGCCACCTGCATACTATTCGTCCGTCCGCTCTCTCTCTCTTGCATAACACAAAAAAGGCCCACTAATTCCAATCACCTTCGCTTAACTCTTCCTCCAATTTAACCTCTCCGGCAGAGTACCGATTATTGGGTCGCAAACTCGACTTGACAGGTGGTGGTGTAGCTGTCGTTGCTCTTGCCTGGAAAGGCATATTCTCGGCTTGAGAGGATTCTTCTGCTGACCACTGCTCAATGCCGTGCTGACGCAACTGACTGTACAAGGTTCGCAGGTCGGTTGACTTGTCCTCCAGTTGAGCAAATTGGGCCTTCCAGGTTTCTAATTTTTTGGCTGCCGCCAACGATTTCCGGCCGTAAGCAGGCGTTAAAAATCCTAGTCCTGAACCTCGGTTCGTGGACTTGGGATCCGATAGAGCTGATAAATGGCTTTCCATGCTCATTCGCCGACTGGTACGGTTCGAACGTAGGCCTGTCGGAGCGCCAGTTAGAGCCCCTGCCAGGCCCCCGAAATTGAACAGACCGCCAGTATTATCCTGTCCTGGTTGTTGGCTTGGGACGGAGCTCATTCTGTTGTACATTAATCGTCGTTCATTTTCCTTGGCCTGTTCTAGTTCGGTCTGCAGCACATTGATCGCGTGGAGGGCCTCCTGTTCCGCCTTTTCTGCGACATTGAGCTGCGTCTTGAGGAGTTCTACCTCGGAAATGGCAACTTCGGAAACCACCTGGCGTATTTCCTCAAGATTTTCACTGATCAGAGACTTCGCCATACCGTAATCCGGTATCGATTCCTTCAGTTGAGCTACAATGGCTGACTGCAATCCTTGCAGGTGGGCTTGGAGAGCATTCGTGACTGCTATTCGATCGTCCTCAGAAAGAGACGAGAGAGTCTTTCTCTTTGATATAGCGCTGTCATTTTGCAACTCGGAAAAGATTTCGTCAAGCTTGAACTGGACGGATTTGTCCATTGTATCTAAGTGTCGGAGAATTTTCTCTTCGAGCTCTGCGGTAGGAATACTGCTGCTCATCATAGTGTCCGTTAACAGAGGCAATTCTTCCGGCACTGCTTCCTCGACTTCTTCGTTGCTCTTCTCTAGCAACACTGTGTTTGCAGCCAACGCTTCTTCAATGGAAAAGAGCTTATCGCGAATCTGCTCCAAATCTTCGTGTAAAACCATTCCCGCCGACGTCGTCGCTTCACCAGTTGCCTGCCCGGACTCGGACTGTTGTTGTACAATGTATTCTTGTTGCTCCAACATCCATTCTTTTAAGTCACTCTTCAGCGTGTCGTTGGCATTGGTTACCATTTCTTCTATCTCATCAAATGTCAGTTGCTTGGCCATGTTCTGGACGTGCTCCTCGACACGACCAAGCTTGGTCTCCAATTGACGAAGGACTCTCATGACAGCCTTGTTGACAATGGCATTGTCCTCCTCCTCGTCATCTGAAGCATTCTTTTCTTCATTGTCGTCCTTTCCTTCGTCAATATTATTGTTGTCGCCGCCCAACTCCACATCACTTTCCTTCTCGTCGATGTCACCGTCAACGCTCAAGGTTTCATGAGAGTTCTGTTCATCAATAGAAACATCATTGTCATCTTCCTCTTTGTCGCTGTCACTAATTTCTACGTCACCTTCGTCAATATTATTGATATCATCACCATCATCACCATCAATTTCTGGGTTATGGTCTTTTTTGGATTCCAAATCTCTCCAATTATCCAAGGTTGACATGAAAGATTTGACAGCCCCTTTTTCTTTCTGGCCACCCCTCTTTGTATCGCCATGCTCTTTCTCGTTGTAATCGTCAGCATTGTCAACATCTGCAACCTCCTCCTCCTCCTCCTCCTCGTCGTCGTCGTCGTGACCGGCGTTTCTTGCTTGGTTCTCATCCAAACTGACATCAAGATAAGCATCGTCCACATCATCATCTGTCGACAACGACCGTGCCTGGTGACGATTTTTTAGTTTGGAAAGTCTAGTCTTATTGGTATTGCTGTTGTTGTTGCTACTGCTGTCTTCGTTGTTGCTTTGTTTAGAACTACCGCCCATCATTTGTTCGGCAATATTCGAAACAGAAGCCGCTGTCTTGCTTTTGCTGCTATCTTCCATACAACTATTGTCTTGTTTTTGATGACGACGACGATTGGTCCCGTTGCCTTCTTTGGAGTTGTTCCCGGCAGATAATACTTTCGAAGTAATAGTGGTAGCTGGATGTGGTTCCGTTCGGGTAATGTTGTTGTTGGTTTTGGTTGAGTTCAAAATGACCCGTTCCAACGAATTGAGTTTGGCCAATACCGTTCCCAACGATGCCATGGTACTATTATTAGTTCCCCTTACACCAGTAATCCCTTGTTGTTGTTTTTCTTCATCTTCCAAAACCTGCAACTTTCGCTGGACTTGAAGTTCCAGATCCGATGTGGAATTTTGCAAATCAATCCATTCCTTTTGCTGTTGCAGAAGCTGCTGTAAAGCCTTTGTATTGGCATTGGCAGTACCATGATTACGCTTTGGGCTAGTAACAGCAGCAGCAAGTGAAGCCGATTTCAAGGTCGTCTTGAGGTTACTGGCACTGCCACTTCTAGAAATATTTTTGTCCCCTTCTTTTTCTTCCGCGTTATCATCTTTGTCATCCTTATCATCGTCATCATCGTCATCGCTCAAGGCATCGATTCTGGCATCCAAAATGGCTTCCAATTCTTCCTTGGTCACTCCTCTGACTGCCTTGTTGTTGTAGTGGCGCACCCAGGCATCTTGAATGGCTTCTAGTACATCCTTTTGCAACCTAGCGGATGCACTGCTGTAAAAGGCTTCGTGTTCTGCCATTCGAGCATCGATGAACTGTTCTACAAGTTCCATACGTCTCGTCAAAGTTGTTTCCAGTAACACTTGCTGCTGCTGCTGCTGTTGAGCATTGTTGGAATTCGCACCATCACTGATGGATTGATGATCCGATGTCGTAGTAGTACTAGAAAAATTAGTAGTAGTAGCAGCAGCAGCAGCAGCAGCGTTTTGTTTCATCATTATTTGATCAATCTTTTCATCCATAGACGTTTCCAGTCGTTCACAAAGTTGATGGAACGTCTCGATGATTCCTTCGTAGTTTACTGCTTGCTTTTCCTTGACTACTTTATCATCGCCCTTACCATTGTTATCGTCATTATCATTATCATTATTAACATCATCATCATCATCATCGTCGTCGTCGATGGATTCTTTCACAAATTGCTTCACATTCATTTCGGCTTCATCAAATTTGGCCTGCAATTTCACATCCAAAGAAGTTTCCAATTTGGTCTGTAGAAGAGCAATTTGAGTTGTCATCAATTGTTCCAATGATGACGTCTGTTTCTGCAACAGGTCTTGTAGCTGATCCACGGTCAGCGTGACTGTCGTCATGGTTATTTTTCTGTTGATCTTGAATCTTGAATCTTGGTGTTGTAAAGGAAATAAAAAATTAAAAATAATGCTCCACCTATAATTTTAAAAAGCTCTTTGAGCTGGCGAAACTTGATCTTGATTAAAAAAACTTTGATAGTAAACGATAAAAGAAAAACAGTAATAGCAATGCCCCAAGGTTGTTAAGCGCACAACAAACGTAAAACGTAACAAGCTTGTTGTGCAAGACTTGATAATTAGTACTACTAATACTAGCTAGTAGAATGAAGTACGGTAAATGAATGAATGTTTGTTAATGCTGCATGCTGCGTGCTGCATGCTGCTGTTGCAAAAGCGCTTCTTGGAACCGAGGGGGGAAAATACAGTACTCCTTCAAAAGACGAATAAGTATTATTTTAGTCATCCAAAACAACCATGGATGACCTGTGGCTGACGGAGTGACGTACAGACACGCAGACACAACAGGGTTCAGCGGATTCATCTTCAAAGGCGCAACTCTGCACGGGATGTTGACATGAGAATAATACTTACAGAACGCGTACTCTACTAGTCTACTTGTAGTTCACGTTACTACTAGCTAGTAGGTATTGCGGTTGCTTGAAAGCTCTCCAATACAGTGTCTACTATTGTTATGGAATATGGTACTGTAGCTACCTAATACTCGCAGTAGTTAGCCAGCTAGTAGTAGTCTAGCTAGCTAGTGAATGGAAGCAACAATATTATGTTGATCGGCAAAGCAAGGTCGAAAATATTAGAACGTATAATAATAATAAAGATGAAGATGGGAGCTACGTTACCACTACGTATCATCTTTAATGTTCGCTCCTACTTTCACAACGAAAATGAGATGGCGGTTTTAGCACACACACGTATTTCTATTGCAAGAGATGAAAGAACGCAAAAGCGTGCTAAGGCCATACGAGTTACGACTTCATACCTACTATAATAGTAGCATTTATAAAAAAATGATGCGCTACCAGTTCAGCAAACACTGAGTCTGTGTGTTTCTGACTGAACATCTTCTCTCTAACTGTCGTTCTCTTTAAACAGCCACAAAACCACCATCAACACAAATGTCACTTCCCGTCATGTAGGAAGCCGCATCGGATGCTGTGAACAAAACGGCTCCAGCCAATTCTTGGGGGTCTCCCATGCGACCCATGGGAATGGAACTTTCAATTTCTTTTAACGCTTTTTCGTCTTGAGTGAATTTGGCATTCATATCGGTTTTGAATGCTCCCGGAGAAATGCTGTTGACGGTAATTTTTGTCATGGCCAATTGTGCTGCCAAACTTTTGGTAAACAATAACATGGCCGATTTTGTCATGGTGTACAAATTGTTCGTAGGTGATCCGACGTGAGCTATCATACTGGACATGTTAATGATGCGACCCGCTTTGGATTGTTTCAACAGTACCAAGGCAGCATGGGTCATGTTGAGCGGTCCCGAAATGTTAACCTTGGAAATTTTGTTCCACTGGTCCTCCGAGTACTGATCTTCAAATTTTGCTTCGGGCAGATTAATTCCTGCATTATTGATTAGAATATCCAATTTTCCATTCGAACTGGCTTTAATTGTTTCGATGATTTGTTTCACTTCTTCCGGCTTGGAGGTGTCGCCAGGAGCAGAAATCACACAGCTGGGATCCTTGCCAAATTTTGCTATAATTTCTTGGCACGCCTTATCGGTGCGTTCTTCGGATCTTCCATTGACGAGAACAGTGCACCCAGCCTGACAGAGCGTTTCGACGATGGAACGACCCAATCCAGCCGTGGAACCAGTAACCAGTGCCACTTTGCCTTCCATTCCAAAAAAGGAATTCAAAAATTCTCCCGGAGACTTGCTCATGATTTTTCAATGAAAAAGAAAAAATTAATAACGTTAATCACTTGTATAAGTGCGTATTTGTATTGGCTTGTAATGATATGCAGTATTGTTGTCAGTTTGTTTGTGACGAAGGAATCGTGGAAAGTTTTGGATGTCTCATGTTGTTGCAGATCTGTAAATCTGTTCATTGGCATTCTCTATCGAAGTCTGGACAAGCTGAGAAAGAATTCGAAGAATTTAAATTTTATTTCTTAGCTTACTCGGAGTATTTAAACTCCGGTATTATTTATTTATTATTTTATTTATTTCGCCACGGGCAAGCCCGTGCGAGCTCCCACCAACATATCCACGCCTTCACCGTGGGCCATCAAAATTTGTTCCTTTTACCAAGAAGCATTGTCTTACTTTCATTTGAAAAGAACATTTTCAAATCTGCGTAGAGTATCCGGAGAGCAGGAGGGAGAGTTTTGGTGAACTTTGCTGATGTTCTCTATGTTTTTTTTTGTCTAGAAGAGGCAATCCAGTTCTTCTCGTCTTGTCGTCGTCGTGGCTTGCACTCGAAAGACTTTGTCGAAAAGAGAGTACTGGAACTAAACGTAAGTGATTTGCTAGCTCACATAACTGGCTAAACCAGTTGCAGTAGCATTTATGGCGAACAGCTGCTAGCTTAGTATACGGAAGCGTTGATCAGTAGAGAGTTTATGTAAAGACTAAATAAATGTAACTATGTGGAGCGAATGGACATTTCGAGATTAAACAGTATCGAAAGGATCACAGGAGATGAAGGCTGACGAGGATGGCGCCATGGGTGCGGACGTCTGGTCGCTGATATCTAGTAGCGGCAGATCAATACCTAGGGCCAAATCCAAAATGTCAGCCAATCGTTGTTGCGACGACTGTGGCCTCTGGTGCTGAGGTATCTCTTGAATGGGAGAGGGTTCGAAAGGGTCCGATTGAGTGGTCGTGTCACTCTTGGGACAGAAGTTGGCCGCAAGGATCGAAAAGAGATCCGTGTTGCTGGAATCCATTGAGGAATATTCGCGACAGCAACTTGCGACATCATCTTTGATGGCGCTTTGAAAGTTAGGCATGTTCAAGTTCGACATGACAACAGTCCCGTTGAACGTGCTGAAAGCAGGTGAAACGTCACGGACTTGCTTGAGATATTCTTCTTCCACCAACGGTACAGCAGAACAAGGAATGTGGTGGACGGGCACGTGTTCTTTCTTGGCTTGGCGGCGTCGCTTCTGTTTGAACTGGCGACTGGACTTGTAGTAATAGTGGAGCGTATCGCGGACGGCTTGGGCAGCTGAGGTGCGAGCCAGAGCTTCTTCCACGGAGTACCATTTGCCTGTAGAAGGGTCCTTCTTGACGAACCCGGCGCCGGGGGACTGTTCGTAGATGCTAGCAACCAAATGGCTCAATAGCACGGACTTACGATTCTTATCGCTGGCATTGTAATCATCGGCAATGGCATGGACCATCCGGTAGAGCATCTGGTTACCTGCGAGCTGCTTGATCTGCTTGCCACGACCGATGACAACATCAAAGGCACTGGGAGTAAAATCGTCGGGCAGCATGCACTTAAAACCATTCGGGAGAGATGAGGAAGTCATTTTGAATGTAGAAAAAGAAAAAATATCAAAGTAAATAACTACCGTGCTAGCAAAATGATTTGTTGAAGGAGGGGGGGAAATTATGAACAAGTAGTTGCCAAGCCGTATTTTCTTTTTGCGTGTAAATCAAGAAACTGCTAAACCTGGCAGAGTAGACTAGTACTAGTCCACTTCTACAAGTAACTGGAACTGAATATGGTACCAGGTGGTACCAAAATGAATGAGAATACGATCAACGTTTGCGTGCGGTATGGTACCTACGTAAAACCTGGGAAGTCTGGACATTTATCTAATTTCTCGAAACCGTTCCGGATAAACAGTTCTCTCCGCACAAAACTATTAATGGTTCCTTGTGCCAAAGTTTCGCCATTGACATATTACAGCATACAAGTAGTGGTGAGTGGTATGGTATGGTACCAGGTACCTGGTACCTGGTAGTAGTTCCACTAGACTAGTCCAGTAAATTACCATTGGTATCCAAGAAGTTCTCTATCAACTACCAGTATGTCAGTGTTCCCTGTCATTACACACCAGACTCTTTCAGACACAGTCATGAGTACTACCTGGTACAGTAAATGAGAAGACAATCTCTCGCAGTGCGCAGTTGCCAATACTAGTATCAAACTACGTACTCTTACCAGGTACAGTACCAGGGTAGTACAATATATTGTTACCAGGTAGTACGAATAAGGGTACTAACATTGGTACTCGTACTCAGTAGTGGGACTACTACGGTACGGTAGTACCTGGTACGGTACAAGTAATTATACAGTGCATTGTAGCGATTTGACTGGCACCGGGTAGAGTTCGACAAAAAAACTACTGTACCAGGTAGTAGTACCATTCAAAAAAGAAACTCCGAAGCTTTGAATTTGTTCCCAAAATAATCACTTGATGGAGAGGTGGTTCGCACTTCTCAAGCTACCTGGTACCGTAGTACGACTACTAGTACCTGGTACCTGGTACCAGTATGGTACTAGTATGCCAGTACCATTACCATACCTGGTACCATAATTGATAATTGCTGGTGGTTACAAAGGGATGCAAAATTTCGATACTACTGTAGTACTGCTAATAATATTTATGTCGGCAACAAACAACGAAATTAAAGATATTATTTAAAGCCATTACTCTCTGTGTTCTTCTTTATGGTAGTATGGTACTAGTACTACTAGAGTACCGGTACCTGGCCTAAGTAGCCGTGCACGATTGCCGGGAAGGGGGGGGGGGGGGGGGGGGGTGCTGGGACTTATCATAAATCCATTTGGGGGCCTTCCCTTTCCGCGGCCAGTGCCCTTACCCCTCCCCGGGCGGCCCCTCCCAGA
>Ga0100391_1002967_pt1 | contig 17601 bp, 13 predicted proteins | sample CryGeymeta201515_FD_81541 | JGI IMG/M metagenome (GOLD analysis project Ga0100391, IMG submission 81541) | Groundwater microbial communities from Crystal Geyser aquifers in Utah, USA - Crystal Geyser metaG 2015-15 | ecosystem: Environmental > Aquatic > Deep subsurface > Groundwater | place: USA...
CCCCCGCGCGTCACTGAAGCGGCGCGGCGTCAGTTTCTTCACCGCCGGAATGGCCGTCTCGACGATCTCCATGGCGTGCTCCGCTTCCTGTGTCCGGCGCGGGCATGGCGGGTCCCCGCCGCCGCAACGCTCTGGTTCCGACAATGAGCCGCGCGCCGCGACTCGGACCCTGTCTTGTCGCGCACCGCGATGTGGCCGGAAAGGCTCACGTCTTTTGCGCCGACAGGTCTGAACGATGTGTTGCCGCAGTGCGGCGGGCCCGTCCCCGAAGCACCCCCCGAAGCACCCCCCGAAGCAAGCGCCGAAGGCGCCTTCCGACGCCGCTCATTTCATTACTGAAACCAAATATTATCGCTGTCCCCGTTGCGTCCGCCGCCGCGGCGGTTAGAACGAAGGCATGAGTATTGTTTCAGAGATTCCGTGCGCTGTCGTGATTCTGGCCGCCGGCATGGGGTCGCGGATGCGCTCCGCCATCCCCAAGCCTCTCCACCCCGTCGCGGGTCTGCCGCTGCTGGGCCATGCGCTGCGCGCCGCCGGAGGGCTTGCGGCCGAGCGCGTCGTCGTCGTGACCGGCGCGGGCGCGGCGGGCCGAAAAGTGGCCGAGGCGGCGCGCGGGCTTCACCCCGGCGCGGCGATCGCCACCCAGGATCCGCCGCAAGGCACCGGCGACGCGGTGCGCCGCGCGCTGCCTGCGCTGGAGGGGTTTTCGGGCGATCTGGCGGTGCTCTACGCCGACACGCCGTTCATCCGCCCGCAGACGCTGGCGGCGATGCGCGCGGCGCGGCGCCACGGCGCGGCGGTGGTGGTGCTGGGTTTCGAGGCTGCGGCGCCGGGCGGCTACGGGCGGCTGATCCGCGACGCGGACGGCGGGCTGGCGCGCATCGTGGAGGCGGCGGACGCAACCGGGGCGGAGCGCGCCGCGACGCTGTGCAACGCCGGGATCATGATGTTCGATCCGGTCGCCGCCGCGCCGTGGCTGGCGGCGCTGACCGCCGACAACGCCAAGGGCGAATTCTACCTGACCGACCTCGTCGCCGCCGCGCGCGCCGCCGGGCGGCCCTGCGCGGTGGTGACCTGCGACGAGGCCGAGACGCTGGGCGTCAACGACCGCGCCGGGCTGGCGGCGGCGGAGGCCGCGTTTCAGGCGCGGGCGCGCGCGGCGGCGATGGCGCAGGGCGCCACGCTGATCGCGCCCGAGACGGTCTTCTTCGCCTGGGACACGACGCTCGGCCAGGATGTGACGGTCGGCCCGAACGTGGTGTTCGGCCCCGGCGTGCGGGTGGCGGACGGCGCGCGCATCCACGCCTTCAGCCATCTGGAGGGCTGCGCGGTCGCCGCGGGCGCGCAGGTCGGCCCGTTCGCGCGGCTGCGCCCCGGCGCGCAGATCGGCGAGGGCGCGCGGGTCGGCAATTTCGTCGAAATCAAGAACGCCGTGCTGGCGGCGGGCGCCAAGGCCAATCACCTCAGCTATGTCGGCGACGCCGACGTGGGCGCGGGGGCCAATCTGGGCGCCGGGACGATCACCTGCAATTACGACGGCTTCGCCAAGCACCGCACCGGGATCGGCGCGGGCGCCTTCATCGGCTCCAACAGCGCGCTGGTGGCGCCGGTGCGCGTCGGCGCGGGCGCCTATGTCGGCTCGGGCTCGGTGGTGACCGCCGACGTGCCCGACGACGCGCTGGCGATCGGCCGGGCGCGGCAGGTGAACAAGCCGGGGCTGGCCGCCCGGCTGCGCGCGCGGCTTTCCGCGTTCAAGACGGCCGTCGACGCCGGTTCCTGAGGGAGAGACAACCATGTGCGGCATCGTCGGCGCGCTGGCCAACCGGCCCGCAGCGCCCCTGATCCTCGCCGCGCTGCGGCGGCTGGAGTATCGCGGCTACGACAGCGCAGGGATCGCCACGCTGGACGGCGGCCGCATCGCGCGGCGGCGGGCGGCGGGCAAGCTGGACGCGCTGGCGCGGCTGCTGGAGGCCTCGCCGCTGTCGGGAACCAGCGGCGTCGGCCACACCCGCTGGGCCACCCACGGCGCGCCGACCGAGGCGAACGCCCATCCCCATGTCGCCCTGCCGGTGGCGGTGGTGCACAACGGCATCATCGAGAACGCCGCCGCGCTGCGCGCGCAGCTGCAGGCCGAGGGACGGGCGTTCGAGTCCGAGACCGATACCGAGGTGATCGCCCATCTGACCGCGCGGGCGATGGCGGCGGGCGCGCCGCCGCTCGACGCGGTGGCGCAGACCCTGCCGCTTTTGCGCGGCGCCTTCGCGCTGTGCTTTCTGTTCGAGGGCGCGGAGGATCTGCTGGTCTGCGCCCGGCGCGGCTCGCCGCTGGCGATCGGCTATGGCGAGGGCGAGATGTTCGTCGGCTCCGACGCGCTGGCGCTGGCGCCGCTGACCGGGCGGGTCGCCTATCTGGAGGAAGGCGACTACGCGGCGCTGACCCGCGGCGGCGCGCATGTCTTCAGCGCCGATGGCGCTCCGGTCCAGCGCGCGATCCACACCCTGGCGCTGGAGACGGCGCTGGTGGACAAGGCCGGCAAGCGGCATTTCATGGCCAAGGAGATCGACGAACAGCCGATGGTCGCGGCGCGGGCGCTCGACTTGGGCGCGGCGGCGGCGCGTGCGGCGCAGATCGACTGGGCGGCGCTGCGGCGGGTGACCATGGTGGCCTGCGGCACCGCCTATTACGCGTGCTGCGTGGCGAAATACTGGTTCGAGCAGGTCGCGCGCCTCAGCGCCGACGCCGACATCGCCTCGGAGTTCCGCTATCGCGACCCGGTGCTTGAGCCGGGGGGAATGTGCGTGTTCGTCAGCCAGTCGGGCGAGACCGCCGACACGCTGGCGGCGCTGCGTCTGGCGCGCGCGGCGGGGCAGGTCACGGTGGCGGTGGTCAATGTCGAGGAGAGCAGCATCGCGCGCGAAGCCGACGTGGTGATCCCGATCCACGCCGGGCCCGAAATCGGCGTCGCCTCGACCAAGGCGTTCACCGCGCAGCTGATCGCGCTGGCGGCGCTGGCGGTGCGCGCGGGCGCGGCGCGCGGCGCGCTCGACGCGGCGGCCACCGCGCAGCGCATGACGGCGCTGCGCGCGCTGCCCGGCGCGCTGGCCGACGCGCTGGCCTGCGAAGACGCCTGCGCCGCGCTGGCGGGCGAGATCGCCGTCGCGCGCGACGTGCTCTATCTGGGGCGCGGGATCATGTTCCCGCTGGCGCTGGAGGGGGCGCTCAAGCTCAAGGAGCTGACCTACATCCACGCCGAGGGCTATGCGGCGGGCGAGCTCAAGCACGGGCCCATCGCGCTGATCGACGCCGACACGCCGGTGATCGCGCTGGCGCCGCATGACGCGCTGTTCGAGAAGACCGTCTCGAACCTGCACGAGGTGATGGCGCGCAAGGGCCGCGTGGCGCTGATCACCGACGCGGCGGGCGCGGCGGCGGCGCCGGAGATGTGGCGCGTGGTGGTGCTGCCGACCGCGGACCCGTTCATCGCGCCAATCGTCGCGGCGGTCGCCGTGCAGCTGATCGCCTATCACGCCGCCGTCGCCAAGGGCACCGACGTGGACCAGCCGCGCAATCTGGCGAAATCGGTGACGGTGGAGTAGCGCGGCGGCGGCGCGCGCTCAGGACGGCCGGTCGCCGTCCGCAAGCGAGGGCGCGCGATCGCCGCGAAAGATCTCGAGGTGGTCCCGCGCCACCCGGTCCCAGTTGTAGGTCTCGCGCACATGGCGCTGGCCCGCCGCCGCCCGCGCGGCCAGATCGGGGCCGCCGCCGACCACCTCCGCCAGCCGCGCCCGCAGGTCGTCCGTGTCGCCGGCGCGGAAATAGACCGCGTGCGCGCCCATGATGAAGCGGTTCTGCACGATGTCGCTGCACAGGATCGGCACGCCCAGATAGGCGCTCTCCAGAATGACCGGCGACAGGCCTTCCACGTCCGAGGGCTGGACATACAGCATCGCGTTCTTCATCAGCGCATGCATCTCGGCGCCGTAGATGAACCCCGGCAGAACGATGCGCGGGTCTTTCGTGGCGCGGATTCCGGCCTCGTAGGGCGACGGGTTGGGGCTGCCGCCCACCAGCACCAGCTTCAGGTCGGGCGCGTCGGTCGCCTCGAACGCGGGCACGAGATAGTGCAGCCCCTTGTCGGGGATGAACCGGCCGACGAACAGGATATAACGCCCGCGCTCCAGCCCCAGCCGCTCCAGCACCGTCTCGGCCGCCGGGTCATAGTCCACCTCCGAGCCGAACGGCACGAAGTGATACAGCTTCTTGAACTTCTTCTCGAAGTATTCGCGCGCAAAAACGTTGTCGAAGATGATCGAGGTCGGGCCGAACGCGGTCAGATACTGCGTCAGCCGCAGGTAGAGCTTGGCGTACCACGGCCACTTGTCGCGCAGCCAGTCGGGGCCGTCCTGGCTGACGAAGGCGCGCTTGCCGAACAGGCGCAGCACCAGGGCGAAGGGGCTGTTGCCGCCGTTCTGGATGTGGACGACGTCGGCGCCGTCCCGCGTCAGGATGCGCCAGGTGGCTTTGGCCGAGTGCAGCAGCGTGTCGAAGCCCTTGCCCGCGACGGTGCGCAGGCCCACCGTGCGCACGCCGCGAAAGTCCGCCTCGCCCGGCGGCGTCGGGTCGTCGGGATAGATGCGGCTGTAGGCGGTCACCTCGCAGCCCAGCGCGACGAGGCGCGGCAGCAACTCGAGCGCGAACTTGTCGGCCCCAGCGGCGCCTGCCTTCGGCGGCAGGCTGCGAAAGCCGAAGGCGGCCACGCGCAGCGGGCGCGCGGCGCTTTGGGCGGCGGCCTGGCCGGCGGGAAGGTCGGACATCGGCGAAGCTCCGGCTCAGCCCTGACGGGCGGCGCTGATCGCGTCCTTCCAGTCGGCGTCGAGATAGTCCCGCAGCGCCTCGCGCCAGTCGCGCATCATGTTCATGCCGCGCAGGTCGAGCTTGCGGTTGATCAGCCGCTCGTTGGGCGGCCGGGGCGCGAAAAACTCCTGGGCGAAATGCGACGAGGGCACAGCGTTGATCCGCACGCTGTTGTCGAGGCCGAGCAGGCGGACCATCTCGACGCCGACCTCCAGCCGGCTGGTCAGCCCGCCGCAGACCATGTTGTAAAGTCCGTAATAGGGCGTATCGAGCAGGCCGCGCAGATTCTTCGCGAAGTCCCAGGTCAGCGTCGGCGTGCCGTCCTTGTCATCGACGATGTTCAGCTCGTCGGCGCCCGCCATCAGCTGCTTGCCGATCTTGGAGACGAACTTCTTGTCCTTTTCGACGCCGCCGCCCATCATCCAGCCGGCGCGGCAGATGTAGTGGCGCGCCACGCGCTGCTGCACCGCCAGTTCGCCCATGTACTTGGAACGCGCGTAAACCCCCAGCGGGTCGGGCTGGTCCCAGTCGTCGTAGAGATCCTTCTCGCCGTTGAAGATGCCGGCGGTGGAGATATAGACCAGCGGGATGTCGCGCTCGTTGGCGATGGTGATCGCGTTCTCGACCGCCAGCGTATTGGTCGCATAGGCGTCGTCGGGATTGTCCTCGCAGTATTCCAGGCTGGTGTGGGCGCCGAGATGGATCAGCACCTCCGGTTCGAACGCGGCGACCTCGGCGCGGTAGGCGTCGAAATCGCGAAAGTCCAGCAGCTCAAGCCAGGGTGCGTTCTGGTCCTTGTCGGAATAGCGGATGTCGTCGCCCGCGCGCTGCGTCCGCTTGAAACCCTCGCCCAGCATTCCGCCGGCGCCCGCCACATAAATCCGCATCTTTCGATCCCGCTCCGCTCTGACACACCAAGACGCCGCACCGCATTGCACAATTCCCTTGCCCGTCAAACCGAAAAAAAGCCTTTAACGCCGCAAGACCGCCCGCCGGGCGGCGGATCGGCCGTCAGTGTTGCGTCCGCGCGTCGGCGCAGGGAGGGCGGAGGGGCGGCGCCGTCACTCCGTCTCGCGCGCCGCGCGGCGCCGGGCGCCGGGCGGCGCCACCACCGGCTCGCGCCCGCCGCGCAATACGCTGTTGCCTTCGAACAGCGTGCGCTGATCGATGGCGGGCGGGTCCAGCCAGTCGGCCTCGCGCATCTGGCCGCTGCGGCCATAGGCGGCCAGCGCGTTGCCGTAGCAGACCTGGCGCACCACCGCCTCGGGCACGCCGCCCTCCAGCGCCAGACGCGCGGTGCGCGCGACCGCCAGCGGGTCGGACACGCCCCAGTCGCAGGCGCTGTCGAGGATGACGCGCTCGGCGCCGTAGCGCTTCAGCAGCGTCACCATCCGCGCGGCGCCCATCTTGGTGGAGGGATAGATCGAGAATCCGGCCCAGAAGCCCCGCTCCAGCGTCTCCTCCACCGTCTCCTCGTTGTTGTGGTCGATCACCACCATCGCCGGGTCGAGGCCGTGCTCGGCGCAGACGTCCATCGAGCGCGTCGTGCCGCGCTTCTTGTCGCGATGCGGCGTGTGGACCATCACCGGCAGGTCCAGCTCCTTCGACAGCTCAAGCTGGCGGCGGAAATAGCGGTCCTCCAGCGGCGTCTGCTCGTCATAGCCGATCTCGCCGATCGCCACGACGCCCTCCTTCAGCGCGAAGCGCGGCAGCCATTCCATGACGCCCTCGGCCAGCGCCTCGTTGTTGGCCTCCTTGGAGTTCAGCCCCACGGTGCAGTAATGGCGCACGCCGAACTGCCCGGCGCGGAACCGCTCCCACCCCACGATGCTGGAGAGATAGTCCACATAGGAGCCGACGAAGGTGCGCGGCTGGCCCAGCCAGAAGGCCGGCTCGATCACCGCCACCACGCCTGCGGCGGCCATCGCCTGATAATCGTCGGTGGTGCGGCTGATCATGTGGGCGTGGGGGTCGATGATCATCATGGCGCGGTCTCCTCAAGGCGATCCCAGCCCAGCGCACGGGCCTCGGCGAGGACGGCGGCGGCGCGGTCGCCGCGCAGCAGGGCGGCGGCCTGCGGCGCGGGACAGGCGGCCAGCGCCAGCGCCGCGCCGCGGCGGTCGGGCGCGTCGAGCGCGGCGGCAAGATCGTCCAGCGCCCCGGCCTCCGCGGCGAAGGGCCCGACGCAGCGCCACAGCGCGTCTGGCACGGGGCGCGCCGCGGCGCGGCGCTCGCGGGCGAAATCGCGCAGGATCAGCGCCAGTTCGGGGTTGGCGCGGTCGTCGAGGCCCTGGACCGGCCCCAGCCTGCGGCCCATGAACAGCGCCTTCAGCACCATGTGGTTCCAGCGGTCCCGATCGAAGTGATCGCGCGGAAACGGGTTGTGATGGGCGATCGCCTCGAACACCGGCTCGATGCTGCTGCGCAGCCCCTCGCCGACCTCGAAGTGCAGCGCCGCCGGATCGGGATAGAGCGGCAGGCCGCGATAGAGCGCGATCAGTTCCGCCACGTCCGCCGTGCGGCGCAGATCGGCGAAGCGTTCGGCGAAGGGTCGCGCGCCGCGATGGACCAGCAGCGCCAGCACCCGCGCGGCGCCGTCGAGGCTCCAGCCGTCCAGCCGCCAGCCCGGTCGCGCGGCCTCGGCCGCCGCACGGTCGGCGTCGCAGAGGATCAGGTCGGCCTTGCCGAGCCGGCGCGGCGCGAAGCCCAGAAACAGGTGCAGGCTGCGCTCGGGCGCCCCCGCCTCCAGCTCCGCCAGCGCGTCGCGCGCCCATTCCCGCGCGCCAGCCTGCGCCAGCACCAGCCGCCGCAGCAGCGTGACCGCCTCGTTCATGCCGGGTTCTCCCTCATGGCCCTCATGCGCCGCCGCAGGGCCCGCGCGGCTTGCCGCCTCGGCGCCGCCATTATAACCCTTGGCGCGGACAGATCGACCCGCCGCCCCGCGCGCCGCCCCGCGCGCGGTCGTCGCGTCCCCGCCTGACCGGAGCGCCGCCGATGACCCCCACCCTCGTCATCCTGGTCGTCGGACTGACCCCGCGCCTGCTGGGGCCGCACACGCCCCGGCTGGCGGCGCTGGCCGCCGCAGGCGGGATGCGGCCGCTCGACACGGTGACGCCCGCCGTCACCTGCGCCGTGCAGGCGACGCTGACCACCGGCGCGCCGCCCGCCACGCACGGCGCCGTCGCCAACGGCTGGTATTTCCGCGATCTCAACGAGGTGCTGCTCTGGCGCCAGCCCGAGACGCTGCTGAGCGGCGAGACGATCTGGGAGGCGGGCCGACGCCGCGACCCGACCTTCACCTGCGCCAAGATGTTCTGGTGGTATGCGATGAAGTCCTCCGCCGACATCGCCGTGACGCCGCGGCCGATGTATCCGGCGGACGGGCGCAAGATCCCCGACCACTACGCCCGCCCCGACGGGCTGCACGACGAGCTCGACGCCCGGCTGGGGCGTTTTCCGCTGTTCAGGTTCTGGGGACCGCTCGCCGACATCAGCTCCAGCGCCTGGATCGCGGAGGCGACGCTGCATGTCATGGCGACGCGCGGACCGACGCTGACGCTCACCTATCTGCCGCATCTCGATTACGATCTCCAGCGCCTCGGCCCCGATCCGGCGCACCCCGCCCTCGCCCGCGCGCTGGGCGAGGTGGACGCGCTCTGCGGCCGCCTGATCGACGCGGCGCAGGCCGGGGGGCGGCGGGTGATCGTGGTCTCGGAATACGGAATCACCCCGGTGACGGACGCGATTCCCGTCAACCGCGCGCTGCGCGCCGCCGGGCTGCTGGCCGTGCGGCGCGAGGAGCATGGCCGCGAGACGCTCGACCCCGGCGCCAGCGCCGCCTTCGCGCTGGCCGATCACCAGATCGCCCATGTCTATGTCAACGATCCCGCGCGGCTGGAGGAGACGGCGTCGATCCTGCGCGGCCTCGACGGGGTGGAGGCGGTCTGGGGCGCGGCGGGCAAGCGCGCGGCGGGCCTCGATCATCCGCGCTCGGGCGAGCTTGTGGCGCTCGCCCGCGCTGACCGCTGGTTCAGCTATCACTACTGGCTCGACGCCGCCCGCGCGCCGGATTTCGCCCGCACGGTCGATATCCACCGCAAGCCCGGCTACGACCCCGTCGAGCTGTTCTTCGACCCGGCGCTGCGCTTTCCCAAATTCTCCGCCGCCTGGCGGCTGGGCCTGCGCAAGCTGGGTTTCCGCAGGCTGCTCGACGTGATTTCGGCGGAGGACGCGGCGCTGGTGCGCGGCTCCCACGGGCGGCCGACCGACGACCCGCTGGACGGGCCGCTGGTGATCTCGTCGGAGGCGGGGCTGCTGCCGAAGGGACGGGTGGCGGCGACGGCCTTCAAGGCGCTGACGCTGGAGCATGTCTTCGACTGAGCCGCGCGCCGCCTTCAGCGCAGCGGCTTGCCCCCCAGGCCGAGACGCGCAAGCTCCGTGAAGGTGACGGCCAGCACGATATAGACGACGCCGGTGACGACCAGCCGCTCGCGGAGCGGCCGCGCGTCGTCGCCGAGGGCGCGGCGCGTCTTGCGCAACGCCTCCCGCGCGGCGCTGACCGCGATCCGCCCGCCGCGCAGCGGATGGCCGCAGGTCGCCCACGTCCCACCAACGACGCGGCGGCGCTTCTCGATCAGGGCGCCCATCGAGGCGCGCGCCGGATGGCGCACATGCGCGCGGTCGAAATACTCGATCACGCCGCCCGCCCGGGTGATCTTGCCGGAGAGATGAAAGTCGCCGCCGGAGCGCAGGCTGGCCGGAAAGCCGCCGGCGGCGCGGATCACCGAGGCGGGGCTGATCCAGTTCGCAGTGACGCTGACGCCGCGCGCGGCGTTGCCTTGCTGATCGAAGCCGAAAACGCTCTCGTAGAGCATCGCCGCCGTGGCCGGGGTCGCGGCGCCCGCGGCCTGCGCATCCGGCCCCGTCTCCGCTCCGGCTTTCGCTCCCGTCTCCTCGGCGAACAGTCTGATCGCGCCGGCGAGGATCGCGACGCCGGGCGCATCGGCCAGCCGCGCCACCGATTTCTCCAGCCAGTCGGGCGCGGGCGCGCAATCCGAATCGGTGAACGCGATGATCCCGCCACGCGCCACGCGCAAGCCCGCGTTGCGGGCATGGTAGGATCCGGGGGTCGGCTCATCGACGACGATCACGCCAGGCGCGGCGGCCGCCACGGCGCGCGAACCGTCGTCGGAGCCGTTGTCCACCACGATCACCTCGAACATCTCTCGCGGCAGGGTCTGGCGGCGGAGGTGGTCGAGACAGCGCTCAAGACGGCGGGCGTCGTTCCACACAGGTACTATTACGGAAACTGACGGCGTCTTTGAAACTTCCGGTTGCGCCTCTGACATCATTGCACCGTTCGTTCCACTCAGTATGGCGCAGCGCCGCCGTCATCCCGGAAGGTGTTTTTTCGTTTACAACGAGCGTTACCAAACTACAAATCTGCGTGTAAACGGAAAATAAGGCGTCACGAAGGATTTGTCTGCCGAAGATCGAAAGCGGTGGACTGGGTCAGGCCGCCGGATTAAACGCAATCGGGTTTCGCTGTGGCGTCAGGTGGGTCATGACCAAGATTGGGGGCGTCGAGCCTGCGCCGACCGGCTTTCGCGCCAGACTGCGCGCCGCCCTTACCGGTTCGACCGCCCGCACGGCGGGATGGCTGACGGCGTGGAAGCTGGCGAAGATGGCGAGCGCCCTGTTCGTCGGCATCTGGATCGCTCGCCATCTCGGCCCCGAAGACTACGGCGTTTACGCCTATGTCATGGCGCTCATGGTGGTGATGACGCCGCTGGCGAGTTTCGGGCTGGCCAGTGCGGTGACCAAGGACATCACGCTGGAGCCCGGCAAGATCGCCGAGATTCTGGGCACCACGGCGGTGCTGCGGCTGTTCGGCGGCGCGCTGGTCGCCGCGATCATGGTCGCCATCGCCAGCTTTTCGACGCTGAACGCGGAGAACCTGCCGCTGATGGCCGGCGTCGTCGCCCTCGGCGGGATCGTGGGGTTCGGCGCGCTGCTGGAATATCTGTTCGTCGCCAAACAGGTGGTGAAGCCGTTCGTTCTGCTGTCGATTTCGGTGATCGGGCTGACGGCGCTCGCCAAGGCGGCGATCATGCTCGCCGGAGGCGGGATCGAGCCGCTGATCGCGGCCTCGTCGGCCGAGTTCGCCGCGGCGGGCGGCGCCGGCGTGATCGCCTACTGGATCTGGGGCGGGCGGTTGCGCGACTGGCGCGTGAACCTCGCCCGGGCGCGTCTCTATCTGCGCCGGGGCGTGCCGCTGATCGCCTCAGGCTTCACCGCCGCGATCTATCTCAAGATCGACGTGATCTTTCTCGCGGAGATCCGCTCCGCGGAGGAGGCCGGCATGTATGCGGTGGCCGCGCGGCTGTCGGAGATCTGGTTCCTGCTGCCGCCGATCCTGATGTCCGCGGCGTTCCCGCGCCTGCTCCAGCTGCGCCGCGACGCGCCCGGGCTTTATCAGCGGCGGCTCCAGCTGATGTTCGACGGCCTCGCCGCCGCCGCGACCGGCGTAGCGGTGGTCATGACGCTGGCGGCGGGACCGGTGGTGGCGCTGCTGTTCGGCCCTGCGTTCGCGCCGGCGGCGGCGATCCTGATGGTGCATGTCTGGTCCAGCCTGTTCTCCTTTCCCCGGGCGCTTGTCTCGAAGTGGTTCGTGGCCGAGGATCTCTATACGCTCGCGCTGCTCAACAATGCTTTCGGGGCGCTGCTGAATGTCGTGCTGAACCTGATCCTGATCCCGCCCTACGGCGCCATGGGCGCGGCGGTCGCGACGCTGATCTCCTACGCCGCCGCGACCGTCGGCGCACTGGCGCTGAGCCGCCCGGGGCGTCCGGTCGCGATCATGATCGTGAAAGCCCTGTTCTGGCCCAGGCGTCTGCCCGATCTGCTGCGCCTCATGCGGGTGCGACGTTGAATCCGCCGACCGGGAAAGGACATCCGCGATGCGCATAGCCAGTCTGGGACGCCGCGTGATCCCCGCTTCGCTCCAGCCGGTCGCGGCGCGGATATGGCGCGCGACGCGGGCGGGCTGGAGCGGCGGCGTCGAGCGGCTGACGACCGGATCGCGCGTCGGACGCGGCCTTTATTACGGCGTGGCGTCGGACGCCTTCCTGCGCGAGCATCGCGCCGTGGCCGCCGGGCGGGCGGCCTATCGCGCGGCGATGCGCACCCACCGGCGCAGCAGCTATCTGTTGCGGCGCAATGTGCACCGGCTGGAGAAGGGGCTGATCATGGCCGACCGCCGCCGCGTGTTCGCGCTCGACTTCATCGGCGAGACGGTGGCCGAGTTCGAGGCGGTCGCCGCGGCGTTTCCGGCGGGCGCGGCGCCGAGCGCGGAACTGCGCTGGGCGCACGACGTGCTGCGCGCGTATTTCGAGGCGACCGATCCGGCGCATCCGCTGCTGGCCGCCCTGCGCGCGCGCTACGAGGCGGCGGCGCGCGCGGTTCCCGCCGCCGATCCCCAGACCCCCGCGTCGGCGCCGTTCCGGCGCGACCTCTCCAACGCGCCGGTGTCGATCGCGGCGCTGACGGCGCTGGCGCGGCGCAGGCGCTCGGTGCGCCACTACGAGGCCCGCCCGGTGCCGCGCGAGATCGTGGACCAGGCGCTGGCGGTCGCCGCCCAGTCCCCCAGCGCCTGCAACCGGCAAGCGTTCCGCTTCGCGATCTTCGACGATCCCGCGCTGGCGCCGCAGGTCGCGGCGGTGCCCGCCGGGACCAAGACCTTCTATCGCGACGTCCCGGCGGTGGCGGTGCTGGTGGGCCGGTTGCGCGCCTATCCGCGCGAGCGCGACCGCCACGCCATCTATGTGGACGCCTCGCTCGCGGCGATGGGATTCATCTACGGGCTGGAATGCCAGGGGGTCGCGTCCTGCGCGATCAACTGGGCCGACGAGGAGCCGGCCGAGAGCCGCATCGCACATATGCTCGGGCTGGCGCCCGACGAGCGCGTGATCGTGATGATCAGCTTCGGCTGGCCGGACAGGGAGGCGCAGGTGCCATATTCCGCGAAGCGCGAACTCGACGAATTTCGCGCCTATAATCCCGCCATCCGCAGTGCGGAGGCCGGGGCGTGACGCCGGTGAAGGACCGCGCGCCGACGATCCGGATTCTCGGCGTCGATCCCGCCAACAAGGGCGCGTGCCTGATGCTGATTGCGGCGCAGCGCGCGCTGGGGGCGCGGTTTCCCGGCGCCCGCTTCGCCATGGATTTCACCACAACGCCGGTCGAGGCGCGGCTGCGCTATGGTCTCTGGGCGGCGGCGCCCGCCGCGTCGCCGCGCGGCGTGCCGATGTCGCGGATCGCGGCGCTGGCCCCGGCGGGCCTGCGCCGCAAGCTCGGCCTGGTGACCGACGACGAGATCGACGTGGTGCTGGACGTCTCGGGCTTCGCCTATGGTGATTTCTGGGGCGCAGACAAGTTCGCGCGCCGCGTCGGCCGCCCCGGCGTCGCCTGGCGGCGCGGCGGCAAGGCGGTGATCTTCCTGCCGCAGGCCTGGGGGCCGTTCACCGACCCGGCGTTCGCCGCGATGGTCGCCGCGGCGCTCGACCGGGCCGATCTGGTGTTCGCCCGCGACGCGGCGTCTCTGGAGCACCTGCGCGCGGCGGGGGCGAAGGACGTGCGTCTGGCGCCGGATTTCACCAACCTGCTCGACGCCGCGCCCACGCCGCAGACCGAAGCGCATCGCGGCTGCGGCGTGCTGATCCCTAACGCCAAGATGCTGGAGTCGCGGGGCGAGGACGCGCGGGAGGGGTATCTGCGCTTTCTGGAGGCGTCCTGCGCCGCGCTGCGCGCCGCGACCGGCTCGGCGCGGATCCTGATCCACGAGGGCGCGGGGGACCGCCGCATCGCCGACGAACTGACCGGCCGCATGGCCGATCCGCCGCCGGTCATGGATGTCGCGGACCCGCTGGAGGCCAAGGCGCTGCTGGCCGGCGCAGGCGCGGTGATCTCGTCGCGGTTTCACGGGCTGGTCAGCGCGCTGTCGTCGGGAACGCCGTCGCTGGCCTGCGGCTGGTCGCACAAGTACGAAGCGCTGATGGCGGACTACGACCGCCCGCGTTACGCCGTCAGGCTCGACGACGAGGCGGAATGGCGCGCCCTGCTGGAGGATTTCGCGGGCGCCGTGCGCGGCGGGTCGGGGGGCGGGTCGGCGGGCGGATCGGCGGGCGGATCGGCGGGCGGATCGGCGGGCGGGGCGCTGCGCGAAACCGTCGCCCGCGCAGCGCGGCGCGAGAAGGCGAAGTCGGCGGCGATGTGGGACGCGGTGGAGGCGGCGCTGCGCGCCCGGCTGGACGCGCGGCGGCGCTGACGCGGCCCTGGGTTGCGCCGTCGGAATGGCCGACGTTTCAGGCGACGTCGCTGCGCGGGGCGTCCACCTTGTCGCCCAGACGATCCTGCTCCCACCGCGCGATGGCGCGGGCGAGCGCCGCGTCCCGCCCGGCATGGGATGCGTCGCGGTCCGGCGGGCTGCGGCGGCCGGTTGCGATGGCGGCTGCGGCCAGGGTCAGAACCGCGCCGCCCAGCCAGGCGACCAGCCCGGCGAGGACCACGCCGCCGCCGGCGGCGTAGGCAACCGCAGCCGCCGCCACCGCCGCGCCGTAGCCGATGAAGATCAGTCTTAAGCCGCGCGGATTCATGACACTATTTTTGCCGCGCAGACGTTAACAAACTCTTGTCCAGAAGGGGGAGGCGCCGCATGCGCGCGAATCCGACACCAGGCGCCCTGTCCGCCGAAAGACGCGCCGCCGCCGCGGGCGCCGCGGCGGCTGTCGGCGGATGCCTGCTCGTCGTCGCCGCCGCAGGGCTTCCCGGCCCGCGGCTGGCCGCCCAGACGCTGCTCGCCAACGCCATGCTGCACTCAGCCGCGCTGTCGATCCCGTTCTGGGGCGCGGTCGTCGCGCTCGGCTGGCGCCGCCTCGGCGTCGCGGGAATGCTTGTGGCGGTCGCCCTCGGCGCGACGACCCTTGCGGGCGCCCGCTGGAAAGCGGCCCTGGCCGCGCCGCCCGAAGCGCCGCGTCTGACGCTCGTCACCTTCAACATGCTGTTCGAGAACCCCGATCCGCTGCCCTTTCTGGCCTGGCTTGAGGCGACGCGCCCCGACGTCGCAGTGCTGCAGGAGGCGCAGACGCTGGCGCCGCATCTGGCGCGGATCGACCGACTCTACCCGCATCGCATCGGCTGCGACGCCGAATGCGATCTTGTGGTGCTCTCGCGCCTGCCGGTGCTGCGCGCCGACCGCCTCGACCTGCCCCGCGCGTCGCGCCGCATGACGTCGGTGCGCGTGTCGTTCGGCGGGGCGCCGCTCTGGGTGCACGCGGTTCACTGGTCGCGCGGTTTCTTCGGCGACAGCCAGGTGCAGACATGGGCGGTGAACGACGCGGTGCGCGCCCGCCGCCGCGACGGCGCGCCGTTCGTCGTCGCGGGGGACTTCAACGCCGCGCCCTGGGATCCGTGGCTGACCACGCTCATGCGCCAGCAGGGCCTGCGCCATCCGCCGGGCTGGCGGCCGACCTGGCCTATCGCTCTCGGGCTTCTGGGCATGCCGATTGACCACATCCTCACCCCGTCCCGGGTTGCGGTCGAAGAGATCGCGACGCTGGAAAGCGCGTTCGGCTCCAATCACCGGGGCGTCGTCGCGCGCCTCGCCCTTTTGTCGGAAATCGGGCGGGCGCCGACACAGCCGTGACCTAATATCGCCACATTTCCTCGACACAAGCAGAATGAAAGTACTTTATGGATATGAAATAAAAGTACTTTTCTTTCAGAAATTACGAATTGAAAACAATTTCATGAACCTCTTTCGGGGTTTCATTAATTTTTTTAATGAACAATAAACAATATGGTGATGTCGTTGCTTGTGGATGGCTACTCGGGAGGGCTGGGAAATGGCGTATGTGAAAAGTCTGGATGCCGGATTCTTTCAGGATCGGCTGCAATATTCGTGGATCGACAACCCGGCTGAGAAGCGGGGCACCGGAGAGGATCGCGACGTCAAGGACACCGGCGTTTTCAGCCTGGTCAATGACGCTGCAGTTGCGACCAAGGTGAGCGCGATCGCGATCGACGGTCCGTTCCGGCTGGCGGGGCCGTCGCCGGTGGGCGCGACGATCCCGGCGGGCGGCGCGCTCGACGTCACGGTGGTTTTCGACCGCGCCCTGTTCGACGCGCCCACGGGCACCGTCGGCGCGATCAACACGGCGCCTGCGGTGTCGTCCGGCGCCGTCACGGTGCGGACCAGCGCGGGCGAGACGCTGAAGATGGACCTTTCGCTGATCTGGCAGCCGATCTCGGAAGGCGGTTTCGAGCCCAACCTCAACGAGATCTGGGAGGCGTTCGGCTTCTCCAACCACATCGAGGGGCTGACCACAGCCAACAATGGCGGCCGCGACGTTCTCGACACCGACGGCAGCTACATCGCCTTCGACGAGACGGAGATCCTGTCGCCCTACTGGCGCATCGCCGACGGCTACGACAGCTTCACCGTCACGCAGATCGGCAGCTTCACCGGCCCCAGCCCGACCAATGTGGATATCCACACCCCGGACAGCCTGTCGTCGCTGAAGCGGCTGTGGCGGGTCGCGCCGAACGACACCCAGATGGTGCTGCCCGACCGCGCGCTGGTCGACAACGGCGAGGCGCCCGCGACCCTGACGCTGAACGGCGGCTTCATCCCCGATTCATGGACCGGCGACGACGTGTTCGGGTTCCGCATCGGCCGCGCCTCCAGCGACCCGACCCTCAACGTGGTCGGCGACTATCTGCGCACCACAGACGGCGACGTCTGGCGCACGTTTGACGGATCATCCGCCCGCAACGAGGAGACCGGCGCCTGGAAGCCGATCGACGCCCTCGACCTGATCCAGCAGGGACACTGGATCCGCAGCTATGTCGCGATGGACAAGGACGGGCGCGTGGTTCCCGACACCTATCTGATCGCTTACGATTACCCCAAGGGCAATCACGATTATAACGACGTGGTGCTGGTGGTGCAGGGGATCGCACCGGCCGCAGACGGCGCCGCCCCGCCTGTCGTGACGCCGCCCGCCGACTCTCCTGTCGAGACGCCCGTTGCGCCGCCGCCCGCACCCGAGGTGACCGGGCAGGCGTCCTATGCGCCGGACGGCGCGCCGTGGGTGATCAGCGCGGCGAACGGCCTGTCGCTTTCGGCGCCGCTGTTCGACCGCGGCGGCCAGGGCGTCGCCTATTTCGAGCTGACCTCCGATCGCGTGGACAACAGCGGCTTCCGGCCGGAGGAGAGCGTCGAATACACGCCGGACGGCGATGCGATCGCCTATGGCCTGGCGGGCGAATGGATCGAATACACGATCTCGGTTCAGGAGGCGGGTCTCTATGACCTGTCGATGGTGACGGCCACACCGATCAACGACCGTTTGATCGCCGCGTCGTTCACCCAGAACGACGCCACATACGCCAGGGCCGAAGTGACGTCGCCGCTGACAGGATCCTACGACAGATTTGAAGCGAGCGCGGCGACGCCGGTCGAGCTGCGCGCCGGAACACAGGTGCTGCGCGTCCTGTTCGAGAACGGCGCGACGAACCTGCGCAGCATCGAGCTGGTCAAAGCCGACGGTTCCGGCGACAGCGCGCCGCAGACCGCGTTCACGACGGACGGGCTGCCGTGGCTGGTGGACGCGCAAGGAGTGGCGCTGGACGCGATCCTGTTCGATCAGGGCGGCGAGGGCGTGGCGTATCACGACGCCTCCGCCGGGC
>Ga0100391_1002983_pt1 | contig 17542 bp, 16 predicted proteins | sample CryGeymeta201515_FD_81541 | JGI IMG/M metagenome (GOLD analysis project Ga0100391, IMG submission 81541) | Groundwater microbial communities from Crystal Geyser aquifers in Utah, USA - Crystal Geyser metaG 2015-15 | ecosystem: Environmental > Aquatic > Deep subsurface > Groundwater | place: USA...
CCTCCGACCTCCGTCCTCCGACCTCCGTCCTCCGACCTCCGTCCTCCGACCTCCGTCCTCCGACCTCCGTCCTCCGACCTCCGTCCTCCGACCTCCGACCTCCGACCTCCGACCTCCGACCTCCGTCCTCCGTCCTCCGACTAAATGCTCACCGAATTCACCTCCCAACTCATCGCCGACACCGGCATCTCTACCGGAGATGAAGGCAAGGGCCGCGTCATCCTCGAGATCGTGCATGAACTGCGCGAACTGACGGGCCGCGACGACTCGGTCGCCGCCGTAATGAAAGTCAACGGCGGCTCCAACTCGGGCCACACCGTGGCCGGGCTCAAACTCAATCTGCTGCCGGGCGGGGTGGCCGATCCGCTGGTGCCGCACCTGCCCATCGGCTGCGGCGTGGTGGCCGACCCGCGCAAATTTCTGTGGGAGTGCGCCTACGCTGAACAGCACGGGCACAGCGCACTCAAGCGGCTGGCCATCGACGAGCGCTGCCTGGTCTCCGACCTCTCCCATCGCCTGCTGGATCTGGCCTGGGAGGACTACCGTGTGCACATCCTGGGCGGCGACGCACGCGGCTCGACCGGACGCGGAATCACGCCGGCCTACCTGGATGAAGTCGGCCAATTCCAGATCTACTATGCCGATTTTCTCGGCTCGAAGGATGCATTTGCGGCAAAACTCCGCGCCCGCGTGGACCGCGCGATGCGGATCATCCAGCATGTCTGCCAGGTCGCTCCCGTGCGTTGGCCCGGATTTTTTGAAACCTTGAGTGCAGCCGAAACCCGCGCCAACGCAGAGATTATTGCAGCAGCCATATTCCCGGCAGAGGAGTTCGACTTCGGGCAATTCGCCGGTCCGGCCCCCTTCTCCCTGGCCACCGACCCACTCATTGAGGCCTATTGGGCCGCCGGGCAAATCCTGGCGCCGCAGATCTGCGATGTGCGCGAGCTCATTCTGCGCGAACAGGACCGGGGCAACTACATTATCGGAGAATTCGGGCAGGCCTACTGGCTGGACAAGCGCCACGGCTTCCCGCCCAACGTTACCGCCTCCCACACCTTTACCCCCGAGTTCTTCCAGTCGGCCGGCATCCCCGCGCAAGCCATCCACAACGTCGGCTGCTGTAAAGCCTACGACACCAAGGTCGGCACTCATACCTTTATCTCCGAGATCGATCTGGAACACCCGCTCAGCACCCGGCTGCGTAAGATCGAGTTTGGAGCCACCACCGGCCGGCAACGCATGGTCGGCTGGTATGACGCGGTGGAGAAAGGCGACGCGCTGCGCTACGGGGGCTATCAGGACCTGGTGCTCAACAAGCTCGACGCCCTGTCCCACTCCGGCGACTGGCAGGGCGAACTGCAAATCTGCACCGCCTACGAGGATCCGCAGGGCAACATCCTCCGCCACGTGCCCCGCAATGCCAAGGTCCACAAAACCCTGAAGCCCGTGTATAAAACCCTACCCGGCTGGAGCGAAGACCTCTCCGGAATCCGCTCCTTCGAGGATCTGCCGGAAAACGCAAAACGCTACGTGGCCTGGCTACTCAAGGCACTGATCGATGTGGCCAACCACGGCGACCAACACAAGGTCCGCATGCCCAACCTCCGCTATATCGGCGTCGGCCCCGAGCCCAGCCAAATCATCAAAGACGTGCCCGCCACGTCTGAGCTGCAGCAACTCGCCACCGGCTGAAAATCTCCCCCCCCTAATAACAATCAACGGGTGCAATTAAAAGTGCGGGGCAACTTGGCCTAAACCAGGTAGCGCAGGTGCGTCCCCGCACCGCAGGAATAAGAAGGTAGCCCAGGTGCGTCCCCGCACCGCAGGAATAAGAAGGTAGCGCAGGTGCGTCCCCGCACCGCAGGAGCGTTCGTAGAGCCAAGTCTCCAAGACCAGACCCCCAACACTTCCAGCACACCACAGCCGCAAGGTGCGCCGCGGGACGCGGCCGCGCTACCCGAATAAAGCTTACCCCGCACTTTTAATTACACCCACAATCAACCGTCAGCCAGGCATTGACTTCAAAGCGATGACTCACTGCCCTGAGAGTCGTTTTCTCAAATCTGACTTCTTTAATCTCAAATGCATGTTCATGCGGTGCTGCGCGCAAAATGAACATGCCCCGAAACGATGGGCCATCTCGAATTTCTGTTACTCTCCTTTATCTCATTTTTTGCGATTCTGAACCCCTTCTCCGTGGTGCCGGCTTTCCTGGCGATGACCCGCGACGACAGCGCGAGCGAGCGGATCCAGATGGCGCGCCGTGGTTGCCTGGTCGCCGCGCCGATCATGCTGACCATGGCCTTAACCGGGCAATGGATCTTCCAGATGCTCGGCATCACCCTGCCTGCACTGCAGATCGCGGGCGGGATCATCCTGTTCACCATCGGCTATGAAATGCTGCGCTCCCCCGAGACGCCGCGCCGCCTCAACGACACCGAGCGGGCCATCGCCGAAGATAAAGACGATATCGCCATCACCCCGCTCGCCATCCCCCTGCTGTGTGGCCCGGCCGGTATTTCAACCGCCATCCTGCTCCAGACGCAGGCCAGCAGCTGGATCCAGACGGCGTTCCTGCTGGTCGCGATCGTGCTGGTTTACCTGGTCTCTTATGTCATTCTCACCTTCGCAGCCAGCGGCGCCAAGTGGCTTAGCCCCATCCTGCTTAAAGTGCTGCGCCGCCTGATGGGCTTCCTTTTCGCGATTATTGCCGCCCAGTTTGTGATCAACGGCATCAGCGCATTGCCGTTTGTCCCAGCGGCGCCTTAAAAAATGCCTGTCTATCCGCCGCTAAGGCCTCTCCCGCCCCCCAGCTGACTTGCCGGCGGATCGCCCAACGGATCTTATGTCAAGGCTCCCGCAGGGCAGTTGTCTGATAAATTCGGCGCACTTCCCTGCAAGGATTTAATGAGCTTCGAAGCGGATCAAAACTTCGGATCTCTGCGTGAGTCATGACGCAAATGCAGGATCTCAATCGCACCGCCGTATTCCTGGTAAAAGATGCGATAGCCTCGATGAGGCAATTCACGAACTGGGCCGTCCTCGGTTTCCTGGAACACGCGGCAGGACTGCGGAAAACTTCCAAGGTGACGCGTGCTCTTAAACAACTCCATCCCGAATGAAACAGCCGCCGATGGGTTATCCTCTGCGATGTAATTGCGGATCTGCCGCAAGTCCTCGATCGCCGGATCGGTCCAGATTACTTTGAGTTCCATGAGCCAAACAACTGCTCAACTTCCTCCTGAGTCTTGGTGCGGCCTTCGCGTGCGGCCTGTTGGCCTCCCCTGATTGATTCAAGGATTTCAAGCTCTTCACGGATATCGTGAAGGCTCGCCGTATCCGGCAAGGCTACCAAGGTGCTCAAAGCTAGCTGTTTGTCATTCACGCACTTAATATCGCTCGTTTTCATAAAAAGTGCAACCTTCATCCACGCCTAAGAAAAGAATGAATCTAACCACCCGCTTCGCTGGACACGGAGACGCGGAGAAGGCTTGCTGGTCATCATAAAATATGATTTGCAACCATGCTCCCTTTTCCAGAAAAGCGAATTTCCCCATTATTCCGGACCCCTCATATACCGCTGAGCTTCGGGTTGATAGGTGCCGGACATGGAATGCCGCCGCCCGCGCCCGAACCAGCATGCTATGCCAAACTCAGTGACACCACACTTTCAATATGCCGTGTATGTGGAAAGAGATCGAAGGGCTGAATACGGGTAATGCGATAGCCGCCGGCGATAAATTCCTTCACATCACGGGCCTGGGTGGCCGGGTCACAGGACACGTAAACCAGCCGCCGGGGCCGGTAAGCCAGTAGTTGTTGACGGAAACTTTCGTCGCAACCCTTGCGGGGCGGATCGATCACCAGGGCAGTTTCTGCTGCCGGAAATTTGAGTCCGTTAAATATCGCCTCTGCTTTGCCAATCACAAAGCGCACGTTCCGGATATTGCTGATTTTGGCATTCGCCTGGGCCCACCGCACTGCCGGTTCACTGATTTCGACGCCCGCCACCTGTTCAAAATTCCGGGCGGTTAAGAGTGCAAAGAGTCCAACCCCGCAATACGCGTCCACCAGGTAGCGGGCTCCTGCAGCAGCCGCCTCGGCCGAGACATGCGCCACCAAATCAGGCAGGATAAATGGATTATTTTGAAAGAACTCGCCCGCCTTGAACTGAAAAGTGACCTCGCCTACCCGCTCCGACACAATCTCCTGCGGGTCAGTCACCACACCTTCGAGCACGTCACGTATCAACAAGGTGCCTCCCCGTTGCCGCCGCTTCTTGCCGCCGGCGCGCCTGGCCTCCTCGCGCGCAGCGGGCAAGGCTGCGTTAATCGCCCCGGTCGCGATCGGGCATTGCGCCACATCCACGATCTGGTTGCGCCGACCATACTGCAGGAAGCCGATCGGTTGGCTGCCGTCCTTTTCCGGACGGTTATAGTGCGGGGTAATTTTGGAGCGGTAGTGATACACCTGCGGCGAACCATGCGCCAGTTCCACCGGATGTTCAATTCCGCCCAGTTTTTGCATCAGTTCTGCCACATGCTGTGTTTTCTCCAGCAACTGGCGCTTGTATTCGATATGCTGATACTGACAGCCACCACAACGCTGGTAGAGCGGGCATTGCGGCTCGACCCGGTCCGGTGAAGACTCCAGCACTGCCATCAAATCGGCATCCGAATAATTCTGATAGTTGCGGAATATCCGCGCCCGCACCCGTTCCCCCGGAATCACATAGGGCACCATCACCACCCAGCCATCCACGCGCGCCAGCCCCATCCCGAGATTGGTCAAACCTTCAATCACCAGTTCCAGTTCCTGATGATAGTCAAAGGGCACCGCTACAAAATTTTTTGGCACTTGCATTCAAATGCCCTCCACTATGGATAAGCATCCTGCAATCAAAAAGTGTTTCACCCGCATGACTGAGCCCTACATCCACAGCCGCCAAAACGATCAGATCAAGAATCTGGTCAAGCTGCGCGAGCGCAAGCACCGCGACCGCCAAGCATGCTTGCTGGTCGAAGGCCTGCGCGAAATCCGGCATGCGCTCGACGCCGGCTTTCAGGTGGACGACCTCTACTACTGCCCGGAATTTTTCCCGTCTGGTGCACATGCCGAATTGCTCACTGAAGTACGCCACCAACGCTGCCTGCGACTGACTCGACTGAGTGAAGAGGCCTATACCAAAGCCAGTCTGCGCGAGGGTCCGGACGGCCTGCTGGCGGTGGCACAGCAGCAAGCCAATACGCTTGACCGGTTAAAGCTCCCCCGGCAGCCGCTCTTACTGGTGTTGGAGGGCATCGAGAAACCGGGCAATCTGGGGGCGATTCTCCGCAGTGCCGATGGTGCGGGCGTCGATGCCGTAATCCTGGTCGATTGTGTGCTCGACCTGTATAACCCCAACGCCATCCGCTCCTCCCAGGGCTTGATTTTTGCCCTCCCCATCGCATCGACTTCGCGCGAGAAGCTCGACCAATGGCTCGACCAAAATGCGATTCAGATCATTGCGGCCACCCCGCATACCGACAAGCTGCATTGGCAGGCCGACTATCGGCCTGCCACCGCACTGCTGCTGGGCAGCGAAAGCAATGGCCTGAGCGACTATTGGCTCGAACAGGCCACGCTGAAAATCCGTATTCCAATGGCCGGTCGCGCCGATTCCCTGAACGTCGCGGCCGCCACTGCCGTATGCCTCTACGAAGCCGCCCGGCAACGCGGCCAATAGGGCAATTTTAAGTGCGGGTTGATTTTTATTTCATCCAGGTAGCGCGATCGCGTCCCGCGGCGCACGTTGCGGCTGTGACCTTGTTGACGCTCGTGTAAGGTCTTGCCAGTTACCGGGCATGCCGGACGTTCCTGCGGTGCGGGACGCACCTGCGCTACCCTGTGCCCGCTTATTACCCTGCACAATAAATGGCAACGCGGCCAATCCACGCCTGGCGAAGAAGTGAAAGAACCCGTCATTTCCACTTAACGATCCGGCCCGCCCAGATACAGACCACGCGCCTCGATGATCAGATTCTTCGGCGTGGAGGCTGCCGCGACTTTTCCGGCAACCACGACCCGCTGGGACGGGGCCAGTCCGGCATGGCCCTTCAGGCTGCCGGCCAGCGGTCCCCCCGCCGCATCAACAAACTGCACGCTGGCCCGGCCGGACTGAAGTTTATCCGGATCCTCGCAGCAGGCGTCCCACGGCGTGGCACAGTGATCATCACCCTTGTCATCGCAAAAAAGCAGCGCAGTGTCGGCCAGCACGAAAGCCGCATAGCCTGCCACAAAAGATTGCACCGGCTGCATCAATCCCGCCGTCAGCCAGGTCATAGCGCGAATCGGCCCGAAGAAGGCCGCCAGCAGCAACCAGGGCAGCGCCCGGGCCAGCGTGGGCAGTCCGGGCTTTGTCTTGGCGGAACTCCCGGCACCGCCCTTGGATTCTGAATCACGCCGCAGCGTGTGAAAATGATCGGACATTGTGTTGAAAAAAGAATACGTTGCAGGGCAACTGCCCCGGGGATGACGTCACGGCCCATGCGAGCCGCGAACGGACACACTCAACGTCGTCTCAAATCAACCAAATTTGGCACCAACTGCGCTCCAGTAACTGCCGGTGGATCGGTTCGGTATCACAAATTACATAATACTCCAGCACCGCCTGTGCCGCCCGGGCGGGCAGCAACTGGCAGATCGCTGCGGACAAATTCTCTTTAGGATCCATCCGGCTGTGACGGCTCAAATCCGCGACTACCGGCGCAGCAGGATCTTCCTGCCCGTGCTCAAAGCAACATTGCTGCGCGATGCTGCAACAGGGGACCGCTCCAAGCTCTGCACCGGCCCCGTCGCCATGCACACAGTCACAATCCATAGTTGCCGCAGCGGCCAGGGGAGCCAACAGCATTATGAGCATAAACATTGAACCAAAGAAGCGCGTTTACGTAATGAGAATGCCCACTCTTTAAAAAATTTCAACTGCTGATCGTGCCAAGCACGCAAAAAATGCAGCTGCATGGCAGCCGCGGCAAGGTCTGAACATGCAAGTTCCAGCTTGGCCTGAGCTGCTTTGCAACGCTCACAAGCGCCAGATCGTGCGTGGATCTCTCAACTGGCGGTGCTCTGCCCCGATTGATGGCCAACCCGGCAGCGCGCAACAGCATTTAATATAAGCATGACTCATACTCGGTTTAAGCACTGCTCAAAATCGTTTTTTAACAATAGTTTGTTCGTGTCTTGTCGCCGAATAAAAAACATAACAACACTACATACAGCATAAAACCAAATTCCACACACAATATCTAGTGCCCCAACCTAAACGTAAGCGCATGAATACAAACAACCCCGAAACCACCAACGCCCCCAAAAACTACCTGCACATCGACCGCACCTTCTCTTCGGGCACGGTGCATCCCTACGACGAAATTACTTGGAGCTACCGCACCGCCGAGATTACGGACGACAAAGGCAAAGCTATTTTCAAGCAGGAGCAGATCGAAGTGCCGGATGCCTTTTCCGACCTCGCCACCAAGATCCTGGCCTCGAAATATTTTTATGGTGACATCGACAATGGCACCGACCCCTGCCGGGGCGGACGCGAGTCCTCGTTCAAGCAGGTGGTGGATCGGGTGGCCGGCACCATCACCGAGTGGGGCCTGGCTGACGGCTATTTCGCCGACGAGGCGCAGGCTGAAATCTTTGGCGAAGAACTGACCTGGCTGCTGGCCAACCAATACGGTGCCTTTAACTCCCCGGTTTGGTTCAACCTCGGCCTGTTTCAAAAATACGGCGTGGGCAAAGACTCCTGCAAAGGCAATTTCTACTGGGACCAGGAGCATGAAGTCGTCATGCGTGCCAACAGCCAATACGAGTATCCCCAGTGTTCAGCCTGCTTTATCCAGCATGTCGAGGACAACATGGATGCCATCATGGACCTGGCCAAAGCCGAGGCCATGCTCTTCAAGTTCGGCTCGGGATCGGGCACCGACCTTTCCAGCATCCGCTCCACCCGCGAGAAGCTCTCCGGCGGCGGCAAGCCCTCCGGCCCCCTCTCATTTCTGGCAGTCTATGATGCCGTCGCCGGCGTGGTTAAAAGCGGCGGCAAGACCCGCCGTGCCGCCAAGATGAACGTGCTGAAAGACTGGCACCCCGACATTGAGGAGTTCATCCACGCCAAGCAGCTCGAAGAGCGAAAGGCCTGGGCACTGATCGAAGAAGGCTACGACCCCTCCTTCAACGGCGAAGCCTACGCTTCCATCAAATACCAGAATGAAAACCTCTCGGTGCGCGCCTCCGACGATTTCATGCAGGCCGCCATCGAAGGTAAAAAATACTGGACGCGCCGCGTGACCGACGGTCAGCCCTGCGAGGAGAAGGACGCCTCCTACCTGCTGGATAAGATCGCCGAGGGCACCCACGTCTGCGGCGACCCCGGCATGCAGTTCGACGACACCATTCACAAGTGGCACACCTGCAAAGGCTCGGGCCGCCAAAACTGCACCAACCCCTGCAGCGAATACCTCTTCCTTGACAACTCGGCCTGCAACCTGGCCTCGCTCAACCTGATGAAGTTCCGCACACCCGCAGGCCTCGATGCCGCGCGCTTTGCCGCCGCCGCGCGGATCTTCATCATCGCCCAGGAGATTATCGTGGACCGCTCGTCCTACCCCACCGAGGGCATTACCTACAACAGCCACTGGTTCCGCACGCTCGGCCTCGGCTACGCCAACCTCGGTGCCCTGCTCATGTCTTATGGCTACCCCTATGCCTCTGAAGAAGGCCTCAACCTGGCCAAGGCCATCACTGCCACCATGACCGGAGTCGCCTACAAAACCTCTGCCGAGCTGGCCGTGCTCAAGGGCCCATTCGCCGGCTACCACGAAGCGGCCCACTTCGGTGTGCCCAACCCGCCGGAGCCGGACAACGTGGCCTCGATGCAGGGCGTCATTGAACTGCACGAGAGCCACGCCGATGCCCTTGTCACCCAAACCAGCCAGGGCAACCTCGCCGCACCTCTGGCTCAATTCGCCCAGCAACGCTGGAAGGAAGCCGCCGACCTCGGCATACGCTACGGCTACCGCAACGCCCAGGTCACCGTGCTGGCTCCCACCGGTACTATCGGCTTCCTGATGGATTGCGACACCACCGGCGTCGAACCGGCCATCGGCCTGGTTGCCTACAAAACACTCGCGGGCGGCGGCCTGATGACCCTGCCGATCAAGTCCATCCCGCTGGCCATGGAAACCATGGGCTACGGCCAAGCCGCCATTGAGCAGGTCTGTGCCCACGTCAAAGAATACGGCACGGTCGAAAATATCAAAATCGGCGACAAGCTGATTGAATCCGGGCTCAAGGACGAACACATCCCCGTCTTTGACTCCGCCTTCCGCTCCGGAATGGGCCAGCGCTATCTCCCCTACACCGCCCACATCGATATGATGAGCGCCGTGCAGCCCTTCCTCTCCGGCGCGATCTCCAAGACAGTCAACATGCCGCGTGAAGCCACGGTCAAAGAAATCCGCGAGACCTACATCCACGCCTGGCGCAAGGGGATCAAAGGCATCGCCATCTACCGCGACGGCTCCAAACGCTCCGCCCCGGTCAAGACCACCCAGGACAAGCAGGAGGACAACAGCAAGCCCCAGGTGCAGGTCGTCACTGAGCCCTACCGCCGCAAGCTGCCTGACACCCGCGATGCCCTCACCCATAAGTTCAGCATCGCCGGCTCCGAAGGTTACATCACAGTCGGTAAATACGAGGACGGCACACCCGGCGAAGTCTTTATCCAGATGTCCAAGGCCGGCTCCACCATCAACGGCCTGATGGACTGTGTCGGCACGCTCGTCTCGCTCTGTCTGCAATACGGCGTGCCGCTCGACACCATGGTTAAAAAATTCAGCCATGTGCGCTTCGAGCCCGAGGGCATGACCAAGAACCCGCACATCCCTTTCGCCAAATCCGTCATCGACTATGTCGCCCGCCAGCTCGGTATGGAGTTCATCCCCGGCTACAAGGAGAAGATGAGTCCGGCCCTGCAGGACGACGCCTTTGAGGACCGCAATCCCAACAGCACCGCCATTGAGCGCGAAGCACCGATGGTGAATGAAACCCAGCTGGAATTCCTCACCCAAAGCGAAGGCAACCTCACCTGCCCGGAGTGCGGCAGCGGCAAAGTTAAAGTCACCGGCACCTGCGCCTGCTGCCTCAACTGCGGCACCAGCTTGGGTTGTTCCTGAGTGAAAGGGAAAAAGGAAAAGCACCAGGCACCTTTTTAATCGCTAAACAGGTCCGCTCCAGTAATTATTGGTCAAGATGAATCCAACAGAACAATACCTCGCAAAATCACGCGCGATTATCGAAACGGTAGCCGCCCAACAAAGCAGCATCCAGCAGGTGGCCGATCTTTTCGCCACCACCATCCTGGCAGGTAAAATGGTCCACGTCTTCGGCTCCGGGCACAGCCGGATGATGACCGAGGAGATGTGGCCGCGCTACGGCTCCTTTCCGGGCTTTAATCCCATCGTCGAGCTCTCGCTCTCCTTTCACAACCTGGTGATCGGGGCCAACGGCCAGCGGCAGGCAATGTTTCTGGAGAACGTGCCGGGCCTGGCGGAGCGCATTCTGCGCAATTTCGACCTGACCGATCAGGACTCAGCACTGGTGATTTCCTCCAGCGGCTGCAACGTGGTGCCAATCGAAATGGCCGAGGTCTTGCAACAACGCGGCGTCAAGGTGGTCGGCCTGATCAGCAGACAGCACTCCGAGCCCAGCACCAGCAAGCGCGCCGACGGCAGGAAGCTGCAGGACTTTTCCGATATCGTGCTCGACACCGGTGCCCCGCTGGGTGATGCCATGGTGCATATCGAAGGTCTGGATACGCCGGTCGCGCCGGGCTCTACTGTGGGCGGCTGCCTGATCATCAACTCGATCAAGGCCGAAGTCGCCCAGCGGTTGACCGATGCCGGACAGCCGCCCAAGGTGTTGAGCGCCGGTGCCCTCGTCGGAGCGGCGCGCGCGGTTGAACTCTTCGAAGCCGCCTATGACGAGCACGCCCACCGCATTGCCAAATACTATGAAAACGTGGGAAATGCCTAGCTTTCAAAATATTCCCGTTTACCGGGAAACGGATGTGCTGGTGATCGGCGCGGGGTCCGCGGGTTGCAGTGCGGCGATTGCGGCCCGGAGCACCGCCGACATCAGCGTCACTTTGATTGACCGGGCCGGTTTTCCGGGCGGTATTTCCACCCAGGCACTGGATACGTTCTACGGCTTCTTCACGCCCGGTGACGCCCCTAAAAAAGTGGCGGGAGGCATCGGAGATCTGGTGGTCAACGCGCTGGATGCGGCCGGGGCAATTTTTCTGCGCCCCAACACCTACGGTGCCGGCACCGGAGTCAACTACAACCCCGAACGGTTGAAACTGGTCTGGGATACCTTACTCAACGATGCCGGCATGGATCTCTTGCTGCACACCTCGCTGGTGGCGGTCGAACTGCTGGATGGGCGCATCGAGTCCGTCGTCATCCACGGCAAACAAGGCTTCGGACGGATCAAAGCCAAGCGCTATATTGATGCCTCAGGTGATGCGGATTTTTGCCACCACGCCGGGATTGCCTGCGAAACGGCCGGCGATAACGAACCGGCGCAGACCATGACCACCACCTTCCGCATGTCGAATGTGGATCTGGATGCGTATGCCAAAGCCGGCGGCAAAAAGATGCTGATGCAAAAAATGGCGGATGCAGTCGAGCACGGCACACATCCACTGCCGCGCAAAGCCGGCAGTCTGCATGCCATGAATGCCGCAGGCTGTATCTCCACTGTCGCCGTTCGGGTGGCGGGCTTTTCCGGCCTGGACGCCGCCGAACTGACCCGTGCCGAGCAGGAGGGCCGACGCCAGGCTTTTATTTACGAAGCTTTCCTGCGCGACTGTGTGCCGGGCTTTGCCAGGTCAAATATCATCGGTCTTTCTTCCAATATCGGCGTGCGGGAAACGCGCCGCATGTACGGCCACTATCGGCTCACCCGCGAGGACTGCCTGACACGGGCAAAGTTTGATGATAAAGTTCTGCTCTGCGGTGCTCCGATTGAGGACCACCGCCAGTCCTCGGACGGCCAGGAAGAAACCCACTGGGCCTACGTGCCGGACGGCGGCGTTTATGAGGTGCCCTATCGCTGCTTCCTGCCGACTGGCAACGATCAAACCCTCGTCTGCGGGCGCTGCTTCAGTGCCACGCATGATGCGCATGCCTCCTGCCGCTCAATGGCACAAACCATGGCGATGGGCCACGCCTGCGGCACTGCAGCCGCACTCTCGTTCGCAGCCGACGCCGCACCCGCTGAAATCGAAATCCGCCAACTGCAACAGCAACTGCGTGCCCAGGGGGCCGTGTTGGAAATGCCCACCAGGCTGGCCGACACCTCTGCCGACGGCTGGGCCAAAAACTTCTGATGTCTGAAATAATCCGAACCGTCCTGGGCGATATCGCGCCGCAAGATCTCGGCTGCTGCTACGCACACGAGCACATTATTATCGATGCCAGCGTGGCCACCCTGCGCTACCCGGATTTTCAACTGCACTCGGTCGGGAATGGCGTGGCCGAGTTGAGCCAATTTTATGCCGACGGCGGGCGTGCCATGGTGGACTCCATGCCCTGTGATGCCGGACGCAATGTGCTCAAGTTGGCGCAAATCTCGCAACAATCGAAGGTGCATATCCTCTGCCCCACCGGCCTGCATCTGGCGAAATATTACGATGACGGGCATTGGAGTCATCATTACAGTGCCGAGCAAATGGCCGAACTCTTTATCGCCGACATCACCCAAGGCATTGACCGTTATGACTACTCGGGGCCTTGCGTTGACCGCACCGGGCACCGGGCCGGCTTGATCAAAATCGCCACTGCGGGAAAAAATTTCACCGCGCGCGACAAAACTATCTTTGCGGCGGCCGCCCATGCCCACCGGACAACCGGCGCCCCCATCCTGACCCATGTCGAACAAGGCATCGGCGCGATGGAGCAAGCGGCCCAACTGAGCAGCCTCGGCGTCGATCTCCGCAAAGTGGTGCTCTCCCACACCGACCGCAAAGCGGAACCCGCCTACCACCGCGACATCCTCCAGACCGGTATAAAAGTCGAATATGACAGTGCCTTCCGCTGGCAGGGCCAGGCCAATCCGACGCTGGAGCTCGTCATGCAACTCAGCGGCGAATTCCCGCATCAAATCATGCTCGGCATGGATGCCGCCCGTCCAAGCTACTGGCAGAGCTACGGCGGTCAGCCCGGACTGAGCTACCTGTTGAACGAATTCAGCGATCTGCTGCGCGAACGAGGACTCAGTCAGGAACAGTGGCAGCGGATTTTCATCGCGAACCCGGCTGAAACCTACAGTTTTTTATGCCACCCTGAGTCAGGGGTGATCTAAAAACCAAGTCGCGACACTTCAAATACGTTTTTCAGCAGGGCTCTGCTGGAAACCAGGAGTGTTGTCGGCGCACCCCCCGCATTTGACAATCTGTCGAACGGTGTTGCCATCTGGCATCTTTAGGTTCAGACATTTTTTCCGCACACACCATGAAAAATAAACTAACGTTTGTAAATGCGTTTTCTTTGATTCCGCTCCTGTTCCTCAGTTTTTGCGGTTTGCTGTTGGGCTGTGGCGGCAGCAGCGGGGGCAGTTCCAGCAGCAGCGACACCACAGATACAACAGTGACCACCAAGATTACTCGCAAGGTCCGGGTTGTGATGGACAATCAATCGAGTGAAGCGATCAAAGCCTTGCTGGTTTTTACGGATGAGTCTTTCGCCAACCTGGACTTTGTTAATGAAACACTGAGTGCGGGCTCACAGAAAATCCGGGTGCTGCAAATCAGCTCGGTGGAACTCTACCTACAGGAGCAGAATATTACAATAACGCCTCAGGTTCCCCCGGAAAATGAGCCTAACAAAAAATTAGATTCATTCGTATTTGTCAACACTGCCCCAACGGACGGATCCGATATTGAGTATCGGGTCTTGATTCCATAAGCCACCTGACAATCCTGCCGAATAGCTCTACCAGGGCGGCCAGTTCCGGAGCAGCATGAAACGTGACAGCCAGGCCTCTTCGCTCGCCAACTGGATCCAGGCTTATTTAAAGTCCGGCCGCAATGAGCAGCGCTCGATCTGGCAGTATCTGCGGGACAAGGATCCCTACCTGTTTGCCCATCACCCTGGCCAAGCCTGTTTCCGCAGTCATGTCTGGAAATTGGGAGGCTTCTACTGGTGCAAGGGTTGCCTGATGTCGACAGTCGGCGGGCTGCTGGGGCTGCTGCTGCAACTGGTCTTTGCTTGGCAGCAGCATATACCGGATTGGCAAATGGGCATTGCGCTGCTGCTGCTGCTCCTGCCGACGCTCGCCGCAGTGCTGCTGCGACTGCCTGGCTGGCTCAAGCACGGCAGTCGTTTATTGCTGGGGCTGGCAACGGCAGCAGCGCTGTTGCAGCTCTTTATCACCGACAGCTGGCATGTGCGGGGCATTATCGTGTTGAGCTTTATTGCCATCCGGCAGCCCCTTGCGCGCTACCGCAAGCAACGCAACCGGAAGCTCGCCGAGTCGAACTGACGCCACTGCCCGCGCACTCTCTCCGCAGGCGGCTAATGGAGCTTTCGACCTTTGATCCGGCTGATATAGGGAAAAAATTAAGGAAAATGTAAAACCGCAGATGCACGCGGATTCACGCGCATAGAAAAAAGAGTACCGTAATGGAAGAAGCGGAGCACCCGGAAGGGGCTACGTCCGACACCCCTTGCCCGGAAAGGGCTACGAACCAAAGCCCAGTTTAACCCTGGGTAACCGGTTCACCACCACATAAATTGCTACGAACAATTTACTGTGTTACAGGACACTAGGTCACCTGACCGGGCTCGTCTTCTTCAACCGGTTCCGGTTCGAGTTCGTTTTGCTTTTCCTTGTTGGCAGCGATGATGTGGGCCTTCTCTTCGAGGCGATCGCAAAAGTCCTGGTATTGCAGCACCTCGAAGCGGCCATCATCGTATTCGACGATGGCAGTCAGTGATTCCACCCAGTCACCGGAATTGAGGTAGTGGATGCTCCCCAGCGTCTTGTCGTCGGGGGTGTGGATGTGGCCGCAGATGATACCGCAGCATTCACGCTTGCGGGCGAGCTGTTGCAGTTGCTCCTCGTATTTGCCGACAAAGCTGACCGCGCTCTTGACCCGCGCCTTGATGGCCTTGCTGAGTGAAAAATATTCTTTGCCGCGCCAGGTGCGGTAGCGGTTGTAAACACGGTTAATACGGAGCAGGCTCTGGTAGCCGATGTCTCCCAGCACGGCCAACCATTTGTGGTTGATTGTGACGGCGTCAAATCCGTCGCCGTGGACGACCAGGTAGTTGCCCTGCGGGTTTTCGTGGATGTATTCCTCCAGCACTTTAATTTTGCCGAAGAAAAGCGGCAGGCAGCGGCCCAGAAAGTCGTCGTGATTGCCGCGCAGGTATATCACCTCGGTGTCGCGCTTTTCGACTTTTTTGAGCACCAGCCGTACAAAACGCGTGTGCGGATCAGTCCAGCCACCCCGGCGGGAGAGACTCCAGCCGTCGATAATATCACCGTTCAGGACCAGCTTTTCGCAGTGGGTGTGCTTTAGGAAGTGATTCACCTCGTCGATTTTGCAGTCGAAGGTGCCGAGGTGCACGTCGGAGAGAAATATGGTCTTGTAGGATAGCGTCGTCTTTTTCACAGCAGCAATTGAGCAAGGTTGTAACATGCAAAACCAGCCGCGCTTGGCGGTCAAAGAAATTTAACTGCGGCTCCGGTCTTGTCGCATGATTGTCACAAAACAGGGGTTGCTCGTGCAACCCTGCTTCTCGCCGGATTCCGCGTTTCGGAGCAGGGTTCTTCCTTTCCTTCGTGTTATTTGACTTTTCAAGAGATTGAACTCTGCGGATCAACTGGATTGCTGCTCCAGTTCACGCAGGTAGCTCCAGCTGAAGAGGCCGGTCTGGTGGCCGTCGCTGAAGGTGGGGCGGATGGCGTAGTTTCCAACCAGATCCCAGCGCAGAATGGTGACGCCGGGAAATTCTCTGGGGCCATCGCCGCCGTATTGGTTGCCGAGGATGTCCTTCTCCCCGATGTTTTGAGCGCTGGGGGAATGCTGGCGCAGCAGCGGGGCCGGATAGTAGCTTTCGCTGCCATCGTCCCAGATGATGGCGAGTTCATTGCCGATCAGTTGGATGTCTTTGGGTTGCATGAGTAGAGTCCTTCGCGTTGCAAGGTGGCCCGGATCGCTTTAGCGGGGCCGGAGCGGTTCAGAATGTAGAGGTGGAGTCCGGGGACGCCGTGTTGTAAGAGTTCGCGCGCTTGAGCGAGCGTCCATTCGATACTGCGGGCTTCGACTGCAGCCGGATTATCGCCCAGCGCGCGGAGTGCTTGTTCCAGTTCCGGCGGGATGCTGGCCTCGCACATCGCGCAGAAGCGGCGGGCCTGCTCGATGGATTGGATGCAAAAGAGGCCCGGCAGAATCGGGACCTGGATGCCGCCGGCACGGCAGCGGGCCACGAAATCGAAGTAGAGTGCATTATCAAAGAAAAGCTGGGTGGTGACAAAATCGGCACCAGCATCGACCTTGCGCTTGAGGTGAATCAGGTCAAGCTCGGCGGACTCCGCCTCCGGGTGTTTTTCGGGATAGCCGCCCACCCCGATGATGCAGTCCGGATGCACCTCGCGAATCAGCTCAACCAGCTCGTTGGCGTAATGGAGTCCTTCGGGGTGAGGCCGGAAGTTCTGCTCGCCCTGGGGCGGATCTCCGCGCAGGGCCATGATCTGGTTGAGCCCGTTGTCCTTGAATTGGTTGATGATGTCAACCAGCTCAGCTCGCGAGTGGCCGACGCAGGTGAGGTGGGGCATGACTTCGTAGCCGTAGTCTGTGCGCAGGCTGCGGGCATATTTCAGTGTGCGGCTGCGCGTGCTGCCGCCGGCTCCATACGTAATGGAAACGAAGTCGGGGTGGCAGTCCTGCAGGTCGCGTGCCGTGGTAAGCAGTTGTTGCGCGGCGGTGTCTGTTTTGGGCGGGAAAAACTCTATCGAGAAGATGGGCTTGCGCGGCAGCGTGTGGTCGGTAGTGGCAGATAAATTCATAACATATCAAATTATGATGATATGATGATATGTAAAGAGAATAATGTATGCTTTATTCGGAGGTCGGAGCTTGGAAGATACAACTCGGTGGATGGAAGGTGCCGTTGGGGATTTGGGCCTTCCCCGCAGCGTATTGTTTGTGGTGGAAAGTGCCCGGTTGTGCCGGTGGGGCATGGTGGGGCGTTTTGTGAGCGGAGTGCGGGCCGCGCTAGAGTCTATTTCCACTACGTTAAACGAGCGTATCCACATGGGTTTAGATCACTTTTAAACAGCTTATTCACAATCAAATAGGTAAATTTATGCTTGACGGGTGGAGCGATTTGCAGCGATATGGGGCGAAATGGTTTACATAGGGATAAATGGGTGACTTCAAAACAGGGATGTATGTGGGTGTTTTTCGCCACAATTTGGACGACAA
>Ga0100391_1002987_pt1 | contig 17529 bp, 15 predicted proteins | sample CryGeymeta201515_FD_81541 | JGI IMG/M metagenome (GOLD analysis project Ga0100391, IMG submission 81541) | Groundwater microbial communities from Crystal Geyser aquifers in Utah, USA - Crystal Geyser metaG 2015-15 | ecosystem: Environmental > Aquatic > Deep subsurface > Groundwater | place: USA...
ACATGCTGGTAAATTCGTGAGCGTGTATGATATCGAATTTAAAATCCATAATGATTTTTTTTATTTGAGGCACAAAAAATCGGACAGCATCTATTGATGATGGTAAAACATAAGTAGTCACTCCTGCATCTTTGAATTTCTTTTCCATTGGCCCGTGATCAAAAGCTACTATTGTATGATGGATACGGTCATTGGGCATGTTGGCAAGAATTGAATGAGCTAGCACATGACCGCCTGTGATTCGAAACCTATCTGTTATGTGCAAAACATGAATAGTGCGTTTCATTTACATTGCATGAGAAAACATAAGTTAGTTTTTCTCCTCTTCTTCTTGGAGAATAAGTGAGGGAGCAAAAATTTTGTAATTGAGACAAACACGCATAAATGATAGATTCATGATGTGATGTTTACCAGAGAATTTGTTGAGAAACTGTTAGTAATTGTTGTTATACCTTTCTTGTTTTTTATTGTCGGCATTCGAGATGGAATTCCTACGCGGGAACGTTTTGAGAGGATAGTGCCTGATTCCGGTGCGCGTGAGCAGATAGCTAAATATATTGAAGAAGAACGTAAAGATTTTGAAAATATGATTACTGACTCGGCATATCTTAATTATGCGGAGTTTAATAAGAAACTGCTGGAAGAAAAAAAATATACCATTACGGATTCTCTCGGACGTTCATACGAGTTGACTAAATCTCATATCGCTTATTTGAAACGCGTTGTTTTCGGCTCGAGTTTTGGAGATGAGACGAAGACTATTACCGCTATTCGCAGTATGAAACCCTCCAAGCTTGATTTCAATCCACACTGGTTTCTTTATGGAGGAGCATACCTCTATGTTTGCGCGGCTTTTCTTCAATTCGCTCATTTGCTGGGATTTATTAAACTCGGTGATATCTCCTTTTTTGCATTAAATCTTGATTACATTACTAGAATCTTTTTAGCGATCAAGTTGGTCAACTTTTTTGGTTTTGTAATTTCAACATTTATGGTTTATCGCATTGCAAGAAAACTTATTCGGGACGAGCATTGGCTCGGCTTACTTGCGGCTCTGCTCTTTGCGACAGTTCCTGTGTACACGTATTTTGAGCACGTATGCAAACCGTATATTTTAGCGCAGACCTATGTTTTGATATCTTTGAATTTCCTTATAGAGTGGCTGAATAGTTCTCGTCGCAGGGATTTCTTGCTGTCGGCAATCTTCTGGGGACTTAGTGTAGGCTCAAATTATTTCTTTGTCGTGTATCTTTTCCCGTTCATAATCTTTTATCTGAACAAATCATGGAATAAATACCGCTGTTTTGATATTTCACTGAATCTAAAATATTTTCTTTTTTTCGCGGCCATATCTGCTGCGGCATTTTTTATCTCTAATCCATATTGGCTCTTTTCGCTTGATGAAGTATTGAATGAAGTTTTTAAGCAGTCGACTCCGCGACGAATGAATCACTCCGATTTGATGAATTTCTTTTATTTCTTTATTCGTCCTGTTTTTTCGATAGGTATTGTCGGGACTATTGCAGCGTATCTATCTATTTTATTTGGATTGAAAAGAAGATCACTTCTAGTAATTACAGCATCGAGCATGATGTTACTCTTCGGAGTAAGTCTTTCTCTAATGTGGAATATGAAACCATGCGCACTTTTAGGAGTGAACGATGCGGGAGCCAGTGAACATTATGATGCATTTGGAGTTCATATCTGGTTGATTTTTTCCATTGTTGAGGCTTTTAGTTATTTGGAGAAAAGACGCGCTTTGCGCTTTTGGCTTGCTTTGCTTATTGTTGCTTCAAATATTTGGTACAGCTCTCATACGCTCTGGATGATTGCAGATTCGGAGGAAAGGTATACCAGAGTTGGAGAGTGGATAGATGTGAAAATTCCGAATGGGGAAATAATTTATCCGGCAGTTATGATGGAAGAGAATATGCCGCCGGAGAGCAGGAAGATATTGAGTCCACAGGTACTTTTGCCTTATTTCAATATCCTGAATCATCCGACGATTTATCCGAATTATTCAAGAGACGATGTGGATAGTTTTCCTCAATATGTTGTTACCAAGTCATGGTTTCTGGATAATTGGCCTTCATTCAAAGAAAAATATAAATTAGTTAAATATGAAGAGCCCGGAATCAGATTTTTGAATCGAATTTTTTTCAGATACACAATGGATTTTGAACCTCTTCTAATTTATTCGAGAAAAGAAAAGATAGAGAAGATATAATTGCTTCTAACTAAATAATTGTCATTTATTTTTTTTTAAGGCAAACTACAACATATATGGGAGTTTGTAATGAAAGTTAGCATTTTCGGACTTGGCTATGTAGGAAGCGTGACAGCGGCATGTTTGGCAAGTCAGGGCAATAAAATAATCGGAGTGGATGTTGTAGACTCGAAGGTTGATACAATAAATAGCGGCAGATGGCCTATCTATGAGCCGGGTTTGGATAAGCTGGGAGTTTTTCAAAAGAAACTTGTGATTGCTACGAAAGATGTTAGAAAGGCAATAAACGAATCAGATGTTTCACTTGTTTGCGTAGGAACTCCAAGCCTGCCTGACGGCAGTGTAGATCTGACTTATCTTAAAAATACTGTTTTACGAATAAACAAAGTTTTGAGAAACAAGAAAGGCAGACACATACTTTTGATACGAAGCACTGCGCCTCCGGGAACTCTTGACAAATTCTTATTGCCAATTCTTTCTGCAAAACAGCGGAAATTTACGGCTTATTATCCTGAATTTCTCCGTGAAGGCACAGCAATAAAAGATTTCTTTGAACCGAGTCTGAATGTGATTGGAATTAACAAAGGCTTTCCAACTGAGATTTTGAAGAAGCTTATGCCTGATTTAAAAGTTGAGCTTCAAACGGTTGATATAAAAACATCCGAATCGATAAAATACGCTAACAATTCTTTTCACGCTTTGAAAATAGTTTTTACTAATGAAATAGCTCAGTTCTGCAAGGCATACGGTTCTGATGCCGATAAAGTTATGGAACTTTTCTGCCGTGACGCAAAATTAAATTTATCGCCTTATTACCTCAGACCCGGATTTGCTTTCGGCGGCTCATGCCTTCCAAAAGAGCTTCGAGCTTTGAGCGCTCTTATGCGCGCAAAAAATACTGATCCGATACTTATAGAATCGATTGATCAGAGTAATGAAAAATTAATAGATTCTTTTATCTCTCTGATGATGTCTTTGAAACCATCTTCAATAGGTTATGTTGGCGTGACTTTCAAACCGAATACGGATGATCTTAGGGAAAGTTCTGTGATGCGCGCTGTGGACAAGATAAACCTTAGAAATCGAAGCTACAGCAAGTCTGTAAGGCAGTTTGTTTTTGACAACACCGAAGCGCTTTTGAAGATTAGAGAAACTGCATCTGAAAAGCTTACAGCGGTGGATTCATTGGAAGAACTCATTAAAGAGTCGGACATTGTTGTTTTAGGTCCGTATAAATTAAATCTCAAAGATGAATCTAAATTAATTCGTTCAGGTAAAAATGTTGTCGATCTCAAGTGGTTTCGAGTCGGAACAGCTTTAAAAAATTATAGAAAGTATCATTCGCTAGTATGAATACAGTTGTTGTAATTCCATCGAAAAACGAAGAGAAACGGATTCAAACGACCATTGAAGAGATATTTACAGTTTTTCAAAATCGCGGATTGGAAAGACCGACAATTCTTCTGACTGATGACTCTACGGATAATACTCGAGTCATTGCAAGAAAAGTCGGGGCGAATGTCATTAACGGCGGCGGAAAAGGATTGGGCTTTGCAATGTATCTCGGCTTGAAGGCGGCATTGGAATTTCAACCTGATATAATTGTAGCTTATGATGCCGACGGCCAATGCGATCCTAATGAAATCCCCCAGTTCATAAATATGATTCAGGAAGACCGAGCGGATTTAGTTCTTGCTTCGCGATTTGTAAAACCAGGATTAGTTCAATATGACTATCCATTCTTAAACAGATTCGGAACTATAGTTCTTTCTAAAATTCTTTCTGCTTTCACAGGGATAAATCACACAGATTCTCATGGCGGGATCCGCGCTATGAAGCCTGAAGTTGTTGAAGAGCTCGAAATGCTGGGGACTCATACCTATGTTCAGGAAACCATCATAGATGCTCACGAGAAAGGTTTTAGAATTATCGAACTTCCCAGCGCATGGCTGAAGCGACAGCATGGAAAATCTCGAGTGGTCTCTTCTATACCTACATATATTTTTCATACATTGCCTATTTTGATTCTGAGATCGAAACAGCATTTGAAGTGGCTCTACACATTAGGCATTTTATTTTTTCTAAGTTCTTTTATTTATTTCGGAATTATTTTTTATCAGAGCGGTTTTAACCTTCCTCCACTTATCAATCGCGTTCCCGCATTAATTTTGGTTTCTTTGCTAGTGACTACGGGAATTCAATTCTTTTTCTTCGGATTTATTCTTCAGTTGTTGAAGGTAATTAAATATCGCGTTGATAAAGCTGTATTTCATTCCGAAAGGAGTCAGAAATGAATATTGGTGTAATAGGTTTCGGCAAGATGGGGATGCTTCACGCCGGAATTGTGAATGGACTGAAAGGACATAAAACTGTTTCTATTTCAGAAAATTCGGATTTTATAGGGAGCTCTCTAAAAGCGCTTATGCCTTATATAAAAGTATATTCTGATTATGTCTCGATGCTGGACAATGAAAAACTTGATGCTGTGTTCATAACGACTCCTGTTCATATGCACGTGGATATGGCAATAGAGGCAATTCGCAGGAAGATTCCTTTTTTTGTAGAAAAGCCTATGGCTTTATCGGCTTCCGATTCAAAGCGGTTAGTAGATGAACTGGATAAAACTCCGACTTTGAATATGGTTGGATATATGATGCGGTATATATCTACCTTTAAAAAAGCGAAAAAAATAATAGCGTCGAATGCGTTGGGAGACATAATAACTTTTAATTACTCGCTGTATGTGTCTCAACTTTTTAAACCTGGAAAAGGTTGGAGATATGACAAAACGAAATCCGGAGGCGGACTTATGATGGGGCCGACTTCGCATGTAGTGGATTTGATGTCGTGGTTCTTTGGACCAACTCATGGAGTGAATGCCTCGTCGCTCGGATATTATTCTAAGACGACCGAAGATTTTATTCATGCAATTTTTCATATGAAGTCAGGAGTGAAAGGATGGCTCGATTCATCGTGGAGCGTTCGCGGGCACAGACTGGTTGAATCAAGGTTTGAGGTTCACGGCAGTCGCGGAATGCTTATTTTGACTGACGATTATGTAAAAGTTTGTATGGATGAAGCGACCGACAACCTCAAAGCAGGCTGGACATCTTGGACTAAGCCTGAACTTCATGAAGAAGTAGAACTGGATATTGGAGGTCCGCAATACACTTTGGAGGATGTTGACTTTTTGGAACACGTGAAGCGCGGCGAAAAGATAGAATGTGATGTTTATTCGGCGCATGAAGTTCAGAAAATAATTACTGCGATATATGAGTCTGCCGAAGAAAAAGGCGCATTTAAGGTGGTGAACTCATGACGCCTAATTTGGATACGATAATTTTAGGGCATAATCAGTTTTTCGGAGTTGCGCATCTCTCTTCAGAAAAAGGCGCTCAGCGCGACCAATACTTTTCTGATGTTAAAAATGTTATTCGAATGATCGAGTTTTCACAGTCTTTGGGAGTTTCAGGACTTATGATGTCAACTCATCCGCGAGCCGAGGCAATTTGCGATTTGATTAAGAAATCAAAACTACGGGATGAAATCAGTATTTACCCTTTGCTTCCGTATATTGCAAAATATGTCAGACAAGCAAATGAAAAGGGACTTACGAATATGGTAATGGATGCTTTGTCCGGCGCCAGTGCAATGCAAAAGATCGGCATGATGCTGAAAGGCGGAGCCGGGCTCTTGACAAAAGACGTTTTCAAGATGATGGAGATTCTTATAGAACTCGAGCTACTGCTATTCAAAGGATTAAAGATGCGGGCGATATTTCTTCATCAAGCTCTGACTGATCTCGCTCTTGGGCTTGATCTCAAAGATGTTTTTCTTTTCTATCATGAGTTCATACCGAAGAAGTTCGGAGCAGAAGCGGCTTATTGCACATTCAATACTCCTATGCTTTTGGAAAAATTTAAAGTTTATGGAATCGAGAATCCTATTGTAATGGCGCCGTTCAATAAAGCAGGATTTCAGATGACAAGAACTCTTCCGGAAAATGAGAAATGCCTGCGTGAAAATGATTTGAGGCTGGTCGCTATGAGCTCTTTAGCCGGAGGATATCTGAAACCTCGAGAAGCTTATGAATATCTCTTCTCAAATCCAAAGATCGAATCTGTAGTAGTCGGAGCCTCTTCCGAAGCGCATGCAAAGGAGACCTTCGAGACTATAAGGAGTTTCAAGAAAGCCTGAAGAGTGTAATTCAATGACGGAGGAAAAAACCGGAACGAAGCGGATAAATCCATTTCTTGACGAATCCATTCGAGCCATTCCCCGTTTAATATCTCTTCTCAACAGAAATGAATTTTTCAGAACAAAAGGTTCTTTTGATCGAAATTTTTGGCATTACCGCGCAGTCACAGGTTTTCCCTCATCGACTTTTTGCCAGGGAGTTTTTCCGATTGCTCTTTTATTTTCGAAAGAAATATTTGGAGCGCGAACCTATAAAAATCCGGAAATATTAAGAATTGCAGAAGATGCTTTGTTATATTGGACGACTCTTCAGCATGACGACGGCAGTTTTGATGAATGGTATCCGTATGAAAGAAGTCATGTGGCGACGGCCTTCACTTCATTTGCTATTTCAGAATCCTTACTTATCCTGCGTGACAATTTGCGAAAAGAAGTCATATCTAAAGTTTCCGATTCGCTTTTCAAAGCGGGATTATGGCTTTCGAAAAATATGGACGATAAGGTCTTGAATCATACTACCGGAGCCATACCGGCACTTTGGAATATAAACAAAATTACTCCGTCAAAATTATTGGAAGAAGGATTGAAGAGAAATCTAGAGCTAATGAATGAGAAGAGCTCGAAGGAAGGATGGTTTTTTGAAAACGGGGGATTTGATGCAGGATATCTTTCTCTATCGATCGATTACTTGTGGAAGTATTACGAAGAGTCGAATGATAAAGAGGCGGAGCGGCTTGTCGAGCGCGGACTTAATTTTTTGAACTATCTTATTCATCCTGATGGCACTTCAGGCGGTGAGTATACATCGAGAAATACACGATATTTAATGCCATGGGGTATTGTAGCAACAGCGGGGAGATTTAATGTCAGTACAGAGATTCTTTCAAGATATTTAAAAGCAATAGAAGACAGAAATGCAGTGACGCCGAACACTTCGGATGATCGCTACATGATATTTTTTTTCCTGCCAAATTGGATGCGTGCGGCTGAAAGGTTTGAAAGATTGCCGACTTTTGTTTCATCTTCGATTAATAGATTAGACTTTATAAAAACTTTTGATGAAAGCGGATTAGTTGTCAGCTCAAGAAATAATTCTTATTTTGTAATGAATTTTAAAAAAGCCGGCACCGGAAGATTTTTTGGCCGCAAAAATAATAATTGGAAATTGCTGAATATCGACAGCGGATATTTTGTTAAAGACAGTTCAAACAAAATTTATACCACTCAAGCTTTATTAAATGAAGATGAAGTGAATTATATTTCGAAACAAAGAATGGAAATTTCGATGCGTTTAAGAAAGGTTAATGATTCGATTCCATTAAAAAACTATCAGATATTTTTCCTTATTTATGCGTATATTTTTGGCCGTTTCACTTTTATAAACTCGTTGTTTGAAAAAATAGTTAAAAATATTTTTATTCGCAGGCCTGATTTTGGGGAGCTGAAATTGGTACGAAAAATAAATTTTGCGGAAGATGAAATAGTAATTGAGGATGAATTAAGCGGAGGGACGGATGAATATGAGGTGGCGGCTGGAAGCTTGTCTACTGCGCCGCATGTTCCAACTTCGAGATATTTTGTTTCTGCTGATTTAGAGGCTAGTCCATATAGATTTAAAACTTGTCTTCCTTTTAAGCTTTCGTGGATATTCAATTTAGAAGAAGGTAAGATTTATATGAAACGAGATGGAAAATCATAAAGAGCTTGTAATAAGCGGCGACGTTGTATTTATTGCTGATATTCATTTTGGCATATCTAAAGAGATTGACGCTAGATTTTTAAATTTTATTAAAAGGCTTCCTGAGTCAATTACAATTATTTCGTTGGGAGACTTCGTAGATTTTTGGGCTGAAGGAAATAATTATGATTTTTCCGCTGATTATCGAAATTTAAGTTTACTTCAAAAAAAGAAAATATTTTTTCTCCGCGGAAATAGAGATTTTCTTATCGGCGACCGTTGGAGCAAATTAACCGGAGGAAAAATTCTTGCTGAGCCGGCTGTTATAAATTGCAGTAGAAATAAGATTATAGCCATGCATGGAGATCTTCTGATGACATCTGATCTAAGATACCTTTTTTGGAGAAGTATTTGTCGAAGCAGATTATTTCATTTTGCGGCTAAATCAATTGGAAGAAAGTGTGCTATGAAGGTTGCAAGATATTTGCGTATTGCAAGTAGTAAAGAGGTTGCTAGAAAGAGCAAGAAGGAACTTTCAATCGATTATAGTCTTGCTGAAAAACTTATGGAAGAAGATGGTATCATTGTTTGCGGGCATACTCATAGGTCAGAGCGAAAGAAACTTGATTGTGGAGAGCTTATTGTGCTTGGAAGCTGGGATAAAGACGGGAAGGTTTTATTTGTTGGAAAAGATGGTTTATTATTTGAACAGCCGGAAGATATTAAATTTATGTAAGTTTAGACTTACTGTTTTTTGCAAATCGATCGATGATTTTATGAGCAATTTCAGGCTTCAATTCCGTAAATTCGACAGCCACTTGATAACCGAGCCCATAAGATGAAACTCGCAAAATTTTTCCGCGCAACGCTCTGAGATGTAATTTAGGAATATCAATGTTTATTTCAGCATCAACTTTCAATATCTCTTCATTTTCTTCAGGAATAAGTCTGATTTCTGCTTCGGCTAGTATGCCTCCGATCGATAGATTGAGCAAACTGCCATGTACGACAAATCCTCCTTTGCGAATTTGAACGTTGGTACAGATATGAGTTCGGGGATAACGCCTGCGTTCTGCCCCATCGAATGACATGCGTTTCATAGAAAGAGCATATATTTTGAGAGAGTGAAATAAAAGAAATATTTTTAGGAATCTCCAGCTTCCAATTTTTCTGAACAAATGTATAATGTTTTTATCGCCGGAGTGGCGGAATGGCAGACGCGCCGGACTCAAAATCCGGTAGGGGCAACTCTGTGTGGGTTCAACTCCCACCTCCGGCAAGAATCTGCATACTGCAGTCAGGCAAGTCGATATGGAATACAACCACTAAGGCGCGGAGAAAAAATAATTAAACTTGCTTGCATATTAAATTAACTTTCGTTAGATTTCTTTTATAGCATTAATGCATGATGATTGTACGGAGCAACCAATGGCGAAGAAAATAAAAAATGCGGCAACCGGTCGAATTACAAAAATAAATAAGACGGCCAAGAAGACGGTTAAAGTTGCCGCAAATAAGCCGGCTCAGGTTGCTTCTGCTCCTGAGCCGGAACTCGTTAATGAAAAAAATATTTCCCAAAAAGATTCCAGCTCAAGAAGAAAGACTGCGCAGGAGCTTGCTGTCTTTCAAAAGGAAATTTCGGTAGCTGAATTTTTTACCAAGAACCGTCACTTGCTCGGCTTTGATAATCCAAGAAAAGCTTTGCTTACCGCTGTCAAAGAAGCAGTCGATAATGCGCTCGATGCGTGCGAAGAGGCTCGAATTCTTCCGGAGCTTTATGTTGAAATAAAACAGACAGGCTCTGATCGCTACTTAATAATTATTGAAGACAACGGGCCTGGAATTGTGCGCGCGCAGATTCCTCGAATTTTCGGAAAGCTTCTTTACGGATCGAAGTTCCACCGCCTGAAACAGTCGAGGGGCCAGCAAGGCATTGGAATCTCGGCATCCGCAATGTACGGCCAGTTGACGACAGGAATGCCTTGCAGAATAACTTCAAAAACCGGTAAAAAATATCCTGCTCATTACTTCGAAATTAAAATTGATACAAAAAAAAATAATCCTGATGTATTGAAGGATGAAACAATTCAGTGGGAAAAAGAACACGGGACTCGAGTTGAAATTGAACTCGATGGAGTTTTCCAAAGAGGCAAACGATCGGTTGAGGAATATCTAGAACAGGCACTGATAGCGAATCCTCACGTTTGTCTAATTTACAAAGCTCCTGATGTAGAGGAAGCAAAAAAGAGGGAACGAAGTACAGATTCACTGCCGGTGGAGCCTCTTCAGATCAAGCCTCATCCTTACGGTATAGAACTAGGTGTCATGATTGATATGCTTAAAACAACGAAAGCCAGGCATATAAAAAGTTTTTTTCAGACGGAATTTTGCAAAGTAGGCCCGATGGCGGCAGAGAATATTTTAAAGCTGTCTGGTTTGAAAGAAGATATGAAGCCGCGCAGTTTGAACCGTCAGCAGGCTGAGGGAATATATCGAGCAATTCAGAATACGAAGATACCTCGTCCACCGACTAACTGCCTTTCTCCGATTGGAGAGGAACAATTACTTGCCGGATTAAAGCGCTCGATATCTGATGCGGATTGGTATAGCTCTGTTTCGCGGCCGCCTGCAGTTTATCGCGGCAACTCTTTTCTTGTTGAAGCGGCGATAGCATGGGGCGGCCCGACTCGCTCTTCGGATGAGCCGGCCGAACTTTTGCGTTTTGCAAATAAGGTTCCATTACAGCATCAGCAGTCTGCTTGTTCGATTACGAAAAGTGTAATTGGAACTTCATGGAAACTTTACGGATTAGCTCAGCCCAAAGGCGCGCTTCCGATTGGACCTCTGGTTATAGCCGTGCATATTGCCTCCGTCTGGGTGCCGTTTACTTCTGAATCCAAGGAATCGATTGCATCTTATCCTGAAATTATGAAAGAGATAAAACTGGCGCTACAGGAATGTGGAAGAAGGCTTGGAATGCATATCCGAAAGCGGGACAGAATTGAGGATGCGGAGAAGAAAAAAAATTATATAAAAACTTATATTCCTCAACTTGTACTGGCGCTTCAGGACATCCTGAAACTGTCTGATCGTGAGCGCGACAAAACAGTGAAGAATCTTACTGATATTCTTGAAAAGTCGAGAAAGATAATATGAATAAAAAAAATACTGCCGACAACAAAGAAAAAATTGTTATCGAAAAAGTAAAAGAATCTGCCTTGGATATTTACAAAGAAATATCAAAAAAAAGAAAGCCTTCGATTTCTTTTCCCGTTAGATCGCTTTCGAATGTGAAGTATGACGAGAAGCAAGGCTATTTCGAGATAGGAAGGCAGAAGAAGACAAGAACTCTTACCGTCGGAACAATTCGCACTTTTGCCCAGACTATGCGTTTTATGGGTTTGTCGAAGGAATTGGTGGAGACAGATGATTTCGCGACAAAAAGAGATGCTTACTACCAATCAAAAAATTGGGAGGAGGCTCGCTTTGATTCGCAAGAAGAATCCGATGCGGTTATGGACGATATAGAAGCGCTTTTTTCAGTCGGCGGAATTTCCCGTGAACAAATGCGTTTTTATCCGGAAGAGAAAGGCGGAGAAATTGCCGGCCGCTTGATAGTTATTGATAGGGATTGGGAGACGAAAAAAACTATACGAATTGATTGCACTTCGTTTGGTTCCGGCGCATTTTCGATTCCGTCTTCTGTTGAGCATCTCGAGTTTGAAACAAAGGCTAAGTTTATTCTGGCTATCGAAACAGGAGGTATGTTTCAGCGGCTGTCTGCTCACAAATTCTGGAAAAAATCAGATTGTATTTTAATAAATATGGGTGGGGTTCCATCTCGCGCTTGCAGACGTTTTATCAGACGCTTGTCTGATGAGAAAAAACTTCCAGTATATACTTTTGTGGATTGCGATCCTTACGGCATAGCAAACATATATCGGTCATTGAAAGTAGGTTCAGGCAATGCCGCACATATTTCAAAATTCTTTTCTGTTCCTCGAGCTAAATTTCTCGGAGTAACTCCTGATGACATTGAAGATTTTAAACTGCCGACTCATCCTTTGAAAGATGTTGATATCAAGAGAGGCCGTGATGCATTGAAAAACGATCCATTTTTTAAAAAGCATAAGATATGGCAGAAAGCAATAGACAAACTGCTTGGAATGGGCGTTCGTGCCGAACAGCAAGCACTTGCCAAGTGGGGGCTTAATTATGTGATAGACGAATATCTTCCAAGAAAGCTCAAAGAACCTGAAAAGTTTCTGCCGTAGAAAAAAATATGATTAAACCAAATCTTCTTCGGCAATTCTTGCTTCGTAAAATTCAGTAAAGTTTTTCCAATTCTTACTGTCCATTACTGCGATTGCAGATCTAGGATGCTTGTTTAGGCTTCCGGTTATCATATATGGAATTTGATAACCCCATCGGTATTTTGCCATCATATCGATAAAGTCTGAAGAGATAATATCTAGGATCGGCCTCAAATTAAATTTTGGATTCTTTAGAAAACTTAACAAGAGTTCTGTTGTACAGTTTCCTGCGCCTCTTCCCATTCCATATATTGTGCCGTCGAGATAATTTACGCCTTTAATAATTCCTTCTATTGTATTTGAAAAAGCGAGTTGAAGATTGTTGTGAGTGTGTATTCCAACCTTTTTAGATTTGCACGTTGAAATGTATTTTTCCGAAAGATAGTGAATCTGCTCTGAATAGAGGTATCCGAAAGAATCCACAATATAAATACCGTCTACATATTTTGCATTTTCAATTTGACTAAGTGCTTCATCAAGTTCCGGCTCCAGCGCATGTGATATAGCCATTATGTTAATAAATGTTTCATAGCCTTTTGCTTTTAATTCCTCTGTCAACTTCAATGCCTTATCTACATCTTTGATGTAACAAGCTATTCGATAGGTATTTACAAGCGATTCGGATCTGGGTTTAACATCTGCGGGACTAAACCTGCCCACATCGCCCATGACGGAAATTTTAAGACTGCAATCTTCGGCAACTTGTTCAATGTCTTTATCATCACAGAATTTCCATGGCCCGAACTTGTCAGGTGAAAATTGATCTTTCGAAGATTTGTATCCGATCTCCATATAATCTACGCCGGCATTCTTTAGCGCCTGAAACACTCTGCGAACGAAATCATGACTGAACTTATGGTCGTTGCATAAGCCGCCGTCTCTAATGGTGCAGTCTAATACTTTAATTTCCGGTCTAAACATTTTTAACCTCGCTTTCTTTACAAACAACAAATTTGGTAAATTCTCATATAAATTTTGATTAGTATATTATGAGTTAACTTTGAAATACAGAATAAAATCTTAATATTCTGAATTTGCCATCGCCTTTTCATTGGAGCATAATTGTTTTCGGAGGGCTGAATGACAGATAATGGAACTGATGAAGTTACTTTTGAAGCCGGCATCGATTACGCTTCGAAAAAAAATAACTCAGTGGTAAATTCTATTTACTTGATCTTTGGATTGCCTCTTAGATTCATAGATTTTCTGACTCTGATTTTATCCGTCATCATCGCCGATTTTTTTCTTTATTGGGACGGAGGACCTGCGGGCTATGCTGGAGCCGTAATTCTTTGGACTTTGCTTGCATGGATTACAGGAACAAAAAATAAATTAAGAACAAATGCTATTCTCCTGATACTTTTAAATATTCTTCTTGCGGCATCCTGCTTCTGGATGATCGGTTTCTGGAATGCATTTCTTCCTATGATATTTATTTTTGCTTCCGCCGTTCTTTCACGTTCCGAGCATCATTATATTTTGGATGCTTTGTTTGTAAGCTTTATTTCGATGATTCTAAGTCCTTTTCGATTGCTCGGCCATTTTTGCTTTCTGATGAAAAGTATTTCCGGTCGTAGAAAAACTTTGACCTCGAATGCGATTCGTTATTTCATTCCGGTTTTCGTTTCACTGATTTTGGTGCTTTTTTTTGGTTGGATATTCTCTAAGGCTAATCCAATACTTGCAAATTGGTTCGGTTGGTTCTTCGATTATCTTGAACGTATAGTCAGAAAAATTATTCCGGATATTGAGAGGCTGTGGGTGTGGGGATTTACTGCTGTGGTGTCAGCCGGCCTTATCAAACCGTTTTTTGCTGAATATTCGGTTTTCCAGAATGAGTTACAGAACAATGACTGCGAAGAAACATCTTTGAAAAATCTGGCAGGTATAACTGCGCTTTTTGCTTTGATATCGACGGTTATAGTTTTTGCGCTGAATAATTTGGTCGATGTATTTTATCTATGTGGCGGCTCGGAAATTCCAGGAGGAATTACTTATTCTCAATACGCAAGGCAGGGAGCAAGTTGGCTGACTTTTGCTTTGTTTGTCAGCACCATTCTAATTGGATTCGCTTCGGCAGAATATCTTTCCGGCTATCGGCGTAATTCGACTGTAAGATTTTTCTCTTGGGTCTGGATTCTGCTCGATATTTTACTTGTGGCCGGCACACTCAGAAGAATTCAGATTTACATTGGGTACAACGGCATGACTGTACCTCGCGTTACCGGAATTTTTGGAGTGCTCATAGTGACTGCAGGTCTAGTTGCTATGGCTGTTAAATTGTGGAGAAGAAAAAATTTCTTCTGGATTCTTCGTAGATATATTTCTATCTTTTTAATTGGAACTGCTATTTACGGAATATTTCCTGATGGGTGGCTTTCAGCTCGAATGAATACGCGCTGGGCAATGAACGGCAACAAGACTGTATTGGTTTGGCTTTTCGAAAATCATGGGTTTGAATGGAGGCATAGAATCGGAGCAGATGCATTACCGGAACTAATTCCGCTTCTTGATTATCCTGATACAGTTGTTTCACGCGGAGTGTCTGCATATTTGTATGAGGAACTTGAACAGATGGAGTATAGAAACAAAAGGCATGAGTGGAGAAGATATCAGTTTGCTGAAATGCGAGCAGTTGCATTATTGAGAAAAGAACGGACTCGTCTCATTAAGGACGAAAAGGCTATTGAAGAATTAAGGCAAACTGTTTGGAACTATCGATGAAAATATTAAAAACGATCTTGCCTTGTGCTGCGCTAATTTTCTTTTCGACTTCGGCATATTCAGAGTGCCCATGCAAGTCGGCTCCGTCTGCGATTACTCAAGAAAGTTTAACAAACGAAGTTACAAATACAACCGGTGAATTTTCCGTTCCGTTCGGCTTTATTGCTGTAGGAACTGAACGCGATCCTAAACTTAATCTGCCTAAGAGAATAAAACATGTTGGAACAGGTTATGAATTAATTTTGGTATCTGGAGGCGAATACTGGATGGGAAGTCCAGAAGGAATGGGAATGAATGACGAGCATCCTCAACATAAAGTCAGGCTATCGCCGTTCTGGATAGGAAAGACCGAGGTGACATACCGCCACTTTAATTCTGCGCCTTTGCCGAGGCAGATGCTACAGCGCGGCAGAGATGATTATCCTGTAACTAATTTAGAATGGAGTGATGCTGACAGATGGTGCAAGCTGAGCGGGATGCGTCTGCCGACAGAAGCGGAATGGGAGCTATCTAGCCGCGGTTTGTCGGGACGTCGTTATCCTTGGGGAAATACTTGGCGCAGCACAGCGGGAAATTTTACCGGACGAGTTAGAATTGTAGGAAAGTTTTCCCGCGGAGCGAGTTCCTATGGAATTTTAGATCTTGCCGGAAATGCTTTCGAGTGGTGCTCGGATTTTTATGACGAGAATTATTATTCGAGTTCGCAGATTTCGAATCCAAAAGGACCCGCTAACGGAAGCAGACATGTTATTAGAGGGGAAGGTTTAGGCGCAGATATTCTGAACGGTTATGGAATAACCTCTCGATCTTTTGGTTACGGCGATTATAAGAGTGAACTTGTCGGATTTCGCGCCGCAGTCTCGCCGTGGAAGAAAAACTAGAGATGCATGAATGGAGCCTTGCCTCTGATTTTATCGCTAGGATTGAGGAAGAAGCAAAACAAAGAGGCGCGTCAAAAATAACTAATATAAAGATGAAGATAGGCAGTTTGAGCGGTGTATCAGTCGAAGCATTCAAGTTTGCTTTTTCTGTCGGAATAAAAGAAAGTATTATTTCTGAAGATGCGTTGAAGATTGAAGAGATCTCTGCAGTATCGAAATGCTCTGACTGCGATAAAGAATTTTCTGATACAATAGGTTTGGATGCGTGTCCTTACTGCGGCTCATATTCGAAGAAATTGGTTTCAGGAAACGAAATGTTTGCAGTGAGTTTTGAAATGGAGGAAAAAGATGTGTGAGTCATGCGGTTGCGGCCAACCTGAAGCCGGGAAAAATATGAGTGTGCATGAACACGAGCATGAACACATTCACAATCATGATAAAAAAGTGGATTTGGGCTTTGATCTGCTGGAAGAAAACAGAAAACTTGCGGCAAAGAACAGAGAATTATTCCGGAAGAAAAAAATAGTTACTGTAAATATTTTGGGCTCGCCTGGCGCCGGCAAAACATCGCTTCTTTCGAAAACATTGGACGAATTGAAAGATAATTTTCGAATCGGAATCATTACCGGCGACCTGACCGGCGATGAAGACATGAAACGTTTGGCAAGAAAAAAAGTTGTTGTGCATCAAATACAGACGGGACGGGTTTGTCATTTAGATGCGCACATGATTGCTCATGCGCTGGAGCATTTTTCTCTGGATGAGCTGGACATTCTTTTTATCGAGAATGTCGGCAATTTGGTTTGTCCTGCCGCGTTTGATTTAGGAGAAACAAAACGTGTGGTTGTTCTGTCAATAGCAGAAGGCGCGGATAAACCTTCAAAATATCCGGAAATATTTTCCGGAGCTGATGCGGTTCTTTTGTCGACGATCGATTTTGCTCCGTATACGGATTTTGATTTTTCAAGAGCTGAAACTGATATTCATAGGATCAGATTCACTGTGGAGCTAATGCGGGTCTCTTCCCGCACAGGTGATGGAATTAAATCGTGGTGCGATTGGCTCGCTCGGTTGACGAAATGAGACAATCGAAAAATAATTTCATATTGAGTTTAATTTGCAGTTTAATCTTTGTTATTACTGCCTGCGGTGCTTCCAATAGCCGAGTTCATCTTCAAAGCGAAACACAGGAGAGGTTGGTTGTTCCTTCTCCTTCCGGCGTAGGTTCACGTAAGACAAGCGCGTTGTGGGATACGTATTATCTTCAGACTGCGCTTGAACTTATCGATGGTGCGGAAGAAGAAATTGATATTGTGCAGTTCGAATATTCGTATGGCAAAGCGGTTGATAAAATCCAAAAAGCTCTTGTCAGAGCAGTAAAACGCGGTGTACGCGTAAGAGTATGGCTTGATGACGAGCCTAAAGCTTCGCATAAATCAATTCCTTATCTTGAAAGAAATGGAATCGAGGCAGAGCTAGATAACTCGGATTCCAGAGTGCACACAAAGA
>Ga0100391_1002995_pt1 | contig 17491 bp, 12 predicted proteins | sample CryGeymeta201515_FD_81541 | JGI IMG/M metagenome (GOLD analysis project Ga0100391, IMG submission 81541) | Groundwater microbial communities from Crystal Geyser aquifers in Utah, USA - Crystal Geyser metaG 2015-15 | ecosystem: Environmental > Aquatic > Deep subsurface > Groundwater | place: USA...
GCGGTGTCTGCCGTGACCGCGCGTGTGTTTTGGTGGTGGTGGTGGGGGTGGGGGGGGGGGGGGGGGGCAGGAAGGGTGTTGTAGTTGAAGAACCCAAGGGATGTGGCATGCGGCAACACGCAAAATCATTTTCGTAGAATCTGATGGCTTCATCTCCAGAGCAGCTTTAGTGCTTGTCGAGCCAAGAACAACTCTCGTTGGTACAGTAATTAGCTACAGAATACCTAGTAGGTGACTATAACTAGTAGAATAAAATGGCCGAAAGAAGTCTCGAAGCTACTACTGCAGATAGCTACAGTAGTCTACTAGTAGAGATCATCATGTATGTTGTCAAACTAAAAAAAAACAATAAAGTAAAACGAGCGTCACGGGTAGTAAGCAGTACCAGTACTCTACTGTACAGCACATCAGTGCTAGGCCTAGTACACCAGTAATACTAGTACTACAGCTACAGCTGTACAGTACCAGGTACCATGTACATTAAGCAGTGAACGATTCATTAAGCGTGTGAGCGTCAAAAGTCGATCCAAAACAAACGAAAACCGATTCTGCTCACTTTTTTGGTTGCATTCTTCAATCCGTGAACTCACGCATCGCAAAATGTAAGTCTAAAAACGTTAGCGCGCTCATCAAGACGTCCTCCTCGCATGGTTGCTGTTGTAACATGATGTGTGCGTTTATTGCTGTCACTAAGAGGAAATGCTTCAGGTCGACGCTTCTCGCCTCACACACTCATTTCTCGCGTTCTTTCTCTCGCCGCAGAATTCGTATTTTATCTTGCAACGTAACAACATGAAAGTCTTCAACCTAATTCTAAAGTTCATCGTGATTGCCTCCATCTGTATTGGTGCCACTGCTTCGTCGAACCACACTGACGCTAACAGCGCTGGTAAAGGTGGAGCTGGCAAGATGACGAACACTGGAGGAAAGGGTGGTGGTGGTGGTGGTGGTGGTGGTGGTGAAAAAGCCGTTGGTAAGGGTAAGGGTAAAGAAAAGCATCATTCGTCCTCGTCAATTCCAACAATTGTGCCCACTTCCAATATTCCAAGTGCAGCTCCAAGCATGCTTCCTACGATTGACGAGCCAAGCGCAATCCCAAGTCCTGTACCAAGCGAAAAAACAACTGCATTTCCCACAACTTCGGAACCCTCTACCAATCCGACGATTAGCACGATGCCTTCGAGTGAACCCTCACATTCAATGGAGCCTTCAATTAGCTCCAACCCAACGCAAGTCCCAACGGTGGCACCATCGATGGAGCCCACAAGTAGCTTCAAGCCGTCGAATGTACCATCGGAAGCTCCAACCGGCCGTCCAAGTGCCTCTCCTATCACTGAACCACCCATCTCTGGGCCAACAACTCGCCCAAGTGGCTCCCCTGTGACTGTGCCTCCCACTACTAGCTCCAAGCCATCCGATATCCCATCTTCCGTGCCATCTTGCCAAGGAAAAGGCGGCAAGGGCAAGGGCAAAGGCGAGGGGAGAGGGAAAGGCAAGAGCAAGAGCACCAAAAAGAAGGAAGGACAAGGCGAGTCGTCCAAGTCGATGGGAAAAGAAGGTTCCGCCGGTTCAAGTGGCGGACGTCGTCGCCTTTCGAACAAGGCTGCAGATGATCCTGAATGCTCTTCGGAGAGTCTCAGTAGCAAGAGCAAACAAGATGATGCCGTTCTCTACTCGGACGAAGGGTACTTCGAACTGAACTCTACGAAGAGTTACAACAGCGGCGACGGCGGCGGCGGCGTGGAAACAATCACTCAGTATTTGGACAATCACGACGCCCGTCGGGAAGCCAGTGGTGGTATATCCAAGTTTTCCACTACAACCCTTTTCATTCTTTCGGGAGCGACCCAGCTTTTCCTACTCACACTCCAGAAATAGAACGGATGCTGAGATTTTAGTATTGGTCACTCATTGGACTGTTGCGTGCACAATACATGCTGTATCTATGAATGGTTTGCAGTAATTTGTGTTGTCAATGCTACAAACAATGCCAAGTTCTATCCTTTATGCTGCAAGGTCTGTACTGGCAAAGCGACGATTCGAACCAAAATATGAACTGGTTTCGGATTTTGCTGATACTAATACCAATCAAAGGAAAATATCGACGCGGTAGTTGCATAGTGCACTGACCACGTTGTTGCGATATTTCTCCATAAATCATTAAATACTATCTTAATAAGGAATCCCCAACCATTATTGTAACGAGAAACCTCATTCTTTTTATTCAGTACAAGAATAGATATGATTCTATTACTACTTGTAACTTGCACTCCCCTGGAGTTCATGCCGTTTTTAGTCCTGCTGCATGATGCGCACTACATTACGTTTAGACAAGATTGAGCTGAGATTACAGATCCTGCTGCATGATGCGCACTACCTAACGTTCAGACAAGATTGAGCTGGGATTACAGATTGACGGTGATTCCTTTCTTTGCGGAACAGTATCTCGTCACCGCAAATCGGTTCCCACAGTGTAGATCATGGAGGAACAGAGGCAGGTAGGGTCTAGTACTACTGTCCTCCAGACGGGATAATAAACTTTGCCCGGGTTGCTTTGTCGAGGCACCGATTAAGTGCAGTAGTACCGGTACCCTGGTGCTACTCCTACTCCTACAAGTAGTACTACTATTAGTACTACTCTCTAGCTGCTGCTAGTAGTACTACTACAAGTAGTAGTTGTTGTACCTGGTAATAGCATCCATCTGCAGAAATTCTGTGGTGGTTGAGATCCGTGAAAAAGATCGGCAGAAAACGGCAGATCTAATTTTTTACACTACCCACTACCTGGTACCGTAGTACTACCAAAAGTAGTAGACTACTACTACTACTAGTAGCTAGCTACTACTACTGTATGTATTGAATTGACTGTACTTGCAGCACGAACAAAAAATGGTTCGTTGAAATAATAATCACATCAGAATGGAAGAAACACAATTGCAAATTATTTTGAAGCAATATCCCTACTTTTCTTTTACATCTAATTTTCCAACTTTGTCACTTTTAAAATTGACACACACAATTCACAAACCATTGCTTTCAAAGAATCATGTTTCGAACTTCTGCCTTATTTTTCCTGATCCCTTGTTGTTTGTCCGCATCGGCATTTGTGGCTCATCCATTGTCATCCGTTGCAGCAGCAGCAGCAGCAGCTCGTTCTTCTTCCGTTCATTATGCAACCGTGGAAAAAGAGTTGGTCCCACCTCGGGATCTTGATGAAGTGACCAACGAGCTCATGGCTACTCAAGATTTGTACAACAATGTACAAAAGACCTACGGGTAAGAAAGTATCTGGTAACTGGTGTAGCAGTGTGTTTGTTTGTTACAAAAAATAACAAGTATAATAAATAATGTAGTGTTGTTTTTGTTTGTTTCCGGCACAATACTGCTTACTACTACTGTACTTGCGATATCCTCTCTAAACTCACTTTTATTTTTCTTCTTCAAATGTCACCGTGTACTATAATCTATAATTCGACACAGACGTTATCCGCTCACTATGAAGGCAGGAAAAGGATGCCGCCTTCAAACCAACGATGGCAAGGACTACTTGGACTTTGTCAGCGGCATTGCGACCTGTGCCTTGGGACATGCCAATCCAGCCTTAATTGAAGCCGTGACGCACCAAATGCAACAGTGTCACCACGTTTCCAATCTGTACTATGTTCCTGCTCAGGCGACGTTGGCCACATGGCTGTGCGACAACTCGGTAGCCGACAAGGTTTTTTTCTGTAACAGTGGTGCGGAAGCCAACGAAGCTGCCATTAAATTGGCTCGGAAAAATGCCGCCAACAATGGAATTACGGTACGTTATCGAATAATAATCAATTGCAGGCGTTGTTTTGTTTTGTTTTATTTTATTGTTATTACTATTTTTGGTAGAAATCCAAAAGTACTCACAGTGAATACATTTTTCATTTTTCTGTTTACATAATCACCATTATCAACAACAAACAAAATAACAGCACCCGTATATTATTACAGCACACCAATCCTTCCACGGGCGAACTCTGGCCGCTATCACTGCCACTGCACAACCAAAGTACCACAAGGGATTTGGATTTGGTGGTAAGATGGTTCCAGGATTTGAGTACGTTACCTACAACGACATTGATGAATTGGAAGCCATGGTCGAAAAGATTGTGTCCGAACAACCTGCGGATGGCAAGCAAGGACTCGCTGCCATCATGTTGGAAGCCCTGCAAGGAGAAGGTGGAATTAAACCTGGAAATCCGGAATATTTTAAAAAGGCTCGTGAATTGTGCGACAAGCACGGTGCCCTCTTAATCTGCGACGAAGTTCAAGTTGGTATGGGACGTTCTGGCATGCTCTGGGGATACGAAAATTTGGGAGTCGAACCGGATGTCTTCACTTCGGCCAAAGCATTGGGAGGCGGTGTCCCGATTGGTGCCATGTGTGCCAAGGGCGCTGCTGGAGATGTCTTTGGACCCGGTGACCACGCTTCTACGTACGGAGGCAACCCGTTGGCCTGTGCTGCTGGAGTTGCCGTGGCAAAATATTTTTCGGACCACGATATCTTGAACAACGTCCGTGCCAGGGGCCAGCAAATCAACGATGGACTCGAAGCCATTGCGAAGAAATACCCCACTGTGTTGGGTCCTGTGCGCGGATGGGGCTTGATCCGTGGCGTGGAAGCCATTTCGGAAGATATTCCTGCTGGAAGCATTGTACAATCTGCCATGGACTGCGGCTTGTTGCTCGTCGGAGCCGGTGCCAATGTGGTCCGATTCGTCCCTCCCCTAATTGTTTCTGAAGATGAGGTCAAAGAAGCCCTCGAAAAATTTGAACTGGCCGTTCAGAAGTTGGCCAACTAAAAAGTTTTGAAGCTATTGATTTTTCCACACAAAATTTATATTCAATAGAAACATTCATATTTAAACAAATTATACAAACACTCTAAACGAGGCTTTACCCTCCAATTCTTTCATTGAATTGTTCGGCAATAGCTGGCGGCCAATTTGCATGTTGTTCACTGTGAGTTCTCAGAGTCCATCGTAGTCAAGCTAGCAGTAGACTAGTATTCTAGCTACTACTCCGAGTAGCTACTAGTAGCTGTATCTGCTGGCCATGATATTTTCATTGTTATTATTTGACCTTGACCTTAAAAAAGTATACTTACGAGTCACACTCGCCACTCCCGCCACATCGGCATGTCGTTGCACCATTATTATGATTCCATTTCTGAAAGACCATGGCGCTCTTCTCACGTCATTATTTTTTATTGACTTAACAAATCAATCAGCCTCCCAAGCATAAACCCATCAACAATATGAAGCTTACCATTAGAGTGAGTTCGGCTATTGTCCTTGGCCTTGTGCTCGAGATAGCCCAAATAAGTTGCGCTTTTCAAAATCCATTGTCTTCGTCGTTCCGATCGCAGGATATTTCGTCCCAACATGATCTATCGGTCAGTGCTTTTGGTAGAGATTGTCAAGATGCGGTGTTGACAAAGGAGGAGACCCAAGGCACGAGATTCCCGGAAATGAAATTGGATTTTTTTTAGCAGCAACAAGAAAAATGATGAAGGAGAACAAGAAGTTGAGGCGGCATCATCATTATCGTCGTCTTCGCCATCTACCTTTTCGTATGCCGCCTTTGCCCAAGAAAATCCTTTCGCGAATAATATCATGATTGCCACCACAAAGACAGCGGCTGCCGATTTGTTGGCTCAGACTGTGATTGCTCAAACCCCTCTGGATGCCGTTGACTGGCAAAGGTCGCTCCTGTTCTGTCTCTTTGGAGCTACGTATTTGGGAGGATTTCAATATCTCTATCAAGTCAACATTTTCAAAAAGCTTTTTGATGTGGATAAATTCACGAGTCAATCCTGGAGCCAAAAACTGCAAGACGAGGACGGCTCAAAGGCCTTGGCGGCGCAGACAGCTCTTGATCTTGGAGTGCTGACTGCCATTTATTTGCCTACCTTTTACGTTTTCAAAGCCAGTGTCTTCAGTGGGTCATTGGATCCGGCTGTGTGGGCAACTGCAGGCATCAACAATTACGTGTCAAACTTTGCCAAGGACGAATTTGATTTGGTTCGAGTGTGGCTGCCAGCAGACTTGGTTTGCTTCTCGGTGCCCCTCTATTTGAGACTTCCGGTGAGGCACGTAGTGAGCTTTGTGTGGACAGCTTATCTTTCCTTTGCCAGGGGTGGGCATTAAACATGAAAGAATACTTTATTATCTAGGTTGACATGTAAAGTATAGCAATCCACGGCTGCGCTGGTATGATTTTTTGCTCTTGTCAATGTTGCAATTTTATTACAATTATTTGATTGTTCTCTCTTATCGTTGCGCTCTGATCAGCCAGATGGGGAATTACCTAGCTAAGTAGGGGTCTAGTAGTGGTTTTTTATGGTTTTGCGTGTAGTCGTCAAGTGATTAGCGTTAGAACTAACACAGATATTCTTATCACTATCAGTATTATTTTTTGCAAGTAGGGTAATTCGTTTTGGAGTGGTACTGTACCAAACCGTAGTACAAGCAATACGAAACCAACTAATTCACTGAATCATCCTTGTGTCTCTCACAAAACATAGCACATACTACAACCACTGCAGCCAATATGTCACCTCCGCAAGCCTACATCGATGCACGCAGAAATGCGAAGTCAACAAACCCTCTTCATCACGTCATATTAGATGAAAAGCCATATTTTCCATTCTTAACCGTTGATCCTAGTGATCACTCCTCCATCCTCTACGTCGTTGCCCAATTTGTACGAATCTCCCGTGCGACTGGTTTGAGTGATGATAATGATGCATCCTGCTGGCCTGTATCTCAAGTACAGGGAGGCATTACCAATCAGCTATTTCGTGTCGACATGTCATTTAAGAACGGTGTTGGTAAAGTCCAAGAACCGTACCGTGAGAGCATTCTGGTTCGTGTCTTTGGTGCCGTGGGCATGATTGATCGAGATATTGAAAATGCTACCTTTGCTGCCCTGACGAAACAGGGATTAGCTCCCGCATATTTCGGTAGATTTTCCAATGGACGATTGGAGGCATGGTGCGATGGGATGAGACCACTGACGACTCGAGAATTGGCCGAACCTGCCATTTCCAAACAGATTGCCCATGAGCTTCGACGAATCCATGCTCGCTTTGAATTGCCAGCCGACTTGAAAGCCTACCACAGTCCCAAACGACCGAATTTATGGACTCAGTTACACGCCTGGATGGAACAAGCATCTGTAGCCACGTTTTTAACAGACAAAGATACACAACGAGCCAATCAACTTGAATTGAAAGACGTTCCGAAAGAAATACAATGGCTGAAGCAAACGGTGGTTCCAGTCGACGCCCAAGTGAGTTTTTGTCACAATGATGCTCTGGCGGCCAATATACTGTACAATCCAACTACGGGCAATATTCGGTTGATTGATTTTGAATACGGTGGTATGAACTATAATGCCTTTGATATAGCGAATCATTGGAACGAATTTGCAGGAGGGACGGACACGGGCATAACTAATTACGACTGGTTTCCTACCAAAGACCAACAATTGTTCTTTTTAAGGTCGTATTTAGAAAAAGAGGGGGAACAGAATGGAGACGCCACTGTTGTGCAGGAACTGTACCATCAAGTTCAAGCGTTCATCCTCGTCAACCATTTGTACTGGGGGTTATGGGCTTTCAATCAGGCTGCCGTAGAAGGCTGCGAGAGATTCGACTACTTGTTGTACGCCAAAAATCGATTAGCTCGCTATTTTGATTGCAAGAGTGAGAGAAAAGATGATGAGTGAGATGGGCAATAGTAGCTAGTAGTAGTGATGATGGCCAACCTGGAAACTGGAAACTACTAACCCGTAACCTTAAACTTAAATCAAAAAGACCCCAATCCTAAACTGTGGTTGGAAAATTCAAATTGATGAATGATGAGACTTCGATTCACATACAGTATCTATCATCTATCATCCCTTCAAAAAAAATGTTCGTTAGGAAAAATAATGAAGACGCTCAAGTTATCATCTCTGCTGAAACAGCACACAAAGACATTTTTTACAGATCTACAACATGCCACAGAAACAAAAAAAGTCAAAGCCGATGGGATCATCACCTTTAAGTAAACGATCCAAGAGAAACTCCAATTCCAACTCCAACCACAAGTATGACCCTTTGTCCGCCAAAGAAGATCGACCAGCACATTCGCCTCAAACGAACAAAATCTTGACCGTTTTGGAAATTGGATTTCCGCTTCTCGCCATTCTGATCTGTTGGCTCGGGCCACAAAATATCCTCGATTGGACTACTGCCGCAAACGATGCTGCTTCTGAGTTTGCCCAAGAAACCAATGAATATCTGGCCTCCCTAGAACCTTACAGCCAAATCAAGGGTGATTTGGAGGATGCCTTACAGTACCCTACCTGTCGGTTTGTCATGAGCGAATCAGCCGTACCCAATGGAGGATGGGGTGTTTTTGCGCTGACTAAAATTCAACCGAATGAAAAGATTCTGCATTCCGATGCGAGGATCCATCTGGTAGATCTCCAGTCTCACCACTACGATGGCATCAAAAATGTGCTTCAATATTATGCCTGGAGTCCAAAGTATGGTTACGTCGAAGGAACAGAAGTTCAAACCATTGCCCCCGGTCTTGGAATGTTGGCAAACGGTTGGAATAGTCAGTTAGAAGCGGTGCCCGGAAAGCCTGACATGGCCGAACCTGGCCCGAACGTAGTTCGTGGCACGGCCACGGCTGGTTCCTTTACCTACTATCACAATCGACAGTTTTGGGCGAGACGAACCGTTTCTCCCGGAGATGAGATTCTCGTAAATTACGGAGCGGATTACACCAAAGTTAAGTTAAACGGAATAGAAAATGACGTTCCCAGAGAAGGCCTCCACCGATCCATGGCGGATTTGAAAGAAAATGGTTTGTGTTTGGATAATATTGCCAATGCTCAAGCTGGTGTGCTGGGACGTGGTGCCTTTGCAACGCGATTTTTACGACGTGGCACTTTCGTAGCGCCTCTGCCGGTGTTACCAGTAAATCGTACAAGTTTGGATATGGACGATAAAGGCAAGAAGCAGTTGTTCTTGAACTATTGCTTTGGACACAAGGACAGCTCTCTTCTCCTCTATCCATATGCTCCTGTCACCAATTACATAAACAGCGTCCATCATGGCGAAGAACCAAATGCTGAAGTCAGATGGTCCAAGCGTACCATGGAGTTGGAAAACAGTCACAAAATGTCGGCACAAGAAATTTTGAACAGCTTTCGCTGGGGTCTATTATTGGAAGTAGTGGCACTGCGAGATATCCGACCTGGCGAACAAATCCTGATCGACTATGGGCATGCTTGGCATCAGGCCTGGTCACAGTACGTTCGATTGTTCAATGACACCACCAACAGGTTTGCTGACAACAACAAAGACCAGCCGCATGTGTACGCATCTCGGATGAACCAACTCGCAACAATCCGGACTGAAGACGAACAGGAGCGATATCCATATCCTCACAATATTGAAATATCTTGTATGTATCAATATGCAGAGCATAAACATTACGATCAGTGGCCGTATTCCTTTGACAAGAGGAACAAGGTGACTCATGCGGAATGGACGTCCAAACAACAGTTGGTGCCCAACTTTTTGCGTCCCTGTCGTATCCTTGAACGTGAAAATTCAAAGTACACGGTTGAGATTAAGAATCCTTGGTCATCAGCTGTTGGCGCCGAAGGGCGCATTCCTAGAGGCATTCGACACGTTGTAACAAAGATGCCACGGTCGGCCATTCAATTCACGGACCGGCGCTATTCCAGCGATCAACATCTTCCAGGTGTCTTTCGACATGAGATCGGATTGCCAGAGGGTGTCTTTCCGTCAGCTTGGATGGACCTTGCTAACTAAAATCCATAGGTGGATGGACTAGTTTTGATGCACATTTTTGAATCACTTATTTCTAGCATTTCTTACTACATGTAGTAAGTTTCCGTAGTGCTTCATCCTGTGGCGCCTCTAGTTGCTAGGATTTTTGTCTGTCCCTGCGCTTTGTCTGCGGCAAGCACAGGCTATGATGTTGGCGATTTCAAATTCATGGCACATCCTAGTTGCGTCGTTGATGTTGAATTTTCCACGAGACGACACTACCAATAGAACTCTACGAAATAAAGAGTCAGCGCTTTTCCGAGCTTCTTCCCGGTATTTGAAAGCATCGGGCACTGCTGTTTTTTTCGTTGGATTGTTGATACTTCACAAAAATCACCACAATCAGTTCTTTTCTTGATTTTCGCTCTTTAGCTTGGTTTCTTCGGTGGGATGGCTCTCATTGTGAGTCTCACAAATTTTGCTACTCCCAACATATCTCTGACTCTGAGCCTTTGAGATGCTGTTGCTTTCCTGATAATTGTGACTCTGAGCCTGCGAAAAATCACAGTGTCTAAATTTTCCTGACTCCTCCTTCTCAGTATCGCCTCCTCTATCATTATCTTCTTCTTTGTTTTCCTGCAACAATTTATCCTCCATATCGGCAGCCCACAAAGCCGCCCCAACACAGTTGGTGTAGATAAACAAAACGTTGGCGAGTGGAATCAGTTCCAGTGCCATGGCTTGCATCCCAAACATATGATATCCGTACCAATGTTTCTTAACAAATTGCCGTTGTGCATTGAAGCTTCGATGTTTGAGTTCCTTATGGTAGTGACTGTGAAGGTCCCATGTGTAACAGCGGCCATTAATAAAAAGCCAAATGACGGTCCCCACAACAGGAATCAAATTCAGTGGCAACGTGCAAATGGTGATCACAAAATGCATCACACTGACAATGCTGCAACATCCACAACAAGCACTGTCATTGCTAGCTGCTACCAAATCCGCGTGTCCTCTCAAGATGAGAACTTGATCAAAAAGTTTGTCGGTAATTGATAACAAAACAACTGCCGCAAAGATCGTGACTACGAGGAATAATTCCAAAAGTGCCAATAAGAAAGCCAGTGGAATCCCGAGAAAGGGGGACATGACGGTGGACAAGAAAAATGCCTGTGGAATAAAGACCAGGGGCAGTAAGACACAAAAGACACAAACGATAAAAAGAATACTCCACAGCAGGGGACAAAGGACCGTTTTCAATAAAGTTTTGTGCCGAAAGAGATAGTAAAAACCTTGAATCACATAATGCGCCATAATGTTGTTGTTGCTGCTGCTGCTGCAAATGAAACCCTGGAGAAATCTTTCCAGTGGTAGGGGATTAAATAAATGGATAGATTCGGAAGAAGGAATAGGAAGATACCCAGCCCGTTTCCCAAAGTTTGTTTTGAAATTATTGGACTTGCAGTATTTGCTGTTGTCAATATCGTCGAAGGAAGAGAGGGAAACGTTTTGCTTCTGGACTGTTACTCTTCGGGCCACGGGTGAGGATGATCTCATGAAGTGATAGCCGAGCTAGAGTGTATTCCAGACTTTCTCTGTCCCTCCTCTTTCAGCTGGAAAGAACCTAAAGTAGAACTCCTGAAAAATATTACTTTGTGTTGTCGGGGGTGGCTGTGTACTGCAGTACAGTAATACTCGAGTACCTTGGAACAAACGATGTGCTTTTGTAGATCAACTGAACTAATCATTAATAGCAACTAGAGTTGTGGTAGCAGCAGACGTAGACTACTATGCATAGTAGAGGAGAGGGAAAACGGAAGGAGTCTGGAGTCTGTAGAGTTTCACGACAGGATACATCTCATCATTGATGGCAACGGCGGCGACGTTCAATCGTCTATTCAAATGCACGCGCGTCGAGGATCTTTCGGTTGATTCAAACTCACTAAATAGACCATCAACCGATGAAACTTCTTGATGTTTACAACTTACAACAATTGCAGTAGTCTAATCGTTCATCCTACAAGTATCCGACCCAACCATGGTTACCGTGCACCATGCTCCAAGTAGTCAACACATTCGAAGACATAAGAAAGCGTCATCAGCCACAAACGCCAAGCCGAATTTGTATTCTAATCTCGTCATTTTGTTGTTCTTCTTGCTTTTGGTAATTAATATGCTGATGATGATGGGGTTAGACAATCATTTGTTGGATTCTGAAACAAACCAGCGACTAGCCTTGCTTCACCGTGATCTTCAAGCTCAAGGTCCCGTGATTCCGTCATCGAAGCCTGCTGAGTCGAATTTGTCTAGTTCGAATTCTCCTGCATTAACAAAGGGGACCGGGTCAATCCACTTCAAACTCAAAAGCAATAACCAAAGGGATACTAAAAAAATGTGCGACAGTTTGATGGGTACTCTAATGGAGGATGAGTTTTGGATTTGTGATCCAAACTTTAGTCCCAACGTGTCCAGGAATGACAATAAAAGCCAAATTAAATGCCAGTGGAACCCCCTGCTACAATCCAGCTTTTGTGAAGCAAACAACTTTGTCATTGATACTACGAAAGTTATTGTGGCAAAGGGAGGAGAAGACATCCAGCTTGTTCAAGGGCGCATTGAAGAAGAAGAGCTTCCAAAGTATCAAACGGGGGCATTTTCTGTATTTCAGTGTCAGCTTCAACTAGATGAACTGTCCCAGCAGAGCCTACCATATCATGTAGAAACCATTTTGAAACAACTTGAAATCATTCAGGATGGGTCTGTACAATCCACCACACCATGCGATGCATTCATCGAAAGACCAGCACTGTTTGTAACTCGCTACGAGTATGCCAATCTCTACCACACCTATACAGATTGGTACAGTGCTTACCAAGCTGCCATGGTGGCATTCGGCGGCGACAAAGTCTTGATGGAAACTCTGGATATTTTTTTTTTGGACGGCCATGCCAAGACAACTGTTGATGAAGGATGGAAACTTTTGTTCCCCAAGGCAAACATTCAATTTGTCGGTAGCTTATCCAAAGCAAAACATTGTTATCGACATGCTATTCTAGTACCTGCTGGATATCGTGCTCCCATTTCTATAGATGCACTCGAAGACAGTCGTCAATCACCCATGACGTGTGTTTACGTGTACGGATGTGGCGAGACTACTTGGCAAGCCGATTTTCGAGCAAGAATGGTACAGCATTCCTTAATGCAGCTAGAATCTCAAAATGAACAATGGAGGTATCGAGAGCTGGCAGAATGGATGTCCACGACGGACAGAAGGGAGCTCTTTCCTGTGCCTGCCGCAACGTCAACATCTGCTACCGCAACAAATGCAACCAACAGTAAATCATCATTACGAATCCTTCTCGTTTCACGACAAGATTATTATTCACATCCTCGCATGGACGGAAGAGTAACTCGGAAAATTGCCAATGAACGTGATCTGATGGCGTTTGTGGAGAGCGGGGTTTCTCAGATGGAGTTTCGCAACAAACTACACGTAGATTCTATTGAAATTAATAGAATCGTTTTAGAGGATCATAGCGTGTCCGAGCAAATTCTGATGATCCAACAATCCGACATTGTGGTTGGTATGCATGGTGCAGGCTTGACGCATATTCTAGTAGCACGACCGGGAACACTGTTAATTGAATTGAAACCTCCTGGTTTTACGGTACAAAAACATTTTGAATACCTCGCCCGATTGGCAGGTTGTTTGTACAAAGCACAGATTTTGAACGTGCCAAGGCCACCAGATCGTCTTGTACCGTACAATATTCCCACTTCGGATTTCGCCAAGGCATTGGAAAAAGGAATTGAAATGTTCTTGGATCATAGGCAAAGAAAGAAACTATTTTTGAAAAGGGTACTAGGATAAGCAAAATTTGTAAACGAGTAGTGTGTTTACATTTGTTCACATGCATGAATATAAAAATGCATAGTAACTAGAAAAAGAATGTGAGCGCTCAGGCAAAGAAGATGAATGCCGAAGGGGATTCTTCGATCAAATGATTGATGGGGACAGAAGGAGTAACAGGGTGCGTAGCAGCCAGAGCCTCCATGATTTCCTGTTCCTGAATGAGCAAATGGTCCATATCATCGTCCTCGAGGTCCTTGGACAGGTCCGGCTCGCCTGTAAGATTTGTATCATCAGCATCGCTGACATCTTTGCCGTTGCTGCAATCCATGGGAACCCATTCAAAATCGAGATCATCCCAATGGGCTTCGAAATCACAAAGGAGTCCTGAAGGAATGGACATAAGATCGGGCACGGGAAGGAGGTCGATATCGTCTTGGTGCTTCAAATCTGTAAGCGATGAGTCATGATCAATATTGTGAACACTGGTTCGACGACTTCCAGGAGGACTGATCACGGCTGGAAAAGTCGCCCAGGGGACAGTCGATTCAAAAATTCTGGAATTCATCATCAGCGACTTCAAGGTAGGCATAGTCATCTCCTCTGTATTTCGTGGAGGCAACAACATTGCATTGCGACGCGACATCTTGAAGTTCTTTGCAGGAGCAGGGGACAGCGTAAGAGGAGAACTAGCATCAGTAGCGGTCAAGTTAGATGGAAACGTGGAGATGTACTCAGCCGTATTCCTTCGTTTGATCTTGGTGATTCCTGCCTTGACTTTTTTGACAGTCTTGGCGGGGTCTTTGGAGGTCTTGCTCTTCTCATTTCCGGGGCGGCTGTGAGTGCCTCCTGGACTGTCGTTACCAGAGGCGGAGCTCACCATGGTCGAAGTAAAGTCCGAAGGGCTATACTTCTTTTTCTCATCGCGCAACGACTGGGCAATCTTCTTGAGGATATGGTTGTAATCTTGCTTGTCGTTAGGATCGAGTTCGGACCAAATATCTTCAGCTGCCTTTGAAGTAGTAAAAAGAAAGCGACCATTCTTCTTGACAATGGAATCCACGAGATATTCCTTGATAAAGGAGCGCTTAGCTTCGTAGTCTGTGGCCTGAATGGCACAGTACGCGGGCCATTGCTTGCATATGGATGATCGGAAAACCGATCCAGATCGGAGGTTGTTATGCTTTCCTCCTCGTCCAAAAATGGCATCATTCTTGTTGGGCTTGTAGCTGTTTGGTAGGACAGTCGGCATGGTTGAAAGCGTAAGTTAAATAAAAGGGATTTCAAGAATCTTTATTATGTTGGTTCGAAAAGGAAAATTGTGAGCACTTCAAGGTTTTGTTTGCGAGGTATCCGATCAGAGTTTTACGAAAAAGACATCTGGGGACGAGGAAACACAGTTCATGAGCCAGTAGGGACAGGGTTAACGCCTCGGTGGGAGTTGGGATTTCGTTCTCCCATTCTCGAACTCACGCTGTGGCTGGTTAAAAGAGAGATTATTCGGATACAAAAATTGGAGTAAAAAAGTCGCTACGTGCACTGGCGATTCAGATGGTCCGAAACAAAGTGCACGTGGTTTGGCTCGTTGGTGCTTCCCTTCATAAGCATGGACAGTCATTTAGGAAGAATCAAACACAGTCCACGTGCCCTCCATTGCTGCTTGCCAATAAGAGTTGGATTATAAAAGACGCTTCGATATTTGTCCACGTGCGTTTACTATTATTTTTCTTCACGATCTGACGGTGCGGTGGTGCCTGGCCATTATTTGCCTAGGCATGTTTGAAGCAATCGATCACAAATCCACCAGCGAGACATTCAAGGCCAGGAAGGGGTGATTTTGTAATGAACCCAACGTAAACAAAGCTACGAGTAGATATGCACGAGTAGATATGCACGAGTAGATATGCACGAGTAGGTTAATCTTGATTGAACAAAGTTACAGCAAACTGAATGCACCTCAAATCCTCCCATGTGTGAGTTGCATCGTTTGGCATCTCCCACTATTACTACTAGCTAGTCCTAGTCTCTAGTAGGATACCGTTACTTTTTGTGACAAGGTAGAGCCCGGGTGGACTGCAGGTATCCAAACATCTCAATTGAACCATGATCGACTCAGGACTCATCAGGCCCTCAATTGACGGCCAATAGTTATGCAGATAATATGATGCTGTACTCTACTACCAACTATGGTGACTGTCACTTAGCAGCGGCAGCAGCACTACCCTGTCTCACACCTTCTTTCTTTATCGCTACGAATGCTATCAAAACCAAAACGATGAGAAACTTGATAAACTTTTCCCAGGCGCCAAGCAGTACCCACGCCGCCAAACAAGAAAAATCCGCTGAACCCCATTGGATTTGTTTGTGCTGTTGTCTGGACACGCTTACAGGGTTGGTTCGACAATGATGCTAGAATAGGACGATGAAAGACGCCAATAGCATCAAATGAGGTTTGCAGCTTTGTTCGAGACTACGCACGCCAATATCAGGCATCAGATGCAAAATTCTCTTCATTCCTCCCCACCCAACAAGCTATTGACGGCGGACCAATTCGTTGAATGTGTCTAGTATCCACTTGTCAATGAAGGAATCAAGTGCCTGGAAAGACAAAATCGCTCAATGGCCATATTGACGTGTCTGGTTTTGGATGTCCTGCCTGGTGAGAAGGCCCAATGTACTGGACAGATCATAAGCTAGGCTTGCCAAAACTCAAGAGATTATCCTTGTCCAGACACCGATAATATGGTATCGAAAACCGAGCGCGCAATCGCCAAACTGGCGGATGAGATGCCACCTGAAGACATCTTGTCGCAACTTCCACAGCATTAAGCTTGAAGTTCATTTTAAGCTTTCTGGTCTGCGCACCTATGTACAGTACAGTCGAGTATTGATGAAGCGCTGCCTTTGGAGACGGGCACGCACATTATTCTATTCCTTTCTAAATCCGGGATCTGCTACTAAGCTAATAGTCTACGTAGTAGTAGTAGTCTAGTATTCGTCGACTTCTTAAGATTAAGCCAACCTACTACTACTAGCTCTTGCTAGACTAGTAGCCTAGCTAGCTAGAGCAATAGAGGACAAAACTAGACTTGACTCTACTAGACCTAGTCTACTGTTGTCCATAGATGCGAATGGAATTATTGGCGAGGTCTGATGACGTATTTTTTTGCTTTGCATGATTAAAAAATTTCATGATTCTTGCCGTAGACGTCATCGTTCGAACAATGATTGAAAATGCAATTGGAAAAAATGCATTCTGACTTAACATCACAATACAGTACGTAGTAAATTCCGAATTTCATACCCGGCAGGAAGTCTGCAGTTGCAACGACAGCAGAAGTGGCCGACGAGGGAACTTTTTCCTTCTTCTGGAGTCAAACATTTTTTGAAGTCCATAATTTTGGTTTTGATACAAACCCAACAGCACATTAATATTATTTATTTATTTAGTCATTATTACTTGAGTATTTCCCAACATGAGCGAATCCAAAAATCAATCTACTTCCTCCCTCGTGAAGCGTTTGACGGTGGCTCCCAAGGCTCCCTTGACAACATATCCTACGTTGGCCGCTGTACCAAAGCATGAGTTCCGGTCTCGAACCTTCACTGAAATGCAACCGTACATTTTTGCCTACGGAGCCGCTATTTCTGTCTTTTCGCCACTCGCAACCGCCTACCAACTGTGCAAACTCTACAATATTCAACCATCCATGGGGCGATTGGCTCGATTGAGTGCTCCAGTTTTCCTTCCCCAGACATTGCTCAAGGCAGCCCAAATGAATGCCTCCAGTCCAGTGAAAGAATACATGAACCCC
>Ga0100391_1002996_pt1 | contig 17487 bp, 13 predicted proteins | sample CryGeymeta201515_FD_81541 | JGI IMG/M metagenome (GOLD analysis project Ga0100391, IMG submission 81541) | Groundwater microbial communities from Crystal Geyser aquifers in Utah, USA - Crystal Geyser metaG 2015-15 | ecosystem: Environmental > Aquatic > Deep subsurface > Groundwater | place: USA...
GTGTGGGTGCGTCATGCACGGTGCGTACCAGTTTGGTGTTGTGTTTGTTGTTTTTTTTAGTATTTTGGTGTTTCTGGGTTTCTTTTTTTTTTTTTTTTTTTACTCACAGACCTATCGTATCGTATCGTCATCCCTGCAACAGAATTGTTCGTTGAACATTTTCTCCGTCGGCAATTTGCTTGGTACAACGGCGAACTCTTTTTTGAAGACATTCCAGACTATTGCAAGTTAATTGTTTGCCTGTCGGATGCCGATCAAATTTGCAACTCTCAAAAAGTAAAGGCTCATATTGACATTTATAACGGAGAAACTCCAGAGATACCACGATGCATGAAATATCTGAAACAAGATTCGTCCACGGAAACAGCTACTACCAATACTGATTCATCGGCCAGGAGTAGTAGAGACTCTTCCTCAGGCTCGTCGTCGTCCAGGGCTCTCGGTGGTAGCAAGAACAAAATCGAGGTAGTGTACTGGCATGATTTAGGACATGGTTCTTGTCTCTTTGATACCAAGGCTTGGCGTCAACTGAAACAAGCCATGCGAAAACAAGAGCTCAAAATTATTAAGGAAAAGTCACAATGACGGGGCGAAATCTCATTGGAGCATTTTGTATTGCGTGGTGATTTTTTTCTGATAAACTGAAAAAGCTAAATTAGGAAGATTGTGTCAAATAATGAAAGCAAATCTTTTTCTTTACAGTAATGCATGTCTTAATTAGATAATCGTTGGGGAGGGGCGGGGGGGTGATTGTATACTGTATGAATTTGCATTTTCCCGCACTCTTTCCCATTTCGCCGTCATACGCAGTCCTAGTTTACATACAAATAGTTGTCTGGTTGTCTCTACGGTTGTGCTTTCTTTTCCTTTTATTGTTGGCGAAAAAAACCCAAATAAATAATGTCGTATTTTGCCTGCCTTGTTGTTGGTTGTAGCTCATTCCTTCCAGTACAGTGAGCTGACCTGACTGACTGGGCGGGGCCAGCTTTATAAATTTCCCTTCCCGTGGCCACATTTCTTTTAAAAAGACAGTTGTGCAGTGTCTCTGCACTCTTCATCGTTAAAAACGGAAGTGCCTCGTACAGTTATTGAAAAGGTATCTGTTCGCCCCAGTTGCTCCTTCAGACGTAAATTCAGAATTTGCTCATTGCGGAACAGAATTGAAACTTGACTAGGCTCCATTATGAAAGGCACTTGTACAAGGTCAAAGGGCCCGCCGTCAAATGCATCAACGACCAGAGCACTGGTGATTTCAGCCGATTGAAAACCGCTGTTCTCTACACCGTAGACCAATTCAATCTGCGCCTCAATTCCTTGTTCTCCAGAAGCAGCATTTGTAAAACCGGTTAACTCAAAGGCCCCATATTGGTTCAACAATGTCAAGTCATCTTCAGAATTACACGTTGTTGGGAACTCAAACGTCTGAAGGAGTTCACCTTTCATACCATTCTCCACAGTGGACAGCGTCATCGTTGTCGAGGGACCAAAATTTCCAGGGACGGTCAAAAATTCGTTCAATCGTACCACCGTGGAATTGATGATTCGATCTCCATCCGAGACTTCGACGAAAGCAGTCAAAATTGCCCCGGTGTTCAGTTCTGTGTCTGTGCAGATGTAGTTTTGTGGGTTGACGGGGCAACGATCGCCGGTGTATTGGAATGAAAGGGAACTTGGGCTCATACCGCCAATACATGTAACGTCACTAGGATTTTGTAAACCAACACAGGAATTAGAGCCACCTCGAATGACAAAGCAATCCAAAATCGCAGTGATGGAACAGATAGCGAATTCGGGATCCGGTGTTGGTTGCTGCGAAATACTCGGCATTACCGTTGGAGAAATTGTAGGAAAGAGTGGCGGTGGTGGTTGACCAGCGGCAAATTGAAACAAGTCGCTGCCTTGGCATTCTCGTCCGTCCTCTGTGATTCCTGTAACCGTTGTAAACATGTTGTAGGTCTTTCTTTCTGTCAGGTCTAATGCCACCGTAAGATTCACGCTGACAGGATCTGAATCGGATGTCAACTCTGAGCCCACGACTTCCGTAAAGTTGAACATGCTGTCATCGCCTGCTGGTGTGACAATTACACTTGTCTGAAGATTGGACACAGTGACAGGTTGTCCAGATTCTGAGTCTGGCACTGAAATCCGCGCCTCAATACCCACCTCAACAAAGCACGAAAGCGGTCCTTGAGCTTGGTTGTTGAATCCAACTACCTGCATTGATCCAAAACGATCTTTTAAGAATAAAGGTTGAGCTGAGAGATCATCCGAACAAGATGTATGGAGGACCATCGTTTGTAGAATGGAATCAGGTCCAGTGATATTGGAACTGTAAATTGTAACATTTTGGTTAGCTTCAAAAACAGCAACATCTTCCGGCGGCGAAACGGCAATAAGATCGCCCACTTCTACCCAATTATTATAGTACACAGTTCCAACGCCTCGAATATCAGTGATGACGACGAACGATGAGGACTGAACCTCTGCAGGAGGACCGCCATTGAAGTCCTCACATTCGAACAGGGGCTCCGACTGAGCATTGAAACTATTTTCGCAGTTTCCTCCTCGAAAAAGAAATAGCATCGCTTCTGGCCGGTCTATGCACTGGATAGGGTCTGCTCTGATTGCCTCGCAGCTCTCAGAACCGGGTGGAGGAGTACATTCTGTTTCTACTTCGATTACGCATGCTCCTGTCGGCGCAGTTGTTGATGAAGTGGGGGCTTCAGCAGATGGAGATACTGTTGGAGCTGCAGTTGGCATTATTCCAGCTGCTGTTGGGCTTGTAGTCGGTGTTACTGGCAGTGGTAGTGGGGCTGCTGTTGGGCTCAAAGTTGGCGCTACGGATATTGGGGTCTCCACCGGGGGTAGTGTTGGACTCAATGTCGGCATTTCTGGCATTGGCATATCCATCGAAGGAGCCGCAGTTGGGCTTACAGGTGGCGTTTCTGGCATGGTAAGAACCGCAGTTGGGCTTACAGTTGGTGTTTCAGGCATTGTCATGTCTGTTGTTGGGCTCGTAGTCGGTGTTTCTGGTAATGGAGTTTCCACAGGAGCTTGCGTGGGTGCTGCTGATGGAATGCCTGGGATAGGTCCTGTTGCTGTTGGAGACTGTGTAATTGGCGTATCGCTACCAAGACAAAATTCGTCTGTATCCTCGCAAACAAGACCATTCGACCCTGCAGCTTGTACGTTAGAGGCAACACATTCCTCCGTGTCTTGACATTTATCGATCAAGACCTTCTCAATAGCAACTGCAGATTCACCTGATGCAAGCATCGTTTCAGAGAGTAGGTCCAATACACTCACGGTCTCTCCCTTGAAAGTTCGAGATAAATCGGCAACGTTGACATCATTGGTACCCACATTCCTAACAACGTATTCAAAACAAACTGTAGTCAAGCAATCCAGACTTGACGTCGCTGTGCCGCATGCATCCACCTGGAGACTTCCAAATTGGTCTTGGAGACTAAGAGAAGCGGTACCCGAAGTATCGAAAGTAACAATTTGGTAGAGCATGGAAGAATCCAAAGAGCTCCTGATTTCGCAACCAACGCTGTTGATGTTTTCGAGATTAGATAATACAATTGTTTCACCTTCGCCAACATCTGCTTCTCCCGATGTGATTGTCGTATCAAGCATGACGCTCGCTACATCACTGCTTCCATCAAAGCAATCAAGTTGCACCCTGTCAAAGGGCATCGTGAAGTCTCGGCAGGTTGCCAAGTCACCTTGGCCATTTGTTGCTACTTCACAAGAGTTGCTTTCATACTTCAAGCGCAACGTACTGAGCCCTGACTCATCGGCAGTGCATGATTCACTAGCAGCATTAAGCGCATCGCAGTCCACTCCTGCCTCAGTTTCACACTTGATGTCCACATCAATTCGACATTCAACTTCGACTGTTACACTATAATCATCGCTTCCTTCACATGCCGGACCACCTTCATCTGGTTCTGCTGTTACCACAACATTGGTGTCGATAGTCGCATCAAAACACAAATTGATGCTACTACCTTCCGTAACAATGGTAGATTCTCCAGGAAGTTGCATTCGTTCGCTCTGAGGAATAATAGACAGTAGGCTGACGGAATCGCCATCTCTATCTCTTCTCAATTCTGTAATGGTCTGGGGCACCTCTTGGATGTTGGTGATGGAATACCTGTATTCCACTGGTTCCAGGCATCGTTGCTCCTCGCATGACTCAACTACAAAGCTTCCGTAGCGATCTTGAAGATACAAGTCTCCCAAAACAGCTGTTGTAATGTTCAGTTCTTGGAGTCGATTACTGCCCTCTGCTGTCACTTCCGAGATTTCACACAGCACAACATTTCCGAGGTCGTTTCTTCCCGAGGCAGGCAGCAAGACAACTTGTTGTTCTGGTGCATCAATGGTCACGTCAACAAGGGTGTTCATGGCATCATCAAAGCACACAATTTGTGCAACAGACGATTCTTCTGAGGGTGTTCCAAGGTCTTGACATGAAAATTCTTCTGGTTGTTGCTGTAGCGTGAGACTGTCCGAACAAGGACTGTAGTCATAGAGAAAACTAAGAGAGGACAGAGGAATTCCGTTATCTCCCTGGCTATTATCAATGTTCGCGGCTGAGCATGCTCCTGGAACGGGAATATCATTGCAGTCGGTGAGACCATCGACGGCCCAGACGCAGGATACCTCGACCTGTGATAGTTAAGAGAAAGGAAAGGGGAACGAAAATTGCAAACTAGGTTAGTTTTTACTGATTCATAAAATACGATGACAGAAAGGTTTCCGCCTTATTACAAACTTACCTCAACTTCACAGACTGGCGATGGTGCAATTGTTGGTACTGGTAGCGTCGGGGCCAAAGTTGTGGGCGATTCTGTTGCTGGACCCTGAGTTGGTGACACTGTAGGATCACCAGCTGGAGCAGGTGTCGGCGACACTGAAGGATCGCCCGCTGGAGCAGGCGTTGGTGACACTGAAGGATCGCCCGCTGGAGCAGGTGTTGGTGACACTGAAGGATCGCCCGCTGGAGCAGGTGTTGGTGACACTGAAGGATCGCCCGCTGGAGCAGTAGTTGGTGACTCTGTAGCTAGCTCTGTAGGGGCAGCTGTTGCTCTCTTCGTTGGTCGATCTGTAGGAGCAGGTGTCGGGCTTTTTGTTGGTTCTGCCGATGGCGCTGTTGGTGTTTTAGTCGGAGGGTTTGAAGGGGGTGAATTCGTTGGGACAGGCGTCGGCCCTCTGGTAGGAGGATCTGTCATACTCATCATACTCATCATACCAGTACCAGCAGACCGTGAAAGAATCTCCTGAAACCAAGCTTCTTCCTTTTCTAATTCTCGTTCGCGGCTGCTGCTCGCACTGTTGGCAAGGTCTACTACCAGCGAGGTATTGGCAGTGCTGCTGCTGCTGCTGCTGCTGCTGCTGCTGCTACTACTGCTACCGCTACCGTCATCGTTTATTCGCTCATTATCGACTCCCACTTGTGACACTCGGTTACGGGTAATACGATCATAGAACGATGATGACTCTGTAGTAGCTGTCGTTGCTTGAGCCTCGGCACGTCCTATGGCAGTGCTTAAGCCAACGCCAGCGAGTGACAAGGAAATCCACGCACTACTCGTGAACCTCATTGGCTGCTATCTCAAACCACTAATTCTTTGTACTGACGCTGCGCTACGAATTCCAACTCAGTTGTATGATTGCGAACTGTGTTGATCACGTGCGGATAAAGAAGGGTAGGCAGGTTTCCGAAGCAAAACTTTGATGGGAACGAGTATTCTATTGGATCGGTAGGGATGCGTCTGTCCCTTCGAGAAAGTATACTTCGTTTGCTCTTGACTGTTTTGGTGTATGCTTCACAAAGACCTGTTCTATCCGGTTAATGAATTTACAAAAGTTGCCAAGTTAAAGTGAGTAAGTAGCACGGAGTTTCACTTGCTATCTTGTTGTTGTAGTTTTCCAGTTTTCCTGTATTCCTAGCCACACGCAACAAATCGCTGAATCTGGTGATTTTGTGTCTTGGGATTCATGTTAAACAATCGCCTTGCTTTCTCATGTGTAAGTATCGAGGAAAGCCGACCGATCTCAATTTTAGACATGGACCCACACTTTCTCATGACAATGTTTTTTTGTTGACACCTTTTCTTCCGTCCGAATGTCCGAATCAATTCTGGATTCTCAAAGGGATGTCACAGACACAGTCCAGAATCAATTATAAAAACGCAGAATTCACCGAACAATACCACAGCAACTACTTTTTAAATAATGTTGTCCAATATTGTTGCAATAGTGAGTGGAGGCGCCTCTGGCCTTGGAGCTGCTACTACGGCTACCCTCATCCGTCATGGCGCAAAGGTAGTAGTAGCAGATCTACCGAATCAAAGAGAAGCGTTTTTGCGCCTTGCTGCTGCCACGGGCGTCGAGACGACTCGGCATCCCGATCAACCTCCCCACGAACCATTTTTGTCTTTCGTAGAAACGGATGTTACTCGGGAAGATCAAGTGAAGCTTGCGTTAGACGATGCAGAAGAACACTTTGGAGCTCCTGTCAATACCGCCGTCAACTGTGCTGGAATTGCCGCAGCGAGAAAGACAGCGTCCAAGAAACGAGATACGGGAGAAATTAAACTGCATCCCTACGAAGAATTTTCCAAAGTCTTGAATGTCAATGTCAATGGAACTTTTAATGTAGCCCGTTTGGCGGCAGAACGAATGATGCAGCGAGAACGAGGAGAAGATGGTCTTCGAGGGTGCATTATCAATACAGCCAGTATTGCTGCCTTTGATGGTCAAATTGGTCAAGTGGCATATGCTAGTAGCAAAGGTGCCATTGCGAGTATGACATTGCCAATGGCACGGGACTTGTCGGAAGAAGGAATTAGGGTAATGACAATTGCTCCTGGTTTGTTCCAGACACCGCTTTTGGAGGGATTGCCTGAAGCAGTGAAGGCTGAGCTTGGAGTCTCGGTACCTTGTCCATCGCGACTTGGAAGGCCCGAAGAATTTGGAGATTTAGTAGTGTCTATTCTGACCAACCATATGCTGAACGGTGAAGTGATTCGATTGGACGGAGCACTTCGCATGCCGCCCAAATAAACCAGGATACTTGGCTCCACCCTAGTATTCCTTGAGTAGTTTCACCAGAAAAACTCGTTTAAGCTAGTACTCCAGTATTAATAATTTTACAAATAACAGGAATCACATAATTTTAAGTTACAGCACTTTTACAATGTATAGCATGTCATTGTAAATTCTAGAAAAGCGGGCGAGAATACCCTGTATATCCCGCGGCTACAACTATGTAGCTGCTTTCTTGGTGCCTTCTTCTATCCAAACCAAATCAGTAGTAGGTAAAGTTTCAGTAGCAGTGTCCCCTTCCTCTTCTTGCAGACCCATGGTCAGCACCACTGGTGTCGGCAAATTGCCGATTCTCGTGCTGGTAGAGTTGGAACACATGAGACTGTTCGAATTTCCAGAAGCTGAACTGCAAGCAGTGGATGCAGTATCCAATCGTGATCGCGTAGGGACACACTTTTCGAACTTGTTGTTGTTGGCGTCCAATTCAGCAACGAAATCTCCTTCGTCGTCTGCGGAGGAATTCGGACGTTTCATGGCATCGTCGTCGTCGCCTTTGTCCTCCCCATCCTCGATTTCATAGGTATTGAATAAAATGACAAAAAGTTTTTCGTCAGGGGGTGCCTTGGTCCATCCTGCCTTCCACGCCCACAAACAGTAAGTTCCAATGATTACGGCTTGCACGGCACCGTACATTAGCGGCACGGCCACAGCTCCCGCTCGCTCCACCGGGTCCGAATATAACGACAGGGCAACCGACACGGCGATGCCTGTATTTTGATACGCACACTCTATCCCCACCGTCACGGTTTCAGGTTTGGCCAGGCCACAGACGTTTCGGGCCAAAAAATTGGCTAAGAACAATCCAACCAGACAAGCAAAGATAACACTGATGTACAATTCCCAGGGATGACTGAAAATATGAGTCGTCTCTTCTTCTTCTTGGATCTCCTCTCCATCTTGTTCATCTTCAATTGCATCGTCGTCATTTCTACTGGCAAAGGATAATACAACACTGTAAAGGACCAAAAACACGCCGCAGACGGTTCCGATCCTATTGGCCGTTTGATGAAAGTTGGGTGTATCGAATTGCCATCCCGCCAGTAATCCCGTGATAATCCCAATCATGACCACAGCCAAGGTCATGAAAATGGTCCGAAAATCAAGAGCTTGAATAATATTGTCATTACCTTCAGTACCAGCAGTATCACCAGCAGTACTGTCACTGCCCACCCCTACAACATCGTACGCCAACCAAGAGTAAAACAGGAGATTGAGAGGCAGCATGAAAATGCTCAACAAACTGCTAATGCTGGTCATGCATACGCTCAGTGCCAGATCTGCATTAAACGTACTGCAAAACCAGTTGCTGTAGGTCCCTCCTGGACTAGAGGTAACCACCAAGAGTGTTAATGACATGGCTTTCGTTAAGCCGCCGCTCAGCATAGACAAGGCAATAAAGCCCATCAGTGGCATGATAACAAACTGCATTCCCACACCGGTAGCAATAGCCTTTTTGTTTCCCATTTGTCGCTTCATCCCCGCAATATCGACTGTAGCTGACAGTCCAAAGATTAAAAAGAACAACAGCAGGTTGGACAAGACCATGTGAATCGTGTCTTCCGAGGAGGAGGAGGAGGAGGAGGAGGACGACGACGACGACGCGTCACCTGTTACTGTAGAACGAGTGCCATTGGCGCCCGTACCAAATTCTTCCAGTACAATTTCGCTAATATTGATGCTCATAATCACCAGCTGAAGTACCGCGAATTGCGCGGGCGTGTTTATTGTTTCTTGTAGCTGGTAGTGATTGCAATCAGACAGCGTGGACCAAAGAAATCTCGAACCCTTCCCAATAGCTACTACTCTGCTCTTAGCTTAGTAGCGATCACTTTAGTGACAATCTTCTTTGGATCAGATAGAATATTTATGAGATATATCTTCTTTGTATTACGTGTGTGCACATCAGAGGCTCTTAGACTGTTCGAGTGGTAGATTATCTTTCCTTGCGATGGAGAGAGAGGCAAGACCGCACGACCCGCGTGTGTTCGTGGTGTCGTGTTTGTGAATTCATTTGCCTTCATTAATTTTTAGCATTACGTTGGCCGAAGGGCATGGAACAGAATAATGCTTCGCAAACCTGCTCACCTCATTTTTGTTAGGGTTAGTATTTACGGTGCTCACCTCATATTTGTTAGGGTTAGGATTTTCGGTACTCTTTTGAATTCATTCCAATGAAGCTCGATTGTTTCTTTCAAAATTTTTTCATCATTTTTTAATTTCTCAACAACAACAAGAACCATTCAACCAACAAAAAGGTCTTGTCTTCCATCATGACGTTTGGCCGCTTTCCAGCTCGAAACCAATCCAATTTGAGCACCGTCACTGTTCGCAACAACAACATCAACAACAATAATCGCGGTAGCAGTGGAGGTGGCATGGACCGCATTGCCGAAGCGGTGCAAAGCATGCGTCGTGAAAAGGACGATACGTCTCGTCAGCGAGCAGTGGCGAATCAATCACTTCGCTTGGTCCGAGAAGAAATTGCGTCGTTCAAAAAGACGTTGCATGCCTTACAAGAAGAATGTCGCGGACTCGAAATTCAAGTATCGGGTGACGTCGAACGCAAGATCCAAGCCTTGCAACACGACGTGGAGAAATTGCAGCAAGAAGTAAGTGCGTTTTTACGTACACGCGTTTTGGTATTTGGTACTGCTAGTATCTTGTACTTGTTTCATCGCCTTTATTGCTGTTCGTCGCCGTTGACGATTTGATGGCCGTCTTTGTGTTGTCGTCTCCATCCAACATGCATCCATTTTCTCCGCACAACATTCAAACCATGTGTACCTTCTTTTTCTTTCTTTCTTCGTTTAATGTTGTTTTGGTTGTTGTCTCCACCAAAATAACGAATAGGAAAAAGAACTTCACCAGGAACTCGTCAGTAAACGTGAAAAGGCCGAAGCTCTCCAAATGTCGATGCAAGCCGATGCCAAGGATCGCGAAATCAAGATCAAGCACGCCAAAGATTCGGTCCATCGATTGCGCGAACGTCTCGTCAAAAAGAACGACAACAACAAAAACAACGTCGCACCATCAAAGAACGCAGCACGTACGCTCGTTCAAATCGAATTGGAAGATGTTGACAGTGGTCGTGTGGCCAAGGAATGGCCCCGTCTTTTGGACCTCAAGACCACAGAACTCCAACAGCAAGTTACGGAATGGCACGACAAAAACGCAGATTTGATCCGGGTCCTTCAAGGATATCAAGAACAGTACGGATATACGATCGAGAATGAACAAGTGACACGTATCCTCCAGGAATATCGTGCCTCAATGGATGTTGGCGAAGAGCACGACAATAACGATGACGGCGACGGCGATGACGACAAAAATGTCCACATGTGTAGCGACTAAATTTTTTCACGGAACAAACGAACGACGGCAATGATACGATAGAACAACTTTTGCGTGTCACATTCGAACGAGGAACAAGAAGAAGAAGAAGAAAAAAGAGGAAGATTTTGCAAACAACATTCATATTCACGTGTGGATCCAATCAAAGTGAGCCGCAAACAGAAAACAAGTCTCCAAATGAAACGCTCTTTCTCATATTGGATTCACTATCATCGGACTACTGTACTTTTTTGTTGCCACGTTCAATTGATTTTCATGGTTGTACTGCCAGCTTGCATTTCTATTTGAGAAAACAAAACAAAAACAAAATCCTGATAATAGTCCATTGATTTATACACCACAATAGTATGTCCTAGTTGCAATTGTGTTTTTTAAATAGAAAGGAAGCGAATGATGATCCAATGAGGTTGTTGTGTCCGTTGTGATTTTGTGTGTGTGTGTGCGCGCTCGGGGCCCTTCGTTTTCATTACTCGAGAAAATTTTGCTTACAGGTTCAGTATACAGTGTAGTATTATATATTTATTATTATTGAACTTTGTTCTGTGGATATTTTGTTTACTGCCAAACTTCATTCTCCCACAACGACAACGATTCTCGTTTTTGTTCGACAGCCGCCGCTTCGGCTTTTTCCAGACTTTCTTGTGCATCTTCGACCGCTCGTTTTACCCAGGCTGTGTCCAGTTCATTGGAATCGCATCGAATTGGCAAAAAGGGAATGTAAGAAAAACTAATATTCCGTGCATGCATGCACGTATGCACGCATGCATCCAACAAACAATTAAAAAAAAAAACAATAATAAAAAAGCAAGGACAGCCCCAAGAACAAGCCACACAAATTCACAAACAAAATTATGCGCGTACCTTTTCTTCGTTCATGATTGGAAGCTGCATTCAAGGGTGGCAAGACACGGCGTTGCCATCGTACAGCTGCCGGCATATCATCCTGTCGCAGTGAATTGAGTACCATGGTATGTGCCACTTCAAAATGCCACGGTTTGACTGCCAGTGCAATTTCACACCACTGTTGACTTTCCAACGATTTTCCCTTGTAATATAATAGACTCGCTAATCGACTCACAGGTTCGGCCCAGTGAATGCCATATTCGTCCATTAATTGACGCAATATTTCTTCTTCTTGCTTTAATCCGGGACTGCAAGTGTTTTCCATTCTTGATAAGGTTTCGGCGGCATCGACACCCCGTTCCATCATCCACAAATTCATTATTTCATCAATGGCGTCATCACTGTCGGCAAGACTTTGCAGTAATTGAATTTCGAATTCACGTCGTTGTCGCGATGATTCCGTCAAGGGACGGGGCGTATATTCCTGCGGCTTGTGTGGAAGTGGTACCATCAGATCGTCCTTCACGAGACCTTCGGTTTGCATGAGAAATTCAAAATTGGCTCGTGCTGATTCCAAATTGTGCAGTTCATCGTCAAGGGGCGATGGCGCTGCTGCTTGGAAACAACGACGACGACGATGATGATGATGATGATGATGCTGGATTTGTGTGGAATATAACGACGGCAGAAAGGCGGTAACTCGATGAGCAGCAACAAGGACGACACTGCTGATCACGAAAAAGAAGGTTGGGATCATCATCGTGATGAGTTTCTTTGAAGAATCTATGTTTCTCTTCAAAGAGAAAATAAAATGGAATAGAATAGAATAGAATAGTAGACAAGTGACTTTTTTCTTGGTACTGTAGTCTACTATCGTTGTTATTATTTTTGGTACAAAAAACAGAGGTAGGGAGCGGAAGTTTATGATTGTACTCGGAGTATATTAAATAAAAGCGCGATGCCTCTTCTTCTTAGTAGTTGATGGCTCAGACGTACAAAGAAGGGGAATTTATAACGCAGACAGATTTTGGATCGGTCTGTTGTTTGAATTCGCGTTGTGTCACAAGCAGTGATATTGAACAGCTTGTTGTTGTTCTTCGGTCGTAATGTTTTAAGGTTAAAGCATAACATGACGCCGTATTCATGACTAATTCGGTTTAAGTCATGCAAGTCCACAACAACAACGGACGAACAATCAACTTCCTAATCGACAACCAATGAATACGTACAAAATACAAGTAGCTGCTCCTGCAACATACACTACAGTGGCACCAACAACACACCAGCTAGCTTAGTCTAGAACAGCAAATAGCAAGTGACAATGACAACCTCCAAGACTATTCATCATAAGCTCGTATCGTTAGCACAACAAGGACGTCGGAGTAAATATCAGCCACCGTCCAAACGAGGAAGACATGGCTCTTGTTGTACTATTATTATTGATCGCAAAGTGGTCGCACAACGCATAGTAGCATTATCCAAAGTTGTTTTGGGTGGATCGTCCTCTTCATCGAGAGCAGTAACTATGATAGATAATCAAAGAATAATTGCTAGACGAGCAGAAGAAGGAGATGACAAGACACGACCTGTGGAATCAACAGATGCATCTTCTGCTGAAAAGGACACAACAACAACAACAACAACAGCAGCAGCTGGCTCTGCAGATATCAATTCCTATTACACGCAAGAGTATGAGCGATTGACACAGGATATTCGAAAGCTTGAAAATGATCGATTGTTGGTTGCAAAGCGACAAACAGAATTTTGGGACGTATACAAATATGCCCTGACCAAGGTTTCTAAATTGAATGATCTGCGAGATGCACCCGATGCCATTTTGCCAGGAAATTTTGTTCCAATAGTTGCAGAAAAAGACGAAGAGATGAAAGGGAAAGAGAAGAAAGATGAGGGAGATGAAGAAGTTTCGGCTCAGATATAGTACATACTTAGTTTTGTAAAGAGTGCAACTAGATTTTTCAAGTGCACGTTACCAGCTACTATCATCTATTTGAATTGCTAGCTTTATTGTACAGTACGTGCATCCACTCGACGAAGACAGCCACCATCGTCATTCTAGGAGTCGGTCTCTTTGTACACTAATCGATCCACGAAAAGTACAAATCAATCGATTACAAATTAAATGTTGTGCAACGTCACGTTTGTACTCTATACAAAAATTTTATGCAGCATTTTCATGCAGTCTTGGCTGCCCTCAAAAGAATAACATGGTCGATGTAGGTTGATCAAAGTCGAAGAGACTAGCATCGGAATCTTCGCGGGCGTGCCCTCTTCCTCCTCGAGCGTCACCATTACCTCCAAGATGATGGTGATGCTGTCGCTGCCGATGAATTGGATGATTTTGATGCGGAGAAAGACTTCCCTTGCCTCTGCTCCTTTGTCGTTGATGATTAGCTGCACTACCAATGCCACTTCCAGCGGCCCCCATACTGCAGAATCTCCTATGCCTGGCACTACTCGCAGGCACAGGGATGCCACCAAAGCTTAATTTACGTCCGTGTCCTGGACGGTACTGCCGATGATGCGGTGCGCTAGCCGAGGCACGACGGTGCATGCCACTGATGCTGCTGCTATTGCTGTTGCCATCGCCGCTATGCAGTTCCAAATGTACTGGAAGAGATTGTCGTCGTACGTGCCTCGCAGCAGGAGGAGGAGGCGGTTTCGGTCGTTGGTGACGAGTGTTATCATAGACGGCATCACTCGTGCTGTGACGAAGGTTGGGAGCGACGGTGGGCGATTGCCACAGTAAACCACGCGTTGTTCCCAACAAGGTAGGACTGCACAAAATTGTTCCCGTCCATCCACCAATACCCAAAATAACGGCAATCTTTAAAATGTCTGTCACGTAGGAAGAACTTGGGCCAATGTACAGGGCGCTGACCAAATATGCTCCTGGAAGCAATGTATAGAGGCCCGTAACGGTATTCCCCACAGCTTGACGTCCAGTAAATCTTTAACAAACAAGAATTGTTAAATTAGAACCAACAAAAACAGGAAGCGACAGTTTGGACAATTCAATGCGCCATAAAAAGACATTCATTACATTTTCTGCAAACAGTTCGCGTACCTGGAGAATATACCCGCACTCAGGGATACCACTGATGCAGAAATAAAATAGTTGGGTTCACTGGCAAAGCCAATTTTGCTAAGAGCCAGATTGGTACAGTAACCAACCAGGCCGTGAAAGACCATGCCCGGTAAATCGCGCGGATTCGGGGTAAACATGAACGACCACGACATAGTGGCGGCGGGAACCAAAAGAAAAAACCAAGCTCCGTGTACGCTATTATTACACGCATCGAATTCGGCGCCGTGCGAATTCCCCAAGATAAAGGACGCCGTGTACGAACCAAACTGAAGAAAGTAGGTTATCAGACCTGTAAAGAGAATACCTTCAAGAAGATCAGCTCCACCACAAATCGTGTGGCGACTCATGATCTCAATAATGGCAAAGACTACTCGAAATCCTTGCAACAAGTCGATTACTCCAGAAATAGCTGTTGTTGCCAAGGTTGTATTATAAAAGAAAAGTTAGTGGAATATGAACTTCTAAAACAAGCTACATATTATAACGATGCTTGTTTCATTACATATTGAAAAGAAGAATTGTATGCACTTACCCATGGCGGAAAAGCACATATGGTTGGGCCACGTCATGGCCAACAATGCCGAAATGAATCCCACAGTAAAACTCCCCACCACTTCGTACACCAGTCGTTCCTGTTTGCTAAGAAGTGAAGATGTACCAATGACAGCCACTACCATGGCCAAAATTCCTGCCACGATCATATCTATCCAACTCCCACCAAACCAAAAGGCACAAGCACTTGCGGCCGCAACGCCACGAGCAATCAACATATTGGTAAACGTATAAATTGTTGGCCGATTCGGATCATTTTCACGGGCATCAATAGTATCGATGGCCTTGAGAGCTTCCATACATGCCAAACGACTGAAAAGTTCGCGTTCTTCATCCGAAACAATCCAAAAGTCTTCCACCCCATGGTGTTGTTGTTGTTGTTGTTGTTGCTGGGGTAATTCGTCCTGTCGTTTATGATTGTCGTCGTCATTGCTGCGTGGATGTAGTCCATTCTTTTCGCCGTTCGTGTGCGTTTTACGTTGTTGAGTTTTGGCACTGTCCATATATTCGGGTGGAATCGGTTCGTGCATGCGTTCTTTTTGCATATATTCACGGGAATTGATATAATAAAACAGTCCCTGTTGTTTGGAAGCCAAACTCAAAATCTTACGTGCCATTTTGATGCGTTCCATAGGAGGTGGTAAGACCGGAATAGGCGATGTGGGGCTGTTATTGTTGTTGTTGTTGTTGCTGCTGTTATATGGATGGATGCCATGACTACGAATGCTATCAGCGGTCCTCTTGCGAGCGGCTATTTGAAATTCTTGTGGATTGGGAAAGCGAGCGGGAATATTGTTCACTCCTTGGGCATTGGAAGCAAAACTGGCCAACCGAACAGCAACACCTTCCATAGTGGACATTTTACGAATGTTGAATCCTCTATCCATTTTGAACATGCTTGTGGTACCGGACGCTGGGTTGTAAATAAAAGCCTTCCGCGGAAAGAGTTGCCAATTAACGTTTGGTTGACCTGTCAGTCCTTCGGCTGCTTTTTGCATGACCGGTTCCAAGGCCCAAAGGGGTGCTCCTCCGGCGTACAAGTCACGGATCACTTCCCGCAGAACATGTTCCTGATCTCGATAACATCCACGAGCCGGCATACCATAGTGCTGCAAGTAATCGCGCAGTAGCTGCAAACACCGGGCCAATCCTTGGAGTGCGGCGTGTAGTTCATCGTCAGATTGCTCTTCCGTATAGCGCGATCCTCCTACCATGGTCCACCAGAGAAATTCACCAAAATGTTTGGTAGGAGAAGGTGCAAAGAGTTTCCAATCGTACTGAGGATTGGACAAATGAGACAGAGTCGTCAGACTGCCTTTGATGGTCGAAGAGGAGGTAGTAGTTGCAGTATCCGCATGGACGTCATCATCATCATTTCGTATTAACGTCGTTGCAATCTGCGCCAAGAGGCTCTGGCGTCCGGGTCGGTCACGAATGACACTCGTCGTCATCTTTGTCTTCTTCGTCTTTTTCAAGAGACGGTCCAACTCATCGTCTTCGCTTTCGTCGCCGTTGTCTTCTTCCTCTTCTTCGACATCATCAAAAATGTTGTGATAATCATAATCATAAAAGTCGTCGTGAAACCCATCAAACGAGCCATTGTTGTCGAATTCGTCCTCATCATCTTCGTCAGAGAGATAATTTTCATTGCTAGTACCATAGTTGTTGTTGCTGTGCTTGTGCTGGTGTTGTTGCCGCCGTTGATTAGAGTTGTTCTTCTCGTTGTGCTGTAGTGGTTGCTCGTTGGCATGATGGTTTCCCAATTCTAAATCTTCTTCAAGTAATGGTGGTGGTATACCATTGGCATCCTCATTCATGTTGCAGTTGTTGTTGATTACAACACTTTCACTGTCTGTATTGTTGCTGTTGTTGTTGTTGTTGTTGCGGCGGCTCATGGAGAATCTGGAGAATGACGCGGTCGACAATGATGCCAGTAGTTTGCGATAAACTGATAAACCGCGCACGACGACTATGTAACGACAATGAATGTTTGTGGCATCTAATCTTTTCTGCTGTGTTCCTTCTTCTTCTGATCATCATCAATACTATGATGTTATGTATTAGCTAGTAGCACTTCTACTAGTCTAAGTAGTAGCTAGTAGAAGAGTAGTACAGTAGTATGTAAATCTCGCTTCTTCCGTCAAATAATATTACAGTAAATCAACCTCGATACTAAAACAGGCACATCATCATCCATCATCTCATGCACATGTAAAAATATCAAAATGAGCCCAGGTGGACTATGGTAGTTTACCTTGTTTCCACTTTAAGCGATATCTGTGGAATTCATGGGACTCAGGAGTTATGTCATACACAAGAAGCAAGTAGATCGTACTAGTCTACTACCAGTGGTACTTCTTGCCTGCATCTTATACACAAAAATGTACTACTGGAAGGTCAGAGCCAGCCGAAGGGAACGTGAGACAAGGAGACCCGAATCCGACGTCACCGGAATGACCCGAAATGCCCCATCCCGTCTCCCACTCAGAAACAGGAACACATCGGGAGAAATCGGA
>Ga0100391_1003003_pt1 | contig 17459 bp, 14 predicted proteins | sample CryGeymeta201515_FD_81541 | JGI IMG/M metagenome (GOLD analysis project Ga0100391, IMG submission 81541) | Groundwater microbial communities from Crystal Geyser aquifers in Utah, USA - Crystal Geyser metaG 2015-15 | ecosystem: Environmental > Aquatic > Deep subsurface > Groundwater | place: USA...
CTACGAAGGAGCGCCCCCTCCTCCTGGATACCCTATGCAGCATTCTCGAGATGGACGCTCAAAGACACCACCGTATTCACGGAACCCGCTTCATGGCTCTACGAGTCGACCCACTTCATCCTCATCCTCATCTCGGCGCGCCAGTCCTGTAGGTCGGCGACAGCTTAACAGGTCCAGTCCTGATCAGCCAATGCAACCACAACAAACAAAAGAAACCGGGGACGACACACCTCCTCAAGCGTCACCAGAGAACAAGATTGCCGACGAAGTTGAGACAGAACGTTTACGGCAAGCTGCTCTAGAGGATATCAGTCCCACTCAGGTGGAACCTATCAAGACGGCCTTTCATTTCTTTGTCATGGATATGCGAGACAGTCTTCGACCGATGGCAGAAGCCGAAGTGCGAAAGACGCTTCCGGAAGGACAGCCTTTGAGTGCGTACCTGGTGAATTCGAATTTAAATGGTCGAATTATGAAGGCGTGGGAGGACTTGAGCGACGAAGAGCGACAAGCCTGCATGGCCAAGGAAGAGGCGGATCGACGTCGATTCATGGAAGAAGATGAGATTGCCAGTCGTCACTGTGCAACGCTCACGGCGAGAAACAAATCTCCCAAAACACCGGAACGACGTACCAGCAGCTTCAACGGCAACGGCTCGGATTCAAACAGTCGCCGATCGTCTCCCGCTCCGTCGCCAACGGCATCCATGACGAACAGTCAATTTCGCGGGTCGCACGCGTCTCCTGCTCCGTCGCCCGTTTCGCGGCTTGTGGGAGGACCCAGCAATTCCATGGACGACGAGAAGAAAACAGATGATAGTGTGACTACACCCTATGTCAATGAAGAGCACAAGGACGACAAAGATGTTACTGTGAACAAGAGGGCTTCGCCAGACAAAGCAGAACCGGAGACAGAGTCACCTCCCAAGCGCAATCGTGTGGATCAGCCTGCAGAGAGTACAGCTGAGGCTTCCTAGTTACCACCCATATGGTTTGGTGGTCCGTGTCGTGTAGCAAGCAAAAAGGGACACTATAAAGTGATTTCCTTGAAGCAGATGAAGAGTAACTAACTGTCCGACAGCAGAGCATTTTTTACTGCTAGAATGAAGGGATTTTTTCAGTCGAACCAGATTAATTGCGAAATGGTGGGTATAATGATGGGAATTCTACCCACTTTGCTTTAGAGCGAACTGGCTCGAAGCTAAAGAAAGTAAAACAAACGTATGAAGGACCATTTTATCTATTGAGTACTGTATGCCCTAATGGACGATATAGACGAGCGGTGCTTCCTTTGTTCTCTTCCTAGCTGACTACTGGTGACTGTCATAAGTTGGCGAAAGATTCTTGTCAAGTCTCCTTCCAAGAAAAAGACCCACTGTCATCGTCTGTATGTCTTGATTCTCTAATTTGGATCTTTGTGGAAGCCCGCAATGTTAGCCACTTCGTCAGTATAATCGTGACAGAGTCCAAAGGCAAAACCTCCCAAATGAGAGCAAAGATCTTTCTATTCTGACAGCCTCCAGGTTTGGTGATTATAAAATCATAATGTATAAATTGTCAATCCTATCTTCATTCTATAGCATGGTTCTGCCATGTTTGGACGCTAGGGTACAAGCGGATTTTGACCTAGCGTCCTTTAAAGTTTGCCAAACTGAATTGAGAAATCGAAGAGGCGTAGTCGCTACCGAAGAGAGAAAAAAAGAAGTCCATCTATTTGAGCGCTTGCTGCAAGGCTGTTTAATTTGTTTCGTGTGTGAATTTGAGTGCAGTTCACCGAGGTCTTTTGGACAGATCCGTTAGCGAAGTTTAAGAATGCAGCAAAAAATCATGGCGAGGGCGGACATTGCGCAACAACGAATGGAGGAATGCACACAGAAGACCGCTTCACAGAAAAGTGCTACTAAGAGCTAAAGTATAGATGATATTATTTAGTGCGTCGATTGCTTCGGTACGATCACGGTCGACAAGACACCGTGGTCACTGGGAAAGTCGAGTGTTGGAAAGGCCATGTCCTCAATGTATGTTCGCTTTCCCGTATTGTCCTTCCACGTTTGCTCCACTTCAAAGTGATCTTTCGCAAACAGGATAAAGTCCTTTGGATTCACGTCCCCCTTTTCGCGTTTTTCTTCCTTTTTGCAGGCCTTGTTCAGTTGAGGCTGCAAAAAGGTCCGAGCATTGTAGGTTGTGTAGTTCGCGGGATTGGGAGTATCACCCCAACAAGACGTCAAACCATGATCCTTGTAGGACTCTGCAAACTCCAGAACATCTTGTTGCTTTCCGGGCGTGGCATGTTCATACGTGTTGGCATCCAATCCAAACACAAGGCGGTGACTGACGAGTTCCTTATCCGAACCCATGGCGCGGACGACAGCATCTACAACGGGGATGGTTGCCAAACCGTTGGTATCACCATGAAAGGAAGCGATGACAAATGGAACGTTGTGGTTACTGGTTGCGGTAATGGCAAGAATGTCACCCTTGGCCACCGGAACTTGAACGCCCTTGGGAAAGGAATCTTCCACCATGGAAGTAATTTCACTTATCGCTCCGCCTGGGAATGTTTCCTTTCTCAAAAAGATGACACTGTTCTGGTCTCGCACAGAATCCAAATCGGCCGGAGCCACAACGTGAAATTTCTCACCCAAGGATCCCGATCGCGCCTGATCAATAAACGAGGACGAGACTTCCTGCAGCGTAATGATATCCGAGTTGCCGTATTCCGTCTCCAATATTTTGAGCGTATGTGGTACCTTTTGCTTGTTCAAGGCCTGGACCATGGTATGCTTTAGATTTTGCCACGTCTCTGGTTCGGTACAGGAATTCATCATATGAACCAGAATGGCGTCGAAGATGGCCCCACACAAGGTCTGCAATGGGAGCGAGTCCTTTTCTTCTTGTTCTGTAATTTCTGGGTATTTTGCCTTTTTAATGGGTTGCAACATGCCATAAGGTGCCATTTCTTCAATACCAGTTTTTGTCTTGATCTTCAATTTGTCATCAAACATGAACTTCTCCCAAGCGGCCCACCATTTATCACTAGTCGACAAATCACCTTCGTACATATTGATCACAGTAGGACGAAAGACAGGATCTCCTCCTCCTTCGACATTGATCGTGTTGGTGATGCGGTCGGGCATGGATGCCAATCGCTTTAGACCCAACAATTTATCCTGTGTTGTTGGATTTGGAAAAGTGTGTGTGTACATAGAGAAGAAAAAAGATGGTCAGACATTGTACTACCAAAATTTCAACACAAAAAGATATGTTCATGAAATAATATCATTTGTACCTTCATGAAACCATCAACAATTTTTCGGTTCTTAAAATCGTCGTCCCAATAATTTCGAACACTGGTCCATCCAACTTGTTTCAATCGGGCATCGAGTTGAGAAAACATATTTTCGGTAAAGACGGTCGAAACGGGAACGTCCTTGTCTCCGGGATGTTCCAAAAAGCTTTCCACCTTGACCATCAATTCCTCGTACTTTGGATTTTCTTTGTAGGTGATCCAATACTCAAAGGGATTATTATTAATGGCCGCAATGTTCCACGTTGCGACTGTTAGTTTTTTACCAGCATGAATCATGGCAGACATTCCTTCCTTGGCAGCTTGAGCAACTTCCTTGTCGGGTGTAACTCCAGAATTGGCCAAAAAGTGTTGCGCTCCTCCTGTTTGTTTTTGTTGTAAAAAAAGATAAAAGAAATGGAATGCAAAACAAAATGAGTGAGATACAATCCAATTTGGTCTGACAATAACGCAAGAAGAAGGACAGGTTTTCATATCTGCGTGAACGACAACGACAAGGAGAACGACAAGGTAAAAGAAGAAGTAATCCAGCAAAATCGACAAATGCAGCCAACCAAACCAGCAAGTATTTCTTTTTTCTTTCTTCTCTCTCTTTTGGAAAAGAAGAAGAAGAAGAAGAAGCAGCCCCTACCCGATTTGTACAAAAAGGCAGTATAAACTACCGTAACAGCTAAAATGGCAACAATTTTGTTGCGATAACTGGCCAAGGAACGACCGGGAGCAGTAACAGTACCACTTGCACCAACAACTCCTCCACGATGATAGGCAATAAAGTTGCGACGACCGTAGGCCATTTCCTTCCAACAATTGTTATTGTTGTTATTGTTGTTGTTGTTGCTGCTGCTGCTTGAAAATTCACTGTTTGGAAGAGAAATACTTTGTTCGAATGAATCCATTCAATGACACAAAGAAAAATGCAATACAGTAAAAAAGAAACGAAAAAGGAATCAAGTTCCGAAAACCAAACCAAATGACAGACAAATTCGTTTGTTATCGTGTAATAATGAATAACAAACAAATGCACAACGTGTTGTAATAATGAAAAACACAAGGATTTGGTTGTGGGTGGTGTTTGTTGGGAGTTCTTTATATTTTCTTGCCTTCCCTCCTCCGTTTTTGTTTGTGCTGTCCATGAATAGATTTGTTTCGTTTTCGCTCGAAAGTCCATACTACGGCAGCAGTAATAGCAAAACTGGTACTGCTGTCGTCTGTCATCCATCAGGCCTCTCATCAAATCTATTACTACTACTACTCTAGACTATTATTTGAGCGAACGGATAAAAAGCGAAAAATGACTGAACCCTATCCCTGTGAAAGAGTTACCAATAGAAATTTGGAAGGGTCCGACCCGTTCATGAACGAAGTGCATGAAGTCATTCATGGGCGGGCAATGGAGGATTCTGCATTCTGCACCATGATAAAATAATACTGGTAATCATAACAACAACAATAATGGCAGAACAGGACGTAGAACGAGAGAAGTCCTTTGAAGGACCATTAACGAGAGAACAGAACGAATAGAACGATAAAGGCAAAAGGCAACAAATTCATCATTCATCATTCATCAGCTTACCTTGATCGTAAATTTCTACTAAATAGTACAATCCAACAATAATTCCAAAAGAAATAGTAAATTGAAGTATAAATCGCAGTAATGGAAATCCGGATGTTGATTTTTTGGTACCACCACTACCACTACCACTACCAGTGCCTTTTGTTTGTGATGGATTACTGATGTTGTTGGTAAAGCTATTATTATTATCGTCGTCGTTGTCGAGTTGGTTCGAGGCAGAAGCACGATCACTCGAATCCAAGCCAACTTGTCGTCGTCTCATTTATATATTTAAAAAAAATGGAGAAAGAAAGACAAAGAGAACCAACCGGGTTGGGTTTTTGTTTTTCGTTTGTGATAAAAATTAAATTGCGAAAACAAAAAGTTGTTGTTGTTATTATTTAATTGTTTTTTCAAAAGTGTCTTTGGGTGTGAAAGAAGGTCATTGCCTGCCAGAGTGGATTCGAAACGTCTGCTTCCGTTCTCGAAAATCTCATCTACGCCAACAGAGACAAAAAATAAGTTTAATTTTCAGCTTGGTTTTACTAGTAGACTAGTAGTAGCTGCTAGACAACTGTTTTTCTGCAACACACTAGAGACTACACGTAAATACGTAAACACATCATGCACACACACTCGAGAACAAGAAGTAATTGTTACAGTCGTTATTGAAGCACCATCGTCATCACACAACAAACCCAAAATGACGACGACACCTTCTAAACCTATTCACGTCTTACGGTCTCTGCTACGACATTTGAAGACGGGTCAGGCCAAAACGACAACTGCTGCTCCTGCTGCTCCTGCTACTACTACGAAGACTGCTACTGCATCATTATTGTCTCCCACGCAATCCTTCGTTTTGCAACAGTATCGGACGCATCAGCAGCAACAGCAGCAGTCCATTATGAATAATAATGCTGCTGGTGGTGGTGGGTCTGTCAAAGAAACAGCAGACGTTGTGCGATTGAAACAATTGGCAAATGATGTTTTAATTTTGCAACGAGAATTACGTGCCAGAGAAGAATTGTACCAAATGGACGCCAGTGCCGAAACAGCCTTTACACCAATGGAAATGAGTCGAAGAGCTGCAGCTCGAGCGGGGTTGCAATTGCCCGATCTTAATCCAAAATTAGAATAGGAAGAAACAAAAACATACGAACTGCTGCTGTACGGAGTACGGAGTACTGTAGTTCGTACTCGAGTAATTACTACCCGCAGGTAGACATAATGGTGGTGGCCAAGTAGTATGATCGGCACTCCAATAGCTACTGTAGCTAGCTAATCTACTATCTACACAGGATTCTGTTGGTTGTTTTTTTGATTGGTTGGTTGGTTGCTGGCTACGAGAGAGACAGAAGTTGGGCATCCTGCAGGCATTGCCAACTGGACAAAAGATGTTCAAATGATTCGTTCGCACTAAATGATGAAGTTCTTCCTCCTCCTACAACCACAGCAATAATAAAAACACACATTAGGCATGCAATCAATATATAGAGTTCCAAATATCCATCTAGCTATTTTAATTCTTTCCGAAACTACTGTTCGTCTGGCACTGGATTTAATATTTTCCGGATAACGGATCCTTGACCCAGTTGGCTCCAGTTCCTGCAGCGTGCATGTACTTGACCGTTGAGATGAAGTTGGAGTGAATCCAGGGATAGTAGGCGTACTTCACGTTGTGTTTCTTGCAAATCTCACGAACTTTGGGTGCAATGTAAGGGTACCAGGCGCTGGACATGCGAGGGAACAAATGATGTTCTACCTGAAAATTCAATCCCCCGGTCAAAGCACCCGCAATGAAACCACCGTACGTGCAGGATGTTTCCACTTGGGACTTGAACCAGCACACTGGCTCTCCGGTCTTCTTAAAGTGAGCCGTGGGATCGCGGTCAGAATTTTCGAAATTGTGCGAGAGAGCGAACAAGGAAGCCAGTCCAAGACTTTCGGACAATCCCATCAACATAACGTGACCAAAGGCTTCCCAAGTCAATCCGTGATACATGAAAGGGGATACGACGTTGCAGTAAATGTACAAGAGACGGAGGGCGATGGCGAACTTGACACGACTATGGACAAAAGGATTGTCCATCTTAATTCCAACCGTTTGCGCGCCGCGTTGTTGCAGATCAAGAATTTGTGGATTAAACACCGCGGAAAGCCAGTAAAAGCCCAGGACAGGCAAAAAGTAAAAGGCCTGGAACTTGTGTGCCCAGGTTCGAGCCTTGTGTCCCAAGGGATAATCGTTGAAAAGGATCAAGGGTTCTCCGCCGTAACCATCAGGATCGTTGGTAGCATGATTGGTGTAGGCATGGTGGGTCCAATGTTGTTCGCACCACAACCACTTGCTTCCACCAATAAAGTCCGCACCAAATCCCAAGATATCGTTGATAAGATGATTCCTGGACGCAGCTCCGTGGTTGGCATCGTGTTGCACATTTAACCCAATCAATGATTGGGAAAGGCCATAAATGATGGCCAGTCCCCACGAGGATCCATTGGTCATCCACAAGTACTGCAAGTAAAAGAAGGCGCATACGTAAAACACGCAACGAGCATACCAACCCAAAGTTCCAAATTCACGTCCACGGCGGACAATCTTGAAGACTTCCTTCTTGATTTCTCGCTCAAACTCGGTATCAAATTTGTACCTGAACATTGACCATGAAAGAAGGTGTGTGTGGGGGGAAGATTTTTCTGTCAGCTCATGTTTGGACAAACTAAACAACGGAAGAGAATAGAAAGAAAGCCATTTCAAGTTGACTTACTCGGAGACATAGTCCGATACCTTTCCCAACCGGGTCATTTTTTCCAAATGCTTGCCAGTATGGTATGGGTGGATCATCTTGTACATGACGGTGACATCGTTTCCACCGAAAATGTCGATTGTTTCACCACCGGGATGGTCGAAGCCATTGAGATCGTAAACAACTCCTTCGATGCAAACCTCGTTGGGTTTGAGAGTGTCCATGGTCCGCACCACCATGGTTGCGGATTGCGTGTTGGTGGCATCGGCTCCCACATCGTCGGCACCGACCGTGTAGTTCTTGCGTTGACGGATCTTATCAGCGTCTGGTGCCATGTTGGATTTTAGAAAATGCACTAGTATACTACAAAGGGACAAAAAAGTAGTTGTAATCTGCTACTAGTAATAACGATTACTTTTTGTACTGGAGTAGTCTAGCGTAAGGGAAGGATTCGGATTAGAGTGTGTTGGCCACCATTTTTCTTCTTCTCTGTTGATGATGTGGACAATATGACGGCGGTATTTTAGATCGGCTGGTCACTAAAAAGAAAATCACAACCAGATGGCAAGACTGGTTGAAGTCATGGAAATGTCGTCATCCAAAATAGCCTTCAAAGTGAGCAAGTGAGCTACTTTAGTACCGGTACGAATAAATAATGGGTGTGATGAATGGATTGCACATGATGGAAAGCAGATTCGTCAGTGTATTTTATAGTAATATTTTTAACTTCTACTTGTTACTAGTCTACTGTACTATACGAGTTTACGAGTTTACTCTCTATATTCTTTGTTCATTACCAATCGTAGCAACCAACACAAACCAGAGAACAAGCTTTATAACTGGCTGTAACACACTTAACGTCATGAGGAAGAAGGAAGAGGATAAACCTGTCTGTGTAAATTGCGACAAGAGCACCCAGAAGGAAGCACCTCAAGAGTCCGTTGCCAATAAGAGTTGTGCTGATGCGTATCGGGCTGTATCCAAGTGTATGGATGACAACAATGGACAAGTCAGCAGTTGCTCCAAATTGTGGGATGAATTTCGGGATTGCCACGATAATGACAAACTCTGAAAAACTTGGAGAGGGATACATTTGATACCGAGTGCTGTGCTGCGGCCAACGGCCAACCAATACAGGGCTCTCGACTTCAATCAGCCAAAAACAACGGATGATCAATGGTTAGCAATTACTTACTTTTTCAGAAAAAGGCTATCTTATCAGGAATATCAACGCTTCTGGTTCCTTGCTCAAATTATTTGAGAAAAAAATTCAGAAGCCTACAGAATTTTGAAAATTAATGATCATTCCATTCCCTTTCAAAAGCATGAACTCGCGTGAAACACCAACGTTGGCTGCCTTAAATTCTTTCGGCATTTCTAACATCTGGTGGTATTTATTCTGCCTTTCTGCGAACATTGTCTTTGGTACTATAGTTTTTATACTCTCTGCGTCGTATCGTTTTAGTCCTTCTTTTCTTTGGCTTGTGCCTTGTCGAACCGCTTGACCAGCATGGACCGAAGCAACGCAGGACAGAGAAGACGAAGATATATTGCGACTGTAGCCGTAAGATCAGAGGCCACCGTAAAATCCATTTTTCCATTGGTTACTGAGTTTAAAATTGTCACGGCAACGTCGTCTGGATCGGCTCCCTTTTCGGTCGTTGGATCCATCTTTCCATACGCTTTGCCGTCTCCAGTAACTGCTGATTTTGACAAATTGGTGCGAATGTAGCCAGGTGATGCTACATGGACTGTCACGCCAGAACTGGTCACTTCGCCTCGCAAAGCTTCACAGTACCCTTGCACGGCAAACTTACTCGCAGCATAACTCGTCCGTTGCGGAATACCCAACAGTCCCTGAACACTTGAGATCCAGATGATGGCTCCTTGTCCTTTTTTCACCATAGCAGGGACCACAGCCTTGGCCAAAGCGGCACCCGCCAAGAAGTTGATTTGCATCAAACGTTCGTCAACTTCAATGGTGGTATCAACAAAATTGGATCGACTTGATACGCCACCATTGTTGATCAGGACGTCAATCGTAGGGCATATTTTGAGTGCCTCTTTGGCCAAGTTGGCAACCGAACTCTTGTCGGCTAAATCTCCGAGAATAATATTCACTTGAAAGTCAGATATCGAGGCAACCTTTCGGCATTCCTCGGCAACTTTTTCTAGTTCGGCTTGTTTGCGTGCACTCAGGATCAGAGTCTTGGCGCCACATTGGGCTAACTGGAGTGCAAAAGACCGTCCTAGGCCAGACGACGCACCTGTAAGAAGTACATTGCGACCTTCGAATCGTGCCGTAGTCTCGTCCGAACACTTCATGGTACGTAAATTGCCGTCTTGAGAGTGTCCCGAGGACGATGATAATCTTAAATTGATGCCGGTGGAGCGAGAAGTACGCGTTGTTGTGGGACTACGTATCGTTTGTGGAAGCAAATTGTATGCTTCGACTGTGAAAGGATACAATACTAGAGGCAGAAACAAAAGATGAAATAGTCTGAGGATGAATCTGTTTGCCATGTCCACTTGTCTCGATAAAAGATCGAGCTTCTTATTTTGTTGTATTGGAATTTTTAGACAGCAATTCTGTTGTAGTAGTAACAGTAGTAGTCCTCTACTACCGTACTACTACTAGTAGTAGTAGGCTACTCAACTAGTAGTAGAGTCGAGTTAACAAGTTGGAAACTCACTGAAAGATTTCTTCATTAGGGTTAATGATCAAATCAACAGAAAGTCTATCACAAGAAGATAATAATATTATTGTGATCTCACCAAACAATATTCCATCAAACAAGCAGCTTCAATAATTTTTGGAGTAGTACTGGTAGTAATTTGTCATCCCCTCATCACGATACTCATCAAAAACTGTCTGTATAGACATCACAAGTTTTTGCTGAGAGACTCATCTTATCCTTAATCAAAATCTTTGATCGCATCAAATCAATCCTCTTGTTACAGCGAAAGCTTCTCATTCTTTTTGCGATTGAACAACGAACCACTTCTCACCACACAAGCATGGATACCTGCATCGCAGAGACAACAAGCCCTGTCGTCGACAACGAATCATGCGCCATAGCCCTTATAGATCTACCAATCAACTCCCTCGTGGGAGTGGACGGTCAATCGATTCGACTACAACGCGAAGATTTTGTGGGCATCAAGGGTGTTCCCACAAAAGGCTTCCATTTAGTGATTGCACGTGCAGGTGCCTGTGGGACCAGCGAAGAACAAAAGCAAGGCAATGTCGCGGCTACATCGGCGGGCTTTGTGTTGCAGACCACTCCTGGTGGTCGCGAAAATCAAGTGCTGGCGTTGGTACGACGTTACGATCCAATGACAGAGGAAGTTTCTTCCAAACTTGAAGACTCTACAACAATATCAAACCTTTCCGAACAGATCAAGGCTGGACAAATTGGACCACAGCGCATGGTCTCCTATTCCGACTTTGTATCAACGGATCAATTTCAAGCTTGGTCAAAGCTTACTGATTGCATATCAGAAACACTGCTGGTAGAACGGAAGATCCAGAATGGATCCAAAATTGTTCCGGGCTCGTATGGTGGCGAAGAAAGCAAAATCTCCACGAATACTACTTCCGCCACTATTGTGGATGGCGCATCCGTCACATATCCGGTCATTCCTGTGATGAACAATGAAAGCACATCGTCTGTCAGGTACTCGCGGCACGAAGGCACCAAACGCTTCCTCTCGGCTCTGTCACCTACAGATAGGACGTCCCTTTTCCACCACGAGAATCCAAGTACTGTAGTCATGGAAATGGTGCTGAAGCAGCACTACGGTGGAGACTGGCAGCATCTAATAGGGGACCTGCAGCTTTCGTATGTATTATTTCTTCATTTGCAGTGCCTCTCATCCTTGGAGCATTGGTAAGCAAACCGGTTATCGTGTCCGGTAGAGCGTACTATGATATTTTCTTGTTCTTCTAACTAAAATGACTTCGTCGGCACTTCCAGGAGAGATCTGTTGGCTATGCTGTCAAATGTTGATGCAGAGTGCGTGGAATTGAATTTAGAGCTGTTTTGCAATTTACTAGAAACACTTGGGCGCCAAGTCACCACAATTGAAGCAGATTTCTTTGAGGATATTGAAATATCGGGGGATAACTTTCTAGTACCAGCGCTCAAACAGTTATGCCGTACTACTGCTCAAATAGATGACGATGACGTGCATGATGCCAGAACAAGGTTGTGTCGAGTTTTAGAAAATCGCTTTCGCGACATCTTCCATAACGTTTCTGCTACTCCTCGAGGTCCAGACCCGGGATCGAGAATGGACGTAGATGGAGAGGAAGAGGACGATGAAGTGGGCCCAGTGGTTGTGAGCAATGAAGAAGTTGAGGCCGCTATAGCCCGATCATCGCAGTCCTCTCGCAAACCTGGCTTAGTGACGGAGCAGTATCCTCCCAGTGTGAGGAAAAAGTATCCTGTTTTATTTGCTGCTAAATTGGAGCACGAAGATATCTTGATGACATGTGCTAGAGCTTTGGATGATGCGACAGATGTCTCTTTGGTACGAGAAGCAGGAAGCTTTCTTGTTGAGGAAGTTGAGCCGGATACTACATAAAATAAATGCGCAAGACATGCGAGCAACAAAATATGATTTGTAAAAACGTTTTTATGTTGCCCTTTCTGAAGGTATATCACATGTCCAGCAAAAGAAATCCAGTTTCATCACGGAGCAACATGGATAACAACTTCTCCTTTTCAACATCGCGTCTTCTGATAGAAAAAAGTCTCTCGTAGGTGAAAGATAGTGAATTGTCGAATGTACTCTTCACTCTTCAATTAGTCTCCAACGGAAAAGGGTCCCTCAAGCTAATTCCACGCTCTTTCCACTGGCTGCTCCCCACTGCAAATAAATAAATAAAAGGAATGATAGCGAAAAAAAAGAATCGATCAATGAGTCGCATAGCTAGCAAATACCGAGAACCACTTACGGCACTGTCACAAAACCTCAGCGCTTACCTTGGTCAACTTTTCTAGCAATTCTGCGGGTGGAACGCTACCATCCGACTGCACCACCACGGTCTTGGCAGCAACATCTGTTTCGACGCTCGATACACCTTCCACTTTTCCAAGGATTCGCTTTATGGCACTGGCACATCCCTCACTGCATGGATTAACAAGAACCCAACAGCAAGAACAAGCATAATGAGTACAGTAGTATTTCTAATTGTGGTACAAGAAAATCAACCGTTTGGACATTTGGAGCAAACAGCAAACCATAAGAGAACCAAATAAGGAAGTCAGTATTCGCAGTCATACCATGTCATCCCAACGTTAAACTTTGTTTCTGTCATGGTCTATGCTAGTAACGAGAGTATGTAACGGGGCTGAGGAGAAAGATTATCTATCTTATTGAGTAAATAATGATGTAAAGTTCAAAGAGGTGTCTTCACTCTAGTACTACTAGTAGAGACTACTACCTGGTACTAGCTAGTACTGAGGAGTACTACTCCTCCTGGTATGCTAAAGTACTACTGCTCTAGTAGTACTAGTAGTACCAGTAGTAGACGAGACAACTTGGTCATCCTTTGGCTGTCATCAGCGAGGTGTAGAGTGTACTAGTAGTATGGTGAACTACAAGGTATTACGGTACAATACGACGAGCAAGCAGAGGATGAAAAGTAATCATAGCAGCCCGGGGGGAGGGGATGCTCAAGCGGTTTTTCGCAAGTGAAGTTGCAGCGTGAGAAACTTCTTCCATTAGGATTTTCGTTAGCTTGAGATTACGTGAAAGTTCCAGATGGAAAGAAGAAATAATTGAGTGTCGAATGCACAAAAATTTATCAATACCATTATTATGTTCGAGTAGAAAGATACAAAAGGAGCATCTATCTGTGACGTTGGGGAAACAATGAAGTGGTTTTTCATTCAACTGCCTCTTCTGTTTCACGACGCGTGTACTGCAGATGCTCTGGCTGCGTCCTTTTCGACTGGATATCTCGCCAAGACACGGGAAACTTTCAAGTTTTCTGATTTGCAATACTTGGAAGCAGATCTTCAAGCCAATAAGAGACAGAAACGAGACCACAACAATATTTACGAATGCCAAAGATTATTGTTAGATGCCGCTACAGGATCAACACTTTTTCATTTGAACTGGAAGGACGACGACGCTACAACTACTTCTTTTTCTCGACAGCTACAACTTCAACAGCATGAGCAAGAAGGTGACAATTCAAATGAATTTCGAAGAATTAGTAGTCTTGCTCGATGCGAATGGATAGCAGAAGTTTTATGCCATGAAAAAACAGCCGAGGGACTGATAGCTGCATTGTCAAATCAGGGGGGGATCAAAATACAGGATTGTGATGGATGGAAAATGGATTATTTGCGAATGGGACCGGTCCAGAAAGGTCAAACGCGAACAGTAGACTTGCATTACAATCAAAAGACGCTCTTGTGTTGCATTGCTCCACATATACGTTCCCCACCACCAGTTCTTAATCCAAAGGACGCTTCCGCTCACTTGATGGTCGTCGAAACGACAACACACGGTCTGTTCTTGGGGCGCATTCGGTGTCGCGCACCAAAGCATACGTGGCACTACCAGTCCTCGTGGGCATCCAGACCTTTTCAATACAGCTCGGCCATTCATCCCACAGTGGCTGAGATTGTGGTAGATCTCATCTTGGATCTTGTTTCTGACGACGAGAATGAGAGCAGATCGTTGTCTTTACTAGACCCGACTTGTGGATCCGGTACCTTTTTAGCCATGGCACTCTCTCGAGATCAAACCTTGAGCGTAGAAGGGAACGATATCAATCCACAGTGTGTTGAAGGATCCAACATGAACCTGCAGTATCTCTTTGCAGACAACTGGATGTTCATGAAAAAGAGATGTAATATTCTCTTGAAGGATAGCTCAGTCATCGGAAGAAACGAAGATTCCAGTGATGTCGACTGTGCCATTGCCAACCTTCCCTGGGGTACCAATACAGTAGACTATGTGAACCAGAATCAAGGAATTCTGGAGTCGACTCGTCGGCGATTAAAGCCTGACGCTGTCTGCGTCTTTGTTCATAAAAATGATAAACTATCTAATCCCGAAATGCTACAGACAATGGGTTTTGAACTGTTGGGCGAAGCATTTGTTCCGCCTCTTGGATTTCATCTCCCAGAGTCCAGCAAGAAAGGGGAGAATCAAGTCGATGACGAAGAGTCGAGCAATTCTTCAGCAATTTCCAGCAAACATCAAAGAATCACGGTGGTAAGGGCCACGCGGCGATAGCTGCTTTCTTGCAATGGGCAAGTAACCACGACGTAATTGGATACAGATCCAAATTTTGGTCTTGCGCTTAATTCCACAGCGATCAAAGCCTGGCTCGTCTATTGTCGCTACAGCAAGTGCAGGGAACAAGAGTCGAAGCAGACTGGCGAGTCGTGAAGTAAAAGAAAGTTAACACAGTTTAAAAACTCTCAGTGGATCGTCCACAGAATTCTTCAAGAAAAATTATGCATTTCAATTTATGAGCCTGCTACTTGGATGTAAATGGACAAATTTGTAAGTCAGTAGAAAAGCCATGAACCCAATTGCCGAGCAAATGAGCATGACATGGGCATTGCCAAACTTATCAGCAAAGGGTTCAAATAAAGCAGCACCAGTCAACGCTCCCAATTTTCCAGCAGCTGCACTAACACCGTTAAGCGTCGATCGACAATCAGGAGAAAATATGAGACTCGGCAAAATGAAGGTTGTCGTATTGGGTCCATAATTGGCAAAAAAGAATGTCAATCCGTACAGCAGGACCAACAGAGACGGAGTGTGCTTCAGACCAGACCAGTTCAGTCCAATTGCTAAATAAAGTGCACTCATGACGCAAAACCCCTGCAACATGACAAATTTAGGCGATTGAAAAATGCATAATACTTTCTTGCCAATGACTAGGCCAGCCACAAAATATCCTGGCAGAGCAATGCTGGTCAGAATTAGAGTATTCACAGCCATTTCCCGTAATCCTGATACTGGATCTAATGACGTTGCATGTTTGGTACTTCCTCCAAACGCAGCTTCAATCACAATCGGCTGGAAGAGAGTATTTCCATAAAACAACACATCGAAGAGGAACCATGCTATTCAGAAAAAGAAAGTGGTAACTAGTGTCAGAAATACGTGCGGCTGGGACACAGCTGCAACTGATACCACACAAATAAGGAACATCATCGCATAGTAATGTATGGTACTTACTTCCTGCCGAGCCCAATAACTTGGAGAACAAATCTGGTTCCTTGCGAATGGCAGCCCAGCGACTGGTCGGAGGAGCTTCGCGAAGGTCGGCCTCCATTCGTTGCATATCCTGGAGCAATAGGTCATCGTTGTGCAGATTTTCTTCATCGATTGTTCTTGATATTGGATGTACATCGTTATCATTGTGTGTGTTGTTGTTGTTGTTGTTGTTGTCGTCGTCTTGTTCTTCGTTGGTATCGGAGGTCGTATTATCCACTGCAGCATTTACTGCTAATGCGTCCTCCAAATAATCACCATCGTCCAATGGTATTGGCACGTGTGAATCCTTGCGGTAAATGTACCACTGAAATATCATCAGCACCATGCCGGGAAGACATCCCAAGGCAAGTATGACCCTCCAAACAATTTCCAAATTACTGGTCAGGTACAAGATCGATACAGCCACTAAAGGTACCGTAATGAACCCAATACCTTGCGTACTGAAGGTCAGTACGACACGGTGAGCCTGTTTGGCTTGATCTGATTCGGCATTGACAGTATTACTCCTATTGTCGTAGATACGAATGCTGGTAGCATTCACATCACCTACGCGCTGTTGCTGCTGTTGCGGTTGCTGTTGTGTTTGTTTGTTGTTGAGTCCTTGTTCGGCACTCAAGACAGCTGCTAATGGATAAACACCTCCAGCTCCGACTCCCAACAAGAATCGTACCACAGCCAGATGCATGTAAAAATGTGGATGCTGTGTGTACAGTAATGCACTAGCAATGCTCGCCACAACTTGTACTGTCATGACAATGAACAGTGCACCCAGTCGTCCCAGTACAGGACTGTCACCCAAATAACCCCCGACAATTTGTCCTACCATCATTCCTGCTAATAAACTGGATGCACAGGATGCCGAATTTCCACTCGTCGTTTCCGGTAACAATTGTTCCAGCATCGGAAGGACCAAACCAATATTGACCACGTTGTACGAGGTACTGAAATTAGAAAGCATTGCCATTAATTGTAACGGACATTGAAACCAGGAAAGTTCTTCTTGTTCTGCTTCTGCTGTTGTAAATTCTACTATAGCATCATCATCAGCAGCAGCATTGTTGTTGTTGTTGTGATTATTGTCGAGTGGAAGCGGTTCTCCTGTTGGTGACGATGAGTCATGGTGGTCCTCCTCTGTGGGTGAGTTCATTGGGACACCACTTCTGTTACTGCCTTTTTCTGTGGCAGCAGCACTAGCTGATAAGAGCGGCTCGGTTAGATGGTTGTTACCTTGTGAAGGAGCAGTTTTCATGCTCTCCTCGTCTTCCTGTGTCTGTCTAACAATATGTGTATCTGTGTGTGTTTGTGTTTGTGTGATTTTATATTGATTTTCTTGCTGGGTGTGCGTGTGTGTGTGACTGTCTTGACTTTGCTACCTGGTACTGCCACTAGTAGTAGCTAGTAGTAGTAGTAGTAGTAGTAGTAGTAGTAGTAGTAGTAGTAGTAGTAGTAGTAGTAGTAGTAGTAGTAGTAGTAGTAGTACATCAGAGAAGAGCACCCTACGTATGGCAGAATTTCTCCGTAAGGGTTACAGAGATATCTGCCACGCCCGGGATATTTTACATAACACAAATCTTTTAGTTTCTCTAATATAGCATTTACAG
>Ga0100391_1003005_pt1 | contig 17454 bp, 8 predicted proteins | sample CryGeymeta201515_FD_81541 | JGI IMG/M metagenome (GOLD analysis project Ga0100391, IMG submission 81541) | Groundwater microbial communities from Crystal Geyser aquifers in Utah, USA - Crystal Geyser metaG 2015-15 | ecosystem: Environmental > Aquatic > Deep subsurface > Groundwater | place: USA...
CCGTGGAGGTGCGAGCCGTAGTAGTAGAGGTGCGAGCCTTGGCAAAATACCGAAAGACTAGGGTCACTATAGAATCTGTTGTTGTTTGTTTCGGCGCAAATACCTTGCACTGGTTAAATGTGTGCTTATTCGAGGGTTTTTGGACCAAAGCAACCAACAAAAGATTCTGTAGTAGCCAGGTAAAGTAGGTAAAGTCGAGGTTTGAGTTAACTCCAAAAAAAAGAGTGGTTGGCGTACCCCCCGCCAGGGGCCATTGATTATATATTTTTCCCGATATATTGTGCGTCTTACATTTGTAAGTCATGAATGGGATTGGATTTCCCAGATCCGGGTGTTTTTCGAATTTTCTTCATTTTATTATTATTTAGAGTTGAAGATATTCGTGCAAGCGAGCAAGATTGTTGAAGTTGCTTCAAAGGATCGAGGTGTGCTGATGTCACGCTCCTCACACAATCCGATCTCTCACACAGCTTGCATTCCCCGTGCAAATAATAATAATGTTGTACCAGCAGGTACTAGCTAGTAGTAGTAGTAGAAATAGATGTCCTCGTACTACCTACGTGTCGTCTGCCAGGGTTGAACTTTTTTGGTCCTTGAAAAGTGGAACAACACGAGCAAAGTGAAAGCCAAGTGTATCTAGCTAGGGCTAGCGTAGCTTTGGACGCAAGAAAGATTCTGCTTGCACTATTTTCTATTTTTCTAGTAGACTAGTTCGGATATTTGCAAGCGAGCAATATTGGAGCTAGCTACCTGGTAGCAATTGAAGCTATCGTTTTAATAAAGACATCATAATCATTATTTTTAAAAAGAAACAACATATACAATGAAAGTTGCATCCTCTTTTGTGATCGTTCTACTGAAGGCCAGTGTCATCAACGCCTTTACGACACCCGGCAACAGACCCCAGCCAACAACGCGAATCTTCCAATCCTCAAACGTTGCTGAACGCGATTCTACTACTGCCAGTGTTTCTGTTTCGAAAAAAACCAAGGTAAATGGCGCTGTGGAACTGAACCTTCCATCAACGACGACGACTACTACTACTACTACTACTACTTCTTCACCAAAACGCGAAAAGGTAGTAGAGGAACCAGCTCTGTGGGAATATAACTTTGGTCTGCAAGATCCTCAGTTGACCATGCCTCACGGGATTGTCAAGGGAGTTACTCCACCCGAAAAGTACCAAATCACCGAGGAACAGATTCGTACCCTCGAAGTGGATGGTGTCGTTCATATTAAGGGAGTCTTCGATGCCGATTGGGTAGATTACCTGAGACAAGCCACTGGCTACCAGGTTGATAATCCTCATTTCTGGGCCTTTGCTGGTACCGCTTCCAAGCTGTACGATTACATTCAAAGAAATGTATGGCAAACAAATGCTGCCTTTGCCGACTTTTACTACCACAGTGCCATGGGACACGTCTTGGCCCAGGCAGGACGTACCGATGAGATTCGAGTGTCCACGGATCTATTGATGGTCAACCCCAATAAGGGATTCAAGTGGCACCAGGACAACCAAAATGGTCCCATCAAGTGGGAAGACGGTGTCCGATTCTGGATAACTATGGACGAAACACCAGCAGACTACGGTGCTCCTGTCTATCTGAAGGGCTCTCACTTAAACGGTGCCGTCGACGAGCAGGCAGTCTTTGTCGATATCGAAGAAGAAGGACTAGAGGAATACAGAGATAAGCTATTAGAATTCCGAACCATGCCGGGAGACATGTTGATTTGGCATCCAAGAACAATCCACAAAGTGGATGGACCCGCGGACGGAATCTGGACCACCTACCGACGTGTCTTGGGAGGCACTGCAGCCAAGGCTGGAACCATTTATCAAGACAAGAGAGGAAGCGGAGGTGTTCTCAGTGATTTGGGTAAACACGGAATGGAACAAGGTGACAAGTTGGATTCTCCCTTTTTCCCCGTTATTTATCCACGGTTCGACAAGGAAGAAGCTCTGGCACGAAAGGAGGGCAAGGTAGGACGATCGGTTGTCGATATTTTTTCCAAGCTAGGAGGTCTAGCTGGCAAGGCGTCGGGCCAAAAGTTCGGATCCTTTTTCAAGGTGTTAGGAAGTCGGTAAAAGGTGGAATTTCGCCGGCATTCCTTGAACATGCTTGGCACCAAGATGGATGTGCCCCATTTCACAGCAAAATCTCTTGCTGTTCGTATCCCTCTCGGCTAATTTCACGTTCACTATCCTGACAAATCCCAGGACATGAACACGCATTCGCCAATGCCGTGCCAATTTTACTGTTCACCGAGACGCGCTCTGTTTTAGCTCCGCTAAGCAAAACTACTCACCACAACCTGTTGATCGTTTTCATAATTTGTTGGAACGGCAACAGCAGTATAATAGACTCCATATTTCTACTCTCATCAAAAACTTGTTTTCAAAATCAACTTGCATAGAGTAGTGCTAAAGTACGTTGCAAACGGGCCGTTGCGTTGGCGTTGATGAGCTCTCGGCCCTTTCAAGCGAAAGCTTTGACAGCTGAGAGCAACGTGTCCGTTGCAACGATGGATCAAAACGGGAGTTTTCGCTGTGCATGACAGTTACTGTTTTCTCGGCTAGCTAGATCAGTAATTGGAAATAATTTTGGGATGCAGAGCCATAGTTCTTTGAAAAGCTTGCACTAGCTAGAGAAGAAACACTGAAGTCGGGCCGGGAGTGAGGCCTGGTGAAAGGAAAAGAGTGGACCTACTAGTAGAGTATTGTTTTTTAATGATAACTCTAACCTTATGTTCATTGCACCATAAAACACAATAGCAGCCACAAACGACCACAAATGAAAAATAATAATTCCTTGAGGAATACTGAATACTGTAATAGTTTTCGCAACCTCTGATAAACTCGTTCAGCAATGGAGGACGTTGACTATGTTGCTGCTCGCACTGTCATAGCAGCTCTGGCTGGAGGGATATCTGGAGCGTCCATGGCCACTTTTCGGGGGCACAATCCAATAACATTAGCCTCACGAATGGCCGGGACATGGGCCATGGCTGCCACCGCCTGCATTGGATCTCAACGTCTATTTTGTGCAGCAGCACAATATTTAATCCAACCGGTAGATGAAAAAAGTGATGCCATGCTGGTAGGCACGCACACGATGGGAGGCATAATGGGTGGTGGATTATTGGGATATCTGTACATTAGAAAACCAATTCGAGGCATGATATTTTTGACTCCCGTTATGTTGCTGGTGTCACTGGTTGAGATTCGATATGAGGAACAGAAACGATTGGATCCAAGTCAGCTGGCGAATAAAATCAAACCAACGCGAACAATTGATGGTGGCCTCGTTGAAGAGAAGGAATCTTCTGCCGCAAGTGCCGATGATGCTACCAAAGTGGATCTTGCCCCATCTTCTGAGAAGAGTGGCGGTAGCAATGATGGTGTTACTGCCGGTCGGAGGTGGTGGCAACTTTGGAAAAAAGGCTAGAAATAATTTTTCGATCACTCTACGCATGGACTGCCTTCTTCGTTTCACGTCAGACGCGAGGACAGTGCCTGGTCGTGTACTGTAGGCGCTTCGTGAAAACCCAGGAAAAGAGAATGAGATTACTCATACGACCATGACAATACTAACGATTTAAAAGTGACTGGTGGCGGGAAATCTTAAAATCTCGTTGACTACAAAATGAGCTCCTTTGGGTGTGCAGCATCTAACTTGGACGAGTAATTGGCTTTAAAGACTTTTGTCGATTCTGCTTGAACACGAGCTCAGGGCAATGCGAATGTTTTTAATTTTCCTAGGAAGACACACAATTAGTATCATAACATTGTGAATCTATCTACAGCTAAATGACACAACAGTGGGTACTGCCCTACACTCTACAGCACCAACACCACTCTGTTGTTTAGCTTTTCATATCGAAATATAGAAATTAAATACATTATCCTGTCTGCACGATTACGCCACATGCAATTGGCATCTACTACAATTTTCAACTATAGACCACTTTAGACGATTGCGGTTGGTGCATCGACTCTTGATAGCATGCGTTGAACGAACGAAATTCTTTCCTGCAGTACTTATATCGTAGAACTGTAAATTGTTGTTGATTATTACATTTCGGCTTCGGAAAAAATCGTCGTTCCCTTTGGTGCCATGAGCAAATCCTTGACCTTCTGGGGTTCACTGCATATAAAAACATAAATATTATTGTCTTCATCATCGGATGGCAGTTCGATTCGCAAAGCAGGTCCCTTTCGAGGCATATAACCAACCTCCCAATGTGGGTAACTGTATGCGGTATAGAGCCGGACGATGGTGGTGGGATAGAGGATATAGCATATTGTGGTTTAGTTTGTGATGGGATAACCAAAAAGTGCGGAGAGAAGGTATTGGTTAAGATGACAAAACATAACTATCCAATCAGTAAAAAAAAAGATCGAATAAGTCAATACCAGCTTTTACTTCACCATCGCACTTACATCATCCAACGAATACCCCATCCACCCCAATTGCACAGTGGATCTTGCGATTCCAAGAGTGTCACTTTGAGAATATCGGAAATCTTGACGCGCTTTTGTGCACAAGGCAAGGCGTATCCAAATTCTAAGTACTCGTTCGAAACACGAACATGATATTGTCCGTACCAAAAAGTGGGACAAGGAAAGAAGGATTCTTCGTACAAGTATTTGATACTCTTATCGCGCTTGGGTTCCGCAGCAGCAGTAGATGGCGCGGATTTTCTCGACTGATCTCGTGCAAGATGGCTCATGGTGCTTGCTTTTCAGGTATTTTAATGATTACTAGTATATCCAATCGAAAACAGTGTTTAGAGATCGACACGGAGGCCCCAAAAATGTCGAGACCGAAACATAATTATTATTATTATTTTTTAGTAGACAACTCTACTAGCTACAGCAGAGTAGACTACAGCGATTAAAGTACAACCAGTAGACCTAGTAGCTAGTACTACTAGCTAGTAGTAGTACTACTACTGCTGGACAAGACTAAAGCAAGAGTCACAAAGGATGACCCCTTGCAACAGTAGGGTTAGGACTAGAAACAAATCTCATAACCAGTTCTCAGGGCCAATCCTTGACATTCGTGATTCAAATACTTTCTTGAAATTCATGAAGAACTAAAAATCACAAATCAAACATCCAACCTTTGAGCTTAGAGGTTTGAGGTAGCCTAACTTTTTCATCATACTATATCCAAAATTTCACTACAACTACATCCTTCCGCTTGAACATGTCTGATAAAAATGAGAGCGATGCTGCTCTTCCATTGAACATGTCCGACTTTTTGACTTTGATTCAAAACGAAGATGCGATTGCGTCACTTCTCTTTGCGTCGCCCTCCGATAAAAAGAAGAAAAACTCCAAGACCAGCATTACATCGCAGCAGCAACAAAAACAACAACAACAAATTCTTTTGCAAACTTGCCAACATCTATTTCGATCGGTGGAACAGTTGTCACGAACTTTGCAACAAGTCGATAACAAGAACAACAACAACAACAACAATAGTCAAAATGAAATGTCCCTGTCAGGATTGGAAGAACTGTATGTGCCACCCACTCACAATAACAACGACAATGACGAAGCTGCTTTGGACACGGAAACGATTTGGGGACAAGTAGATTTGCAAAATGAAGCCTTGCATGCGCTCTTGAAGAAATCTATGCGCAAGCTCATGAAAGCTGCTGCTACTACTGGTGCTGCTGCGACAACTACTAAAGAGCATGAAATGATTCGATTGTTGGATGTTGACAGTGACATTATAAATGACAGCAACGATCCACAAAATAACGATGATAATGAGGATGAGGATGAAGTTGTTGATATCAATGATAATAATAATGGAGATGCCGCTGCTAATCATGAAGAGGAAGACGAAGAGTCGCGCCGAATGAGAGAACGCATGGAACGAGCTCTAGCCGATCAATCCGAAGAAGAAGATGACAACAATGACGACGACGACGACGACGACGATGACAGCGAGGATGGCAATGACGACGATGACAGCGAGGAAGACACACGATTCTTTGGTGGTAACAATAACAAAACAAAGGAACATAGCAAGCAACAACAATCGTCCAAAACGGATGAATTTGAAGGTCTCGTTGATCCTGCAGCGGAAGAATTAAACAACGGATTCTTTGATATTAATGAAATGGAAGCCTTTGCTGACGAGGAAGAAGACATGTTGCCAGAAAATGTTTGGGAGCCTACACGTCCGACTCCAACAAAAAAGAAGAACGAAAAGGACCAAAAGTCGTTTCATCAGCGTCAACGAGAAGGCATTGATGATGATCGCAACAACGACGATGGCGACGACAGTGATGATGATAGCGAGGCGCTGGAATTGCAGCTCCAAAATGCCAAACGGAAAGCCTACCGAGAAGATGACGAAGTTGAAGCCTTGTATGGTATGTACAGTAGTGGAATGCGAGACGACGACGACGACGATGACGACTTTGACGAGAATACAGTTAATATGACTGCTGCAGACTTGTTTGGCAAACCTGATCAGAAATACTTCCACAAATGGAAGGCACAAGTACCAAGCAACAATCAGGATAGTAGTAATCAACCATCAAAATCCGCCAAGATTTCCAAGGACGACAATGATGGTTCTGACGACGATGATTCGTGGGATCGTTACAACTTTGACAACGAACGAGCTGACTGGGGTGATGACGATGAAGCAAAAGGTAAGAAAACCAAGGGTACGAAAAATGACCCGGACTCTGGACACAGTGATGCATCGGATGATAACGATGACAGAAGTGACAACGACGAAAAAGACGAGGAAGATGAGCCCGCCAAACCAGTCAACAGAGCCTCACATCACGCCCGGCAATCCGATAAGCTTCAAGAGGAAACGGAACGACTCGAGCAAGAAATGATTGCAGAGAAGCCATGGCAAATGGTGGGAGAAGCTTCGGCGACGGCGCGCCCTGTGAACTCGTTGCTGGATGGCGCTCCCGAATTTCAAGTTGCCTCGAAAATGGCACCAGTCATTACAGAAGAACATACGGCTGATTTAGAAGATATTATTAAGCGTCGTATTCTAGCAGAAGACTGGGACGAAGTGATTCCCCGAGAGCTACCTGATGTGGCTTGGAACAAGAAGCGCGGCGAATTGCCCGAAGTTAGTCAAGAAAAGGCCAAGTTGGGTCTGGGTGAACTGTACGAGCGAGAATACTTGAAAAAAGCGACGGGTCATGATGTCGACGCAGCGGAGAAACAAACTGAGGAAGACAAGGCCAAGAGCGAAATGAAGCAGCTCTTTGCAAACATTTGCAGTAAACTAGATGCCTTGTCGAACTACCACTTTGCGCCTCGACCCGTGGCCGACGAAGCTGAAGTTCGCCCTGCAACCACACCTGCCATTGCCATGGAAGAAGTGTTACCTCTCCACGTCAGTGACGCCAGAGGAGCCGCCCCGGAGGAAGTCTATGGGAAGAAGCGAGGGCGAGACGGAATTTTGCGCAGCGAGAACGAGTTGGAGCAGGTAAGCATGTCGTTGGGGTGGTTTGGGTTCATTGGTCGTCATTTTGTGTCTATAATATCAACTAAACTGACTTCTTATCTCATTTTCCTTATGCTGAAAGACCGAACGCAAGCGTATTCGTTCTTCGAAAAAGTCGGCCCGTCGCAAATCACGGCAAGAAAAGGTTGCCGACGCGAAGCTTATTGCCCGCGTCCAACCAGGTCTGGGCCTCAACAATCCGTACGAGAAGCGCAAGGCACAAGAAGAGGTTTCCATGGCGCGAGCCGAAGGCAGAATTACAGATGGCAAAAAGGACGTCAATTCTGGTTATGGTTCCAGCGTCAAGTTTTTCCAAAAATTACAGGACGAAGTATCACAAACAATCAAAGGTGGTAGGGCTCCGGAAGTGGACCAAAAGAAGGAGTCACGCAGCAAGAAGTCAAGTTCCTTCAAGATGTAGAGCTGATGGTTCAAAAATAATTTATAGTCTATCAGGCTACTGTAATTACTTTTTTTATCCCACAGAATGCCATCAAACTAGATTACGCCGATTTTCTACGCCGTCGCCTTGCCTCGCTCGCTGAAAAATAACTTCTTATAAAAAATATATTTTTTCGTTATGTCTCACACTTTACTATTTCTGGCAGAGGCAATCCTTTTGGGGGCGGGGGCGGGGGCAAAAGGCAAAAGTTGCGTCTATAAAGATTCCACGATAACAGTCTGAAGGCAGCAGCATCGAAGCAAAAAAAGTTGATCAGCTTGGCACAAAATTTGGATTTGCATCCTTGATTTCTTGGGGCATATTCCGGACCCAGGCTCCCTTGTCTTCGACAAAGTCAGCACATGCGACAACATCGTACTCGTAAGTTGTCACTGGACTAAAATCATATTTTTCTTTTCCGTATAAAGGTCCATCCTTGTCATCTGCAGCAGCTTCTGCTTGCTCGGTCTCTGTCGTGTGCTCCTTCCACATTCGCTCCATTTCCTTTTTGCGATCTTCGTTGTTTCGGACGGTCCTCACGTTAACATGAATGGTGGGCGATCCATCTCGAGGCATGAATGTAGGATCTTCTGTCATGTGGGGTTGCGAATGCTTTGTTTCGACAAAATGATAAGCCTGGCAATTCGTTACTCTGGCACAGTCGATACAAATACACATTTGATGCTGAGTATTGCCCAGCCTTTTCTCTAGAAACGTAGAGGTGTGACGATGACGTCGTTGAAAGGGAGCCATAAAAATGTTTGCAGAAAAGGCAGAGGCACTTTGGGGCTGCAATGCAAATGCAACGAAAGCTGTAGCAGCAGCTAAGTAGCAGCCAATCATTCTAGTTTTCTTTTCCATGTTGCATAGCTTTGTTTCATTCCGCGATGAAGAAACGTTCGCCATTCTGCAATTGAAATTGAAATATTAGTTGATAAATTTCGATCGTGCGGAGTAGAGTAATTGTCTGTTGTAGAGTAGCGGTTTTGGTCGTCATTACTTTTCTTAGTCGTTTTTTTTTTTTAGCACACTCTATTCGTACTAGCTACACTGTATCCTTTGCTTCAGCCAAGGGGTAGGGGTACTTCGCGATCCGCTGTGCGAGCTTTCTGGATCACTTACTTGCAAAGAACTCCACATCGAGCAATTCAATGCTCACACAGTTTACTCTCAAGCCTCGGTAGCTGCTATGTTGATCCAAGGACGAACTACTTAGGCTTAAAATGCGAAAGAAAGAACACTTTTGATTGTCTATATTGCTAATTATCTCCTCTTGAAGTTGCCTCGTAGTCCGCCCTCTAGATGTTGTCATGCACTTTTTACAAAGCAAAAGTAGTCTTGAGAAAATCTAAGTAAGCAATCTTTTCTGAGCGCTTTTTATTACAACACAAGCCGTTCGACCGAGTACGAAGGAAGCGATTCCTCGTCAGCTCGAAACTTTTGTCGCTTAGTCTGCTGAGAGCCTTGATCACCCCACTTGCCGGACAAGGTGAGAATTGAATCATTGATTCTGTCTTCTAGACCTATCAAAACCTCAGTCTGGCGCCTCGCCATGTCCAAGCTTTTAAGGAGCCTCTCCACGTCACCCTGCTTCTCGTTGTTGCCATCATCGTCGTCAGCCTCTTTCATTTCGTCGCCAAAAGCGTCTAGAAAGGCCGGAATCCATTGTGCAGCCGAAGAAACGAGGCTTCTCCCATACAATGGATTCGATAGTATACTCATTGTGAGGTTCGAATGTGAAAAGGCGACCTCGGAAATAAGGCGAGAAAACAGCCCCGTTTCCTCTCCAAAGGTAAGTTGTTCTCGAAAAGCAGAACACAAAAGAGCTTGGTTGCAATACGAATACATCAAGATCTTTTCCAACACGGCGGCAGATCCAGCCATCACAAGCTTGCACGCCGTAGCCGTAGATTCTTCATCCAAGTAACGACGGCTCAGGGTCTTATGACAGTGATCCTTGGGAATGTCGCGAGAGTCCAACATGGAAAAGGCAATGTCCACCGGACGCGAGCTGCAAAGCATAAAGTGAATCATGGTAACCATCATCGACTCGGATACATCAGGACAATGACGGAGCATTTTAAAAATGAAATCAGTGGGAGATCGCAGTCGATTCTTTTCGGTTTGCTTTCCTCCCAAACAGCACAAGAGAGCCATCAAGGTATTCTCTGCTCCAGCGCTTTGGTCGAAATGCAGACGTGCCAGTACTTTGCCCGTTTCAAGAAGGAGTTCCAACACGACCATACAATCCTGCTGAATCGAAGACTTCATTCCAGCAGATAAATTGCTAAATGATGACACATGTAGCAAAAGGTGGAGGACACCAGGAAAAACTGCATCCACAAAAGCAACCGGCAGTTCCTTGGAAGACACTGGAGTAACAGCTTTCCTCTTGACGCCATTCTTGGGCTCTTCTGCAGGCTCTTTCGGTTTAGTCGCAGCCTGTAGTAGACTATCCACTGCTTGCTCATACGCAGTTACCAATGAACCATCCTTATATCCGCGACCTTCTTTCTCTTTTATAGACGACTCCATCGTGTGCAACACGGCCATAGCAGCTTCCATGTCGCCTTCAGCCTTAATATGCGTGTCGTCATCGTTGTCGTCGTCATCCTTCTCCAGCAGAATCAGTTGCATTGGTCGGGGTGTCACCACTGTCGTAACACCAGATGAGGACTCTCCCAAAGCAGCCGCAAGACGGGCGGCAAGAGGAATGTCGGACGTCTTGAGTAAGCTTTTTGAATGACTACTGCTGGTGGTAGACCCTTCATAATCGTTTTCCAACTTTAACGTCGTCGTCGTAATGTGCAACATCCCGTCTTGATCACAACAAAGAACCAGCAATTGACCTCTTCGCGCATCCGCCAACAAGGTCCAATTATCTCCGCAATCCATGTCGTTTAGCATCATGGGAGGCAAGGGTTCTGATCGAAGGAGAATTCCCGAAAAGGCATCGCGTATCTGCAATTCGTTTTCCATTCCCATGACTAGAATACGTGGACTGATCAAGACCAATCGCTGTTGTGGACGAGGACAGTCAATGACAAAGGGAGGATGAACGAGTGTGGCAGTGTTCAATTGTATGGTAGCACAACATTGTTGCGATTCCTTCTTACAGCTTTTCAGACGATAGGTAAGCGTGAACGTGTCGGGACTTGCAACCATTGTTGGTAAAATGGTCGCATCCTGGATTTCACCATCATCTCCTGCAGAAAATGAAAACAAAGCCACACTAGCTTCGGTAGACTTTTGAATTTGCAACGAGGATGCCGCTTCATTGTTCGATGGCAGCAATACTTCGTGTCGTCGCAGAATACATTTTCCTTGCTCCTTTTGAACAAAAGATTGGAAGATGTGTACCGCCAAAGTTTCCTTTTTTTGGCTTCCTCCCTTGGACTTTCGTTTTCTGGATCCTTCCTCGGCGTCATCCTTGGCACCACCAGTGACAACTACCTTGACCAAAAAACCTACATGTTGAGCATTGGTAGGTGCCTCATTTTCTTGGTTCAGATATTTAACTTGTAAGCTACAGCTGTTGCCGCCATGTTCATTACTGTTGTCGTCTTTCGCGTCCATGTCAACCACCACACTGGCAACAAAGAGCTGACCAGATTCAGTCGATCCCAAGACCATGCCATTGGGTAACAGTGATAAACTATCGGCCTGTTCACTAAACACATGGTGCAGACCTGGATGCGCATCATCGGGCCCTTCCTGATCTGCCTTCCAAACCACCAACCGTTCATTGTTTCCCTGCAAACCGAAAAGGTACTCTTGTTTGGCATCCAAAATTACGGGAATTTGTCTACCAGTAGAGGAAGATACAAAGGATGTGGCAGGACCCGGTCGACTCGTATATTGCAAGTTGGAACTTTCGTGCATGTAGCAGGCCGCTTCCAAAGCTTCTGAAGGAGGTGCTCCGACAGGTGTGGTACTTGCTGATAATGCACTGTGGTTCTTTTCGGCCATGACGGTGACGCGATGAGGACTCGTCAAGGCAAAGAGGGCTCTACTGTCCGTGGCACTCTCTGCGCGTTTCTTTTTGCGACGTCCAGATCGATGAATAACTACAGATGCTGCCAATAACAAGGGAGCATCTTGGCTTGTCGTCGTCGTCGTCGTCACCGCTGACTTTGTCGTTTTGGAAGGAGTAGCCGAGCCATTGGAACCTCCTCGACGACGTTTTCGTTTGGAGACTGTCAGTCGCAACGACGTATCGGCAGTCTCCCACGAAGAGAATTCAACCAACATTTGTAATTTTCCTTTTTGTTATTATGGCTTTAGAGTACTTGTGTGTCTTTTTAAAACTCGTTGTTTGTGTGCGATGAGGAAATGGGCAAATCGGGCAAATCATGGTTTAGCTACTATTCAGATCGGATTTGGCTTTGGCTTTTTCCTGAGAAAATGGCAGGTAGTCTATCAGGTTATGAGCTAGCTCCGCTTGCGAAGAAGAGGATGATAAAATTAATCATAATTAGTAGTATTATGTGCACACATCACTCACTAATGCTGTCGCTAGCTAGTTTAACTCCACGACTTTACGAAAACGAGTCTACTTAATACTATGAGAGGACACGGGGAATATTCAGGGCACAACAATAGACGTCCTAGTCTAACAATGAGATAGGCAGATAGTTTTACGTATCAGATTTCATGCCTGCACTGGAAGAATGTACTCTAGCACCACAACAAGCTCTGCTCTTTGTTGCTGCTGTTGCAAAATTAGCATCTGTAGCTCAGTTGCTGGTGCTGCGGATTATCATTTGGAAAAATCCAATACCACAATCAATTTACTGCAGATTTTAGCGTGTGTAGAAAGGCAGCAACAGGGTGTTCTAGAAGAGCTACTAAAATAATATTATGCTCTTTGTTAAAAAAAAAATGAATATCTAATTTACAGGGATCACAACTATGGCGCCCGCAGGGCGCCAAGGTTACCCGAAGGCAACCATTGGTACTATTATGCTCTTTGTTAAAGCAGGGTTTAGCCCTAATTATATATTGTAGACACCCGGGTGGTTGTCTCCACATAAAGTACTACTCGAGTAGTACTACTAAATAATACTAATAAATTACTCCATCTGGTACTGGTTATTATTAATAGGAGTAGAAAAGACTCAATCGTGAAATTCCGCTGGACCGACGTAGCGTAGTCGTTTGTACGGTAGTTAACGTAGCAAAGCGAACGCAAACCGTAACAGCACATTAATAAACCTACTAGACTACTCCTCGACGTCATCCTACTGGTAGTAACAACCAGACCAGCACAATTCTAACGGCACAACACCCTCGTTTTGTTTCCTCGACAGAGAGATTGGGCAAACTACAGTAGTCTATACGACCTTGTTGTCTTTGCTATACATTACTCCATCTATTCTTGCACGCCAGAATATAATTAATCTCAGAAGAAGCCAAAACAACTTGCACCTTTTCAATCCCGTCATTTGAGTACCAACAAGCAAAAGACACTTTCCATTCTACACTGTCTCGCCACATCATTATCATCAACAGAAAAATCCAATACGGCCAAATACATTGCACCAATACTACTAACTAATACAATACAGAAACCATGGCTACTGATATTTGTGTTCGTCGCCTGAATAAAGAATTGAAGGCTTTGCAAAAGGATCCCATGACCGCACCCAAAATTACCGTCATGCCGTTGGAGACGAATTTGTTGGAGATGCATTACGTCATTGAGGTCGGCAATGAAGACGATTCGTCACCCTACAAGGGTGGGATCTACCACGGCAAGCTCATTTTTCCCAAAGAATATCCTCTAAGACCACCAAGTGTCATCATGTTGACACCATCGGGACGCTTTCAACCCAATCGACGACTTTGTCTTAGTATGGTACGGTCATATAAATCTTCCTGAGTACCTGAGGTACTTAGTACCCATTTGTTGGGAGTGCCTTCGTGTCTTGTTCTTGCTTGCTTGCTTGCTTGCTTGTTTGTTTTGTCCTTTTGTTTGTTTTGTACACTTTCTAACAGCAACCCTTCTCAACCTTCAATTTTCATCATCATAACAGTCCGACTTTCATCCGGAATCATGGAATCCCATGTGGAGTGTCAGCACCATTTTGACAGGTCTTTACAGTTTTATGAATGAAGCCGCACCAACCTTGGGCAGCATTCAAACCAGTCATTACAAGAAGCAACAGTTGGCACAAGTCTCGTTGGCGTACAATGTGCGTGACAAAACATTTTGTCAATTGTTTCCCGAATACAAGGAACTGCACGATCAACGAGAGCAAGAAAAGAATGCATCATCGTCATCGTCCTTATTATCATCTGTGCAAGAGCCCGCATCTTTGACGGCAGATGTACGACACCACCACCACCACCAACAGCATCATCATCATCCAAGATTGGAATTGCACGGACTTTTGGCAGGAGCAGCTGGATTGTTTGCCATTTTGAGCATCGTCTTGGCGTATCGGTTCTTTTGAAGCACACGCAAAAAGGATTGGGGGGGAAATACGCAAATAGAAAGTAGACCAAACAAGCCCAGAGAAATGAAACATCCCGACAGTTCCTGTCAGGATTTTTTTATCCTTTCTCTCAGCTAGTAGGAGTAGAACGAAGAAAATTTTCCCAATTGAGCACTTGCAAAGCAAGGACCATTATAGCTACTGCATGAAGGCACGACTATGTTCTGCCGTTGAATTAATACCTATTGTAGCATTCAAAATTATAACATACGTAGAGAACTTTATATATAATATAATAGTTTTTAACTTTCTACAGCTTGCTTCACCTAATTTATTTATTTATTTTCTTACGTGTGACTCTTGGCCTTGTGCTTTGGTTCAAATTGAAATCCTTCCGGGACTTTGCCCAACAGCATTTCGGAAATTTTGATCCAATCATGACTGTGAGGAGATAGCATGAGCGTCTCTAAATCAGTTCTGCCTTCCATAAATAGAGGTGGGCGTTGATTCATTTGTTGGGGAATGGCACTGGTCTCCAACAAGCCAACGGGAACATATCGGCATAAAAAGGATAACCATTCCAACAGGAAGCGTCGCGTATTATCCACTCCTTGTTGATCCGATCCCCAGTGCAAAAGGCCAAATCGTACAAAGTCCTTGAGCATATCCAATCGTTCACTAGCAGATATATCCCAATGCCGGCGTTCCTTGATTTCCGTAGGAAGCCACGGTTTGACCAAGGCTCCTCGGGCCAGCATGGCTGTGGCCGAAATCCCTTCACGCTTGACTTTTTCTTCGTAGTCTGTGTACGAAAAAATGTCTCCGTTGCCAATCAAGGGAAGTTTCGGCATATCATCGCTCTGTGTTTGTGCGACTTTGGCAATGTAGTCCCAGTCCGCGAGATTGGAATACCGTTGCAAACGCGATCGTCCATGGACCTGTAGAATCAGCACAGGAGCAAAGTAAAGCGAGAAACGTGAGTTACGACAGTCAACACACTACCAAATACAAGAAAATGTTCGCTACAAATAAGAACACGTACCATAACAGCCGCCAATCCGTCAATGCCCCAACTTTGTATTTTTGAAACCAATTCATGAGCAAAGGGCTTCTTGACGTCCCATCCCGTGCGCATTTTGATGGTAACGGGGCACGACAGAATGGGAGTAATTTCTTGTAGAATACTTTTGAGTTTGCGGTCCCGCAACATTAACGACGATCCTGCTCCCTTATTGCAAATAACATCCAATGGACAGCCCAAATTGAGATCGACGAAATCAACTTCCATGTGATTCTCAATAACTTCACAGACACGAGCAAATTGGTCCGGATATCCACTGGCAATTTGTACTCCAAAGACATCTTCGGAGGAGTGCCGTTTTAACAAGGCCCATTCACTGGGTTTGCCGTCCAATAAATTGCCAGCCATGGCCATTTCACCACAAGTAATGTCGGCGCCATAACCCTTGAGGACGCGACGGAAGGGCAGATTTCCAACTGTGGTCAGAGGAGCTACGTATACCTTGCCAGAAAAATCAATCAATTTCTTGGTTTTGGAGGGTAGAGAAGTCGAGTCGTTGTAATTATTGCCTACTAACTTGGAAGAATCAAGGGAAGGACGAAAAGGATCAGCCATGTCTTTGAAGTGTTTGGCGGCAGGTGTTTCATTGCTTGTTTTTGATTCCTCTCCGTGCTCTGCTGCGTCCTTATCTACCAATTTAGCTTCATTGGCGGCGGCGACAATATTTGTATCTGTCTTGGCTTGAGAAGTCCCATTTTCTTGACTGACGTCCTTTTCTTCTCCAACTCGTTGAGGTAGAAGCGTATCTCTGGAAGTATTTTTACCCTTGGACTCGTGTCGTTTAGTTTGAAAAGGATACTCCCGTTTGCGCAACTTTAGAATCACCTCTTTTGGCAAATTGTTTTTCACAGTTTCTGCAGCTGCATCAGCAGCAGGTGGATCTTTCGTCATGTTCTCACCCGTTTCTTTCCGGATATGAGAGAAACCAAATCGACACAAGGCTCCAAACAAACAATGTCCCTGTTCGCAAAAGTTGGGACAGCCCTCGGGAAGCGACGTGAGATCTTCGGGACGTGTTTTCATAAACAATGGAAGATCGTGACTGAATTTACATGTGTCGCCCCACGGACACGGATCTCCCCGGATGACAGCCAAACACACCTTTTCAGAATTGGGTGTTCGAACATCTCGGGGTCGTTTCTTTTTATTCTTCTTTTTGTTACCCCGCTTGCTGCGATCGTCGTCTGTATCAGTCGCAAGATCGGGTGGAAGATCACCGAGCGAAGAAGGACGATGATCTTTGACAAACTCAGGTTTGACATGAAGCTCACACGAATCATTTTGATCCCTTTTGTTTGGACCATCTTGGTCTTTTAGAGCAGGCGTTGGGGCCGGTGTACATGGTGATGCTGCGGTTTCTGACATGCTCTTGCTGCTGTTCTACAGTAGTTGGTCGAGAAATCGTGAAGGAATAGAATGATTATGGCATACAGGACCCATACTCGTTAATCGAGCGCTGAATTGTGTTTTTTGTGTGGTGCTCGTGGCAAGAACGATTCAAGATCTTCGATGATTGAGCAAAGGTGCGTCTTTGATGTCTGACAGCCAGACACCAAGAAGCAGGTAGTTTGCACGATATTAGTCGACTAGACTGGTCGCCACAACCGAATTCATCGTCAATACATCTGCCATGCGTTGTTCCACTATCCAAACATGGAAAACCTAGATCCTGGAAGCATCCATTCTTAGGGTCGTTAAGATTCCAACTGTCTCTAAAAAAAAACTGGAACGTCTAATTTCTCTCAAAAGTGCGCTAGATACATATATTCCATGGCTTCCTGGTTGTGTTGGATCTCTATTTCCTCTCTATGTTGGGCATTGTATCAAAAGCAAAACCGTCATTTTCGCCTTCAAAGTCAGCTTGTGCACTCGCATTGCATTCATCTACCAGAAAGAAACATCGACCCCCCCCCCCCAACAAAACAACATTTTCAAATAATTTCCCATTTTAAACCATTTTTTCCTTCCTTTTTAAATCTTCCCAGAAGTTTTTTATTA
>Ga0100391_1003009_pt1 | contig 17431 bp, 13 predicted proteins | sample CryGeymeta201515_FD_81541 | JGI IMG/M metagenome (GOLD analysis project Ga0100391, IMG submission 81541) | Groundwater microbial communities from Crystal Geyser aquifers in Utah, USA - Crystal Geyser metaG 2015-15 | ecosystem: Environmental > Aquatic > Deep subsurface > Groundwater | place: USA...
CCGCTCGCGCCGCCGCGCTGAGCAGCGGCCGCGCGGGGGGGCGGGCAGGTCCCGCCCCTCGGCGCGGCCGCTGATCAGCGCGGCGGCGAGATCGGCATGAACGCGGACGATGTCGCCGATGCCGCGGCGGTTCTCGACGAGCGCATCCAGGCAGCGCCGCTCCGCCCGCTTGAACAGGCTGCCGATCAGGCCGAGCGCCGCACGCAAAGGCCTCACAGAAGACCACACCCGATCACGCGACCAAACGGTCGTTGACGACCTGTCGGCGGGGCGGCGCTCCAATGTGCGCCTTCGGTGCGGCTCATAGAGGGCGACGCGGCGGATTCGCGACTGCTTCGTGAGGCGCTGTCCGGCGCGCAGGGGGTGCTTTCACCTTGCCGCCATCGCCTCAGTCGAGCGCAGCAACCGCGACTGGCTTGGCGCGCAGCGCGTCAATCTCAGCGCCACGATCGCGGTGTTTGAAATGGCGCGTGACGCTGCTGGCGGTCCTTTGCCGGTGGTCTGGGCGTCTTCGGCGGCGGTTTGCGGACGTCAGTGCGTCATGCCCATCGCCGAGCTGGCCGTCACTGCGCCGCTGTCGCCGAACGGCGCCGACAAGCTTGCCGGCGAGATCCACGCCCGGATCGCCGCAGAGCTTTTCGGCCTCGGCGCCACGGCGCTGCGTTTGTTCAACGTCTGCGGCCCGCGGCAGGACGCCGCCTCGCCCTGTTCCGGCGTGATCGCGCTCTTCGCCGCCCGGGCGGCGGCGGGCGACACGCTCGAGATTTTCGGGGACGGCGGCCAGACGCGCGACTTCGTCTATGTGGCGGAGGCCTTCGTCGCGGCGATGGAGGATCGGCTCGCGCCCCGGAAGCCGCAGTTCGAGACGTTCAACGTCTGCAGCGGCGTCGGGGTGAGCATTCTCGAACTGGCCGAGACAATCGGCCTTATCGTCACCCGGACGCCGGAACTGCGCTTCCGGTCGGCGAGGAAAGGCGATATCCGTGAGTCCGTGGGTGATACGGAACGCATCCGCGCGCGCCTTGGCGTCGTCGCGGATACGCTGCTTGAAGAAGGCCTTGCCGCAACGATCCGGAGCTTTTGACATGAACGACGGATCCCTCATCGATCCCAGCGCCGCCATGGCGGCGCGTTTCGTCGGCCCTGACGACCCTGGACCCGACATCAGCGTGGTCATCGGGTACCGCGACTGGGGCGCGGAGCGGTTGCGGCTTTCGCTCAAGGCGCATCGCGCCGCCGTGGGGGATCTGTCCTGCGAGATCGTGATCTCTGACTACGGCTCGCGCGATCCGTCGGTGGCGCAGGGCCTTGCGGCGGAATACGGCGCGCGGGTCATCCATACGCCCGTGGATGGCGTGTGGAACCGCTCGCGGTGCCTCAACATCGGCGTCGCCGCCGCGCGCTCGGACTGTGTGGTGACCACAGACACCGACATGTTGTTCAGACCGCCCACGCTTTCAGTGATCCTGAACGCGATCCGCGCGACGCCGCAGGCGGTCCATCTGCTCCAGTGCAAGAACCTGCCGCCGGAGTATGACGAGCGCTCGATCATCGCCTTCGATTGGGACGAGTTCGAACGGGTCTCCTTTTTCCGGCCGCGATGGGGCATGGGCGGACTGGCGGGCTTTTCCCGATCGCTCCTGTTCTCGAAGCTCGGAGGGTATGACGAGCGGATGGAGGTTTACGGCGCCGAGGACACCGATCTCGGCGAACGTCTCCAGCGCGCCGGTTTTTTCATGAACTGGATCGACGAGCCCAGCGCGCGGATCTTCCATATCTGGCACGAGCCGACGCTCAACACGATCCGCCGCAACAAGGACGACGTCGCCGCGCTCGAGCGCAATCGCAAGATCTACATGTCGGACAAGAGCTTCGTGCGCAATACCACGATGCGGTCGCAGGGGCTGTGGGGGCGTCCGCTTTGCTCGGTGCTGATGACGACCCGCAACCGGCCGCAGTTTCTCGCCGCTGCGATCCGCAGCGTGCTGAGCCAGACAGTGCAGGACTTCGAGATCGTGGTGATCGACGACGGGTCCGACACCGACGCCGCCGGCGCGATCTGCAAGGAGTTCGACGACCCGCGGATCCGTTATGTCCCGCGCCCCCGCGCCGGGGTGGGCGCTGCGCGCAACTATGGGCTCGGCCTTGCGCGCGCGGACTGGATCGTGATCCACGACGACGACGACCTGATGCTGCCGACGCGGCTCGAGCGCCATTTCGATACGCTTGAGGCGGGCATGGTCGGCACCTATGGCGGCTGGATCGACTTCGAACAGGAGACCGGCGCGCTGACGTTCAACGCCGGGAAGGCGTTCTCCTATGACAGCGTCGCTTTCGGCGCGCGCGCCCTCGTGCACGGGTCGATGATGCTGCATCGTGAGGTGCTGGCGCGATGCCGGTATTCCGAGACCCTGCCGTTCACCATCGACTACAACATGGTGCTGCAGGTCGCCCGGGCGGGTTACCGCCTCGGCCATACGGGGCACTACGCGATCCTGCGGCGCGTCCATGACCAGAGCGTGACGGCGGCGTTCAGCGCCGACCAGCGGCACCTGACCAACCAGCCGATCGCGATCCTCGGCAACGAGATCACCGCCGCCGAGCAGGCGCGCCGCCGCGAGGCGGCCAAGACCCTGCCGGCGGCGGTCTGCGCGAACCATGGCGCGACCGCCTATTTCCGGCAGTTCCTCGCGGAGGAGTTCGAATTCCGCGAATCCTTCCTGGTCTGGCGCTGGCTGCCGCCGCACACGGGCCTGACCCCGGCGCGGTTTCTCGCCAGCGTGATCGCCGGCCCTTGCTTCGCGCGAAGTTTCGATGCGCAGTGCGTCTTTCCGCCGAAGGGGGGCGCGCATGCGCGGTTCAGGGTCGTCGGCGGCCGGGCGCAGGCGCTTGACATGGCGCGCGCCCTTGAATCCATCTCCGGCGCTCCGGACGAGGCCGCCGTCGAGACGGAGGGCCGGGACAGCTACGGCGCGCCGATATGGAGCGTGGGCAAGACCAACGTGGAGCGAAGATTCACGCCGGCCGAGGATGTATCGGTCTTTCTGCCGTTGCCCGAGGCGGCGATCCGGGCGCGCCCGAAGGTGACATTCTCCGGCGACGAGGCCGTCCTCCATCTTTCCGTGATCAAGGCGGAAATCGTGACGGCCTTTCTTGAGGAAGCGGCGCGCGCCTTCACGCTGTTGCGCTATGCGACCCAGGATGGGATCGCGCCGCGCCGCCATGGTTTCGCCTTCGCCATGCCTTCTGACCACGACAAATCCGCGTTCCTTCGCGTCGCGCGCGCGCACTTTCCCAACGCAAGAGCAGGAAATTCCCAGAGATGCGCATGAAAGTCCACCGTCCCTGCGACGCGGTCGCCATGACGCTGACCGCCGAGACCGAGACCTATGACGGCATGCCGCCGATCACGCAGATACGGTTCGACTACCGTCCGCATGCCCTCGCCCGGGGTCATCCGGCGATCAGCGCCGCGCTGCTGTTCGACCGGTACACAAACGGCGCCTTCAATCCGGCCGGCCACGTCAGTCCGCTGACCGCTGAGGCGCTGCGCCGCTGGTTCGCGCCCCGGGTCGTGACCATAGGGGGCGTCGACGCGGCGCCCCATGCCGTCAGCGAGATCGGACGGCGCATGCTCGTGGACGACGGCACCTATCGCGCCGCCGCGATGCTGCGGCTGTTCCGCAGGCCGGGCGACGTCATCTTCCGCCTCGCGCCGCTGACGGCGGTCGGGACCGCGCTCGATGCGGACAGCGCGACGGTGCGCACCAACGCGGCGGCGCTGCTGGGGTTGCGCAGCACGGTCTCGGGCGCGCTGATCCGGGTCGGCGCCGCCTTCGCCCTTCTGCAAGACTACGGTGTGAATGAATTGTTCATTCCCGAGACTGCGGCGAGCACACTGCATTGCCGCGACGGACTGTCCGTCGTCGGCGAGGCGACGGAGTCGAAGGTGAGCAAGCTCCAGAGGCTTCTCGCCAGCGTGAACGTGCGGCTGGAGGCGCCGTTCGCCGGCCTTTCCGAGAATGCGGTGGCGATGATCGCCGACGCCGGATCGATGGCGTCGGCGCCGCAGCCGGTGTCGGATCCGGATGCGTTCGGCTTCGAGCGGGCGTATCATGCGCGCTTCCTGGCGACGCACGCCACAGCGGCGGATAGCCTCTTCATGACGCCGGAGTCGGACTGGGGTGGGCTGCTGTCGCGCCGTTATCACGCGACTGTGCGCGGGGCGGCCGCAGCGGTGGGGGCGACGACAGAAGCGGACCTCGGCGCGCGTTTTGTCATGGCGCGGGATCGCGCCTACACTCCTTACGCCTTCGCGCGTTACGCGGAGACGGCCGCCGCATGACCGACAAGGGCCTTCGCGTCTCCGCAGGCGGCCGGGCGGATCATCACCTCGCACCCGGGTACCGCTATCGCACGCACGTTCCGGCCTTTGACGATCTGGCGAACAAGGATGAATGGCAGGACCATGTCTACGCTTTCGCGCGCCGGACCTTTGATCGTCACGGCTTCGCCAGCGTTCTCGATATCGGATGCGGCAGCGGCTACAAGCTCGTCAAGCATTTCGGCGACATCGCGCGCACCGGCGTTGATCGGGCCGAGACGGTCGCGCTGTTGCGCGCGCGCCACCCGGAAGGAGACTGGCTGGCCCTGGAGGAGCTGGGCGACCGCTATCCGGAGGCTGATCTCTATGTCTGCTGCGATGTCGTCGAGCATGTTCCGGAACCGGCGGCGATGCTGGCCATGATCGCCCGCAGCCGCTTCCGCCGCCTGTGATCTCGACGCCGACGCGTGAGATTCTGGTTGCGGACGGCCGTCGCAATCCCGTCGGCCCACCGGCGAACGAATTTCACGCGATGGAATGGACGATGGGTGAATTTCATCGACTTCTGTCAGAATACTTTGATATCGAGCGCCATTTTTTCGATTATAATGGTCAGTATACGCAGATTGCATTATGCCTGCCGAAGACAGGCGATCCGGAGGCCGTCCGATGAAGCACGATGCAATCAGGACCGAGGCGAAGACATCGTCGGCGGTTTGCGGATCCGGGCGCGTTGGCGCCTTCGCGCTTTGTCCCGGTCGCGTCTATGAACTGCGGATTGCGCTGCGGGCGCGAACCGGGACGGCGCTGCGCGAGACGGAGATGGGGCTGCGGTTTCTTGACCGCCACGGCGTCGCCGTCGATCCGGACATCGTCGGCGCGGCCTTCACGACGCCGCATCTCAATCCGCTCCGGATCGAAACCCTGCCTGCGGCCGTCGCCGACGCCCCCCATGCCCTCGACGCGGCGCTGGCGTCGCGTTTCCTGATCGCGCCGCCGGATGCGGCGCTGGCGGAGGTGACGCTCGCGGCCCCGGGTGTGGAGGCGATCTGGTTCGAGGCGGCGCCGCTGGCCATCAACTGGCCCCGCGAGTCGAAGAAGATGCTCGAGGAGCTGCGCAAGGCGCTTGACGCCCAGGCGAAGCTGCTCGCACGCCGCCTCCCGGCGCACGCGGACGATGAGGAGGCTGCGCGGGTTCGCGCCATGGCGGTTTCCGTTCCGATCGAGCAGGCGCAGGCCATCGCTCGACAGTTCTCGTGCGGCCAAGGATGGGCGACCGCCTTGGCGGACATCGCCGAGGCTGCGGGAGACGGGCGCGGCGCGACCGCTCTCCTCGCCGCCGCGCAGTCCGCACGTCCGCGGATCGGCTTCATCGGCGGGGAGCGGACCTTTCGGAGACTCGACGCCTTCTCGGATGTCATCCTGCTGCGTGAAGACGACTGGAGAGCACAGATCGCCGGGCTGCCGCTTGAGGGCGTGGTGATCGAGACGACGCCGGAAAACGTCTTGGGAGACTGGCGTCTCGCCTTCGGCAGGCTCGGTGGCGCCATGGACGAGCCTGCCCGCGCGCTGTTCACTGAGGCCGCGCGGCGGGGTGTTCCGGTCAGGATGCTGGTCACCGCCTGCGAGACCGAGGCGCCGCTCTACCAGGAGGCGTTCGACAGGGCGGACGCCGTGGTGATCGAGGGGCTTCCCGCAGAGTGGCGCCGACCGCCGGACGGCGCGATCTTCCTGCCGAGGGCGATCGAGCCGGCGCTCATGTCTCCCGGCTCGGAGCGGCGCGCCGAACGCGCCATCCTCTGCCCCTGCGGATCGGACGCCTTCCAGGACGCCGCATTCCGCGAGATGCTGAAGGCGATCAGTCGCCGTGATCTGCTCGTGACCGAGTTCGACTACGGCTTTGTGGCGAAGTCGCTGCGAAACCTGCTCGACGCGCACTGCATCGCGCATGTCTGCGCGGGCTTCGGCGAACGGGCGGCGCTGCTGCGCCGGACGTCGACCGTGCTGTTGACCGGCCGCTCCCTGCGCGGCGGCGGCGGGCTGGAGACTGCGGCGATTGACGCGATCGCCGCCGGCGCGATTCCGGTCGTGTTTCGCGGTCCGCGCAAGGGAGAGGGCCTGCTCGGCGCGCTCGAGCATGTCGAGACCGCCGAGGAGTTTCTAGAAGTCGAGCGCCTTCACCGCATCGGTTGGGTGCGCGAGCGCGCCTGGCGGCGGCTGTTCCGGCTGCTCTGCCGCGAGCATGTATGGACCTCGGCGCACCGCGCCGCGCTGGTGGGACACGACCCCTGTCCGCCTGACTTCGACGCGCCCCTCGTGACGAACGTCATCGTTTCAAAACGCCCGCAGAACATCGACCGGAGTCTCGCGACCTTCCGCGCCCAGACCCACGCCCGCAGCGAGCTGATTTTCGTGTTTAACAGCGATCACGCACCAGATACACTACCGCCATTAAGAAGCAACGAGCAGTTTTTTATCATTCCTGAAAATCGCAACATTGGGTATTGTCTCAATCTCGGCATCGCGCATGCAAATGGCGTGATATGGACAAAGATGGACGATGATGATTATTATAGTGATTTCTATAACGAAGATTTAGTGAATATATACCGTGCAACACAGGCGGATATCGTAGGGCGTCAGTCTATTTATTTCTATATGTCGGGTGAAGATACGTCCTATGCGCGCAGTCGGCTGGAGGACCGGATGATGCAGCGGCTGCAAGACGACTGGTTCATCTCGGGCGCGACGCTGAGCGGGCGCAAGGACAGGCCGACGCCGCCCTTTTCGCACGCGCTGCGCAACGCGGTCGACAGCGAATGGGTCAAGGAGGCGCGGCGGCGCGGGCTCGACATGTTCTCCTTCGATGCGACATCGATGGTGGTCTACCGTGACGCCGACCCGGCGGCGCACACTTGGATCCGCGGCCCTGCCGCAGACCCGAGGGAGTTCCGCCGCTTCTGCGCTGGAAACGCCCACGCTGTGTTTGACCGGAGCCCGTCATGATCCCGTTTTGCGAGGGCGGTGTGGCGGCCTGCATGGCGACCTATCCGGGTCGCTTCGGCAATCTGAAGCAGGTCGTGGCCTCGCTGGTCCCGCAGATCGACCAGCTCTATATTTACGTCAATGAGACGCTCGATGGTCTGCCGGACCTCTCGCGCTGGCCAAACGTCACCATCGTCGACGCCCGCGCGCATGAAGGCGACCTGTCGGCGACCGGCAAGCTGTTTCCACTCGAGTTCATCTCGCGAAGCTTCGTTTTTCTCGTCGATGACGACTTCATCTATCCACCGGACTACGTCGCACGCTATCGCGCGATCTTCGCGGCGTTCGACGACCGTTGTTGCGTCACCACCCATGGCGGCGTGTTGCCACCTCGCCCGCTCTGGTACTTTGATCGCTGCCGGAGCTTCGACGCACAGAAGGCGCTCGACCGCTTGCACCTCGCCTCACTGGCGGGCAGCGGCACCTTCGCCTTTCACCAGGATCGCTTCACGGTGCGCTTTGCGGATGCGCCTCGCGAGCCGATGGTCGATCTGTTCCTGAGCATGGGCGCCTTCGACCAGGGCTTGCCGATCTGGTGCGCGCCGCGACCGGAGCGATGGCTGCGTCACCTCGGCGGCGCGGGATTGTGGGAAGGCTATCGCGCCCGGTTGACGCACCATACCAACGCCGCCCGGTCGCGGGACTGGTCCTTCGACCGGTACCGGGAAATCGCAGATCGCGCGGTGGCGACCTTCGACGCGCGCGCCGCCGAAGGATTCGCCGCAGGGCTGACCATCGATTCCGAACTGCGACGCGCGCTGGAGGTCGGCGGCGAACCCTCGAGCTGGCGGCGCGACCGCTCGGCCTATCGGCAAAGGAAACGCTATTTCGATCTGCTGCTTAAAGAGGAAGGCGCCGCATGATGGCGACGACCGGGAAACAGGAGCCGGATATCATGACCGCGACGCAAGCCGGGATCCCCGCGCTGCATGACCGGGTGCGGGAGCTGGAGGAAGCCCTCGTCCAACTCAGCCGCAGCCGCGACAGCATGGATATCGCGCACGCCGCCGTCCTGGCGGCGCTGAAGCGCCGCCAGGACGGCCTTGTGCAGCGCGAGCGGCGCACGGTGAAATACCGTCTCGGCGATCTCATCGTCAGGGCTTTCGATCCCCCGAGCGCCGGAAAGATCCTGCGCCTGCCGGGGCGACTGTTGAAGTTCTGGATCGCGGAGACAAAGCGGTGAGCCCGGCGCCCGCCTTGGGGCGGCGCGCGGCGTGAGGCTGGCGGCATGGACGGACCCCGTCTCTATGTCGCGATCAGCCCCCACGGCTTCGGCCATCTCTCGCTGCTGGCTCCCATCCTCGGCGCCACGCGGCGCCGCCTGCGCGGGCTGCAGCTGACGATCGAGACGCCGTTTCCCCGCGCGCTGGTCGCGCGGCGCGTGGACGAGCCTTTCGGCCTCGCGCCGGAGACGGAGGATTTCGGCCTCGTGATGCGCGATCCGATCACGGCGGACATGGAGCGCAGCGCGTCGCGCTATCGCGCGCTGCATGCGGACTGGAGCGGCGTGGTGGCGCGGGCCGCCGCGCGGATCTCAGCCTCGGGCGCGGACGTTGTGCTGTCGAGCGCCGGCTATATCGCGCCGGCCGCCGCGCGCAGCCTCGGGCTGCGCGCCCTTGTGATCTCGCCGCTCAACTGGCGCCAGATCTACGCCCGCTATTTCTGCGACCGACCCGGCGCGGAGGGGGTGCTGGAGACGATCACCGCGAGCTATGAGGCCGCCGAGGCGCTGCTTGCGCCAGAGGGCGGGCCGCCCGAGACGACGCTCGCCAATGCGGTCGGGGTCGGCCCGGTCGGCAGCCGGGGCCGCCTGCGCCGCGCCGCACTGCGCGCACGGATCGGCGCCCGACCGGGCGAACGTCTCGCTCTGGTCTCGTTTGGCGGCGTCGAGGCCGCGCCCATGATCCCGTGCTGGCCGCGTGATCGCGGATGGCGCTGGCTCACGCGGGGCGCGGCTGCCGCCGATCATCCCGACGCCGTGGACATCGGGTCTCTCCCAGAGTTCAGCTTCGCCGATCTTGTGGCGTCGGTCGACGCGGTTGTGACCAAGCTGGGCTACGGCATGGCGATGGAGGCCGGATTCGCGGGGACGCCGACGCTCTACCTGCCACGTGGCGACGACTGGATCGAGGAGCCATATCTGCGCGCCTGGCTCGCGCGCCACGCGCCGCTGGCGGCGGTCGACGCGGACACGCTCCGCGTCGGCGAACATGTCCAGGCGCTGGACGCGCTTGCCGCCGTCCCCGCGCCGGGGCCGCCCGCGCGGCCCACAGGCGTGGCGCCCTGCGTCGAACGGCTGGCGGCGCTGTTCTGAGCGCCGCTCCGCCGGATCACTTCTTCCAGCGCACGCCCCGGAAGATACGGTCGTTCACGATCGCGTCCTTGTAGCGCAGGATCACCTCCATCATCCCGTCCATGATCGCGTCGGTCAGCGGCGTCGGCTGCAGGCCGATGTCGGTGAGCCCGGTATGGGTGGGGTTGTAGTAGTGCTCCTCCATCTCCTTGCGGGGATTTGGCAGGCTGCGGATCCGGACGTCGAGCCCGAAGCGCGATCCGCAATCGCGGACTCGTTCGGCGAGTTCGTTCACGCTGAAGGTCTCGACGAACTGGTTGAAGATGCGCAGTTCGCCCGGATCGGCGGGATTCTCCAGCGAGAGCCGCACGCATTGCAGCGTGTCGCGCAGGTTAAGGTAGCCGCGGGTCTGACCGCCCTTGCCATAGACCGTCAGCGGATAGCCCGCCGCCGCCTGCACCAGGAACCGATTGAGCACGGTCCCGAACAGCTCGTCATAGTTCAGGAACGAGTAGAGCCGCTCATCGCCCGCGTTCTCCTGCGTTTCGACTCCGTAGACCGGCCCCTGCATCAGGTCGGTCACGCGCAGGCCCCAGACCCGCACGTAAAACCACATCAGATCGGTGTCGAGCACCTTGGTGGTGTGGTAGAGCGAGCCGGCGGCGCGGGGAAACAGGAACTTGTCCTTCCGGCCCTTGTGCGCGATCTCGATCCAGCCCTCCTCGATGTCGATGTTGGGCGTGCCGTATTCGCCCATGGTGCCGAGCTTGATGAGATGGGCGTCTGGCGTGTAGGCGTTCATGGCGTGGATGACGTTGAAGGTGACGCCGAGATTGTTGCGCAGCGTCAGATCGGCGGCGCGGCGGTCGATCATCGAGTAGGGCGCGGAAGGCTGCTCGGCGTAGTGGATCACCGCCTCCGGGCGGAAGCGCTCGAAGATCTCCGCGATGAAATCCCAGTCGGCGAGATCGCCCACGCTGATCCCGACGCGGCGCCCGGAGCGCTCCTCCCAGATCTGGGCGCGCTGATGCAGCGTCGGGACCGCGAACAGCGCGCCGCAATCCTGTTCGAGCATCAGATTGCGGCGCAGATAGTTGTCGACCGCCATCACCTCATGGCCATGCGCCGAGAGGTTCATCACCGTCGGCCAGCCGAGATAGCCGTCGCCGCCAAGCACCATCACGCGCATGTCGCGCATCTCCTGTTCTCTTTCAGAGCATCATTCCGATTGTAGTGCGCGCGCGCTGCGGTGCGGTGCGCCTGCTCACCCGGCGCTGCGCAGACTTGGGCGCGTCGGCCGGGCGACCGTGCGCAGCGCTTCCGGCAGGACGCCAGGGCGCTCGATGAAGGCGGTGATCATCGCACGATCCATCTTCGGCTCCTGGTCGGAATGATAGATGATCGAGGATCGGCTCATATCCAGATCGTGATAGACATAGCGCGCGCGTTCCATCTCCGTCGATGTCGCCGGCAGCACCACGAGGAACCGCTCGCTCTCCAGGATTCGCCGCGCCTCCTCGTCCGTGCTGAGTTCCTCCCAGAGCTTCTCGCCCGGACGAGCCCCTGAATAGGCTATCTTCATAGCATCGGGGCTGAGCCCGTGGAGGGGCGCCACCCGGTCGATCAGTGCGGCGGCGAGATCCTGAATCCGCAGCACCGGCATCTTGGTGATGAAGACCTCGCCGCCGATGGCGTGGGCCATGCTCTCGATCACCAGCAGCGCCGCCTCCTGGAGCGTCATCACGAAACGCGTCATGCGCGCGTCGGTGACGGTCACCGGTCCGCCCTCGGCGATCTGCCGACAGAACAAAGGGACCACCGAACCGCGCGAGCCGAGCACGTTGCCGAAACGGGTGCTGGCGAACACCGTGTGCGAGCCGCGCGCCTGCAGGAAGTTCATCGCCGTGAACAGCCGCTCGCCCATCAGCTTCGAGGTGCCCATGACGTTGGTCGGGTTCACCGCCTTGTCCGAGGAGGTGAACAGCACCTTCTGGAGGTTGTTGGCGAGCGCGGCCCTGCCCACCACCTCGCACCCCAGGATGTTGACATTCACGGCGGAGAACGGGCTGCGCTCGCAGGAGGGCACATGTTTCAGCGCCGCAGCGTGGAAGCAGAGATCCATTTCCGCAAAGGTCCGCATCATCTCGCGTTCGTCGCAGATGTCGCAGTGGAAAAACTCTACCCGTTTCTCGGCGCGGTAGTGCTGCTCCATGTCGAACAGGGCGCTCTCGTTGTTGTCGATCACGCGCACGAGGTTGACGTCGAACGCGAGCAGTTGTGCGACAAGCTCAGCTCCGACCGATCCTACGCCGCCAGTGACGACGATTCTTTTCCCTGAAAAGAATGATCCATAAAAACCCAAGGCTGCGTTCTCCATTCACAAAGCGATCAGGCGGCAGAATGAGGCGGATGGCGGCGCCCTGGTCGGCTGGCGATTGCGTGTTTTGCCGATGCGGTCTCGAGTCATGTTTCGTGGACGGCTGAAATTCTCTGCCACGCAACTGCAAGTAGCGGGATTTGCCCCCGATCAAATGGCGAGGTCAAGGGGTATCGGCTCGATAGGATGGGACAGGACGCCAGACAGCGATGAAGGGTGGCGCACGCGCGTCATCGTGAGGGGCGCACGGCGTGGTCCGGCTCGGTTCGCCGAACCCGGCTTGCGGGCCGTCACGGTGAGAAACATGGTCGAGTCCAGGTTCAGCAGCATCTGTCTCCAGGCAGGCGGCGGGCTCCGCGTCGTGCATGCCGGTCGGGCTCGTCATGGCCGCGCCCCGAGCGGTTGGCGCCACCCGATGGCGCCGTCGTCCCGACTGTCCTGTCGCCCCCGCACCGACCCCAGTCCTCGGAGCTACACCTTGCGAGGCGGCCATATGGGCCTCGATTCGGGAGGGCTCTGCGATATCGCCGACGCGGCTTCCAGCTTTCGTCCGGCGCCCCGGCGCAGGTCGCGGCGGCCTGGCCTGTGGATCAGGCGACCGCCCTTGGTCCGGGGCGCGCGCTCGCCGCAGGCACGTCACGCCAGGCGCCGCGGGTGTCGTGGATGCGCCGCCCCGCAAGCAAGTCCCTGTCCAGATCGCGGAACTCGCGGTGGTCCACCAGCAGCAGCAGCAGATCGGCCTGCGCCAGCGCCGTCTCCAGATCGACCTTCTCGACGCCCAGCGCGGACAGCTTTGCGGGCAGCGCCGCGACATTGGGCTCCACCGCCAGCAGCGGTCCGAGGCCGTTCGCGGCGAGATGCTCCACCACGTCGATCGCCGGGCTTTCGCGCAGATCGTCGGTGTCGGCCTTGTAGGCCAGACCCAGACAGGCGATCCGCTCGCCGGGCCGGACCCTGGCCGCGACCTGCGCCGCGACATAGGCCGGCTTGCTGTCGTTGACCTCGCGCGCGGTGCGCATCAGCGGCGCCAGATCGCCGGCCGCGTGCACGATGAACCACGGATCGACCGCGATGCAGTGGCCGCCGACGCCGGGGCCGGGGTTGAGGATGTTGACGCGCGGATGGCGGTTGGCCAGCGCGATCACCCGCCAGACGTCGAGGCCAAACTTGTCGCACACCTTCGACAGCTCATTGGCGAAGGCGATCGAGACGTCGCGCGACGCGTTCTCGACCAGCTTGACCATCTCGGCGGTGCGCCCGTCGGCGCGCAGCAGCTCACCGCGCACGAACACGCCGTAAAGCGCCGCCGCCGCGTCGGTGGCCGCCTCCGACAGCCCGCCGATGATGCGGTCGTTCTCCACCAGCTCGGTGATCATGCGGCCGGGCAGGATGCGCTCCGGGCAATAGGCCATCAGCACGTCCGCCGCGTCGCCATGCTGACGGGCGCCGTGCTGACCGGGAAAGCGCAGGTCGGGGCGCGCCTCGGCCATCAGCGCCGAGACATGCTCGATGGTGCCCACCGGCGAGGTGGATTCCAGGATCACCAGATCACCCGGCCTGAGCACCGGCGCGATCGAGCGCGCCGCCGCCTCGACATAGGAGAGGTCGGGCGCCATGTCCTCGGCGACCGGGGTGGGCACGGCGATGATGAACGCCTCGGCCGGCTCCGGCGCTGTCACCGCGCGCAGATTGCCGCTGCGCACCGCGCCCGCCACCAGCGCGTCGAGCTCGGGCTCGAAGAAATGCGCGCGCCCCTCGTTGATCGCGCTCACGGCGCGGGCGTTGACGTCCACGCCGATCACCTTCACCCCGCGGCTGGCGATCACGGCGGCGGTCGGCAGGCCGATATAGCCGAGACCGACCACGCTGACGGTGCTGAACTTGCGCATGCTGGAAAACCTTTCTCGACGTGACAATGATTGGGGATGGGGTGGATGTTCAGGCGGCGCCGCGCAGCGCGGCGGGCGGGTTGGCGAGCGCCGCGACGATGCGGCCCGCCGCCCGTCCGTCGCCATAGGGGTTCTGCGCCTGCGCCATGCGGGCGTGCTGGGCGGCGTCGGTCAGCAGCGCGCCCACCCGCTCGACGATGCGCGCCTCGTCGGCGCCGACCAGTTCGGCGCAGCCGGCCGCCACGCCCTCGGGCCGTTCGGTCACGTCGCGCATCACCAGCACCGGCTTGCCCAGGCTCGGCGCCTCCTCCTGGACGCCGCCCGAATCCGACAGGATCAGGTGGGCGCGGTCCATCAGCGCCACGAAGCGGCGATAGTCCTGCGGCTCGGTCAGCAGCGCGTTGCCGCGGCCCGACAGGATGGCGTTCACCGGCTCGCGCACGCGGGGGTTCAGATGGACCGGGTACAGAAAGCCGGTGTCGGGATGGGCGTCGGCCAGCCGCGCGATGGCGCGGCAGATGTTCTGGAAGCCCTCGCCGAAGTTCTCGCGCCGATGGCCGGTGATCAGCACGAAGCGCGGAAACCGCGCGAGAAAGCCGTCCACCGCGTCGCCGAGCGACGGCGCTTCGGCGCGCACTTCGGCCGCGATGCGCATCAGCGCGTCGATGCCGGTGTTGCCGGTGACATGGATGCGCGCGGGATCGACGCCCTCGCGCAGCAGGTTGTCCGCCGCCCCTTGCGTCGGCGCAAAGTGCAGCCCCGAGACGATGCCGGCCACGCGGCGGTTCATCTCCTCGGGAAACGGCGCCTGGAGATCATGGCTGCGCAGCCCGGCCTCGACATGGCCCACCGCGACGCCGCGATAGAAGGCGCAGAGCGCGGCGACCATCACCGTGGTGGTGTCGCCCTGCACCAGCGCCCAGTCCGGCTTCAGCGTCTCGAAGGCCTCGTCGATGCGGGCGAACAGGCGGCTGCTGAGCGAGGCCAGCGTCTGGTTGGGCTGCATCACCGCAAGGTCGGTGTCGGGGGTCAGGCCGAAGTCGGCCAGCGCGCGCTCCAGCATTTCGCGGTGCTGGCCGGTGGAGATCAGCGTGCAGCGAAACCCGGGCGCTTCACGCAGGGCGCGCACGACCGGCGCCATCTTCACGCCCTCTGGCCGCGTGCCGACAAATACCGCCACATGCGTCATCCGGTTTTCTCCCGTTGCAGACGCCGCCTGAGGCGCATGTTGCGTCTGCGAGATACAATGCATGGCTTATAGACGCAGGACGCCCGCAGTATCCAGAGCGCAGTTGCGGATATCAGCCGCCTGTTTGCGGCGAATTGGAAACCATGGCGGAAGGAACGTCATTTGCCGGTCATGCTCAGCATCGTCATTCCAGTGCGCGACCGTCAGGCGGCGCTCGACCGGCTGCTGGCGGAGATCGCCGCGCAGGCGGCGGCGACCGGGTTTGGCGCGGTGATCGAGGTGGTGATCGTGGACGACGCCTCGACGCCGCCCTGCGCGCCGCCGCGGAACTTCCCGGCCTCCCTGCGCCTTGTGCGACAGGCCCGGCGCTGCGGCGCCAACGCCGCAAGGCGCGCAGGCCTTGCGCTCAGCCGGGGCGGCCACGTGCATTTCCACGACTCCGACGACGGGATCGCGCCGGGCTGGCTTGGCGCGGCGCTTGCCGCCATCGCATCGGCGCCGCAGGCCGGGGTGATCGTGACGCGGCGGCTCGACGAGACCGGCGGCGCGCTGATCCCGGTGCGGCAGGCCTACGCCGAGGCGCAGCGCGCCCGGCCCGACCGCATCCGGCGGATGCTGGCGTTCCGCAACTGCCTCGGCCCGTTCGGCGGCGTGATCTTCGCGCGCCGCGCGCTGGAGGGGGTGGCGTTTCCCGACATCGCCTCCTCGCAGGACTGGGCGGTGTATCGCGCGGTTCTCGCCTGCGAGCCGGCGATCGCGCTGGCGCCGACGGCGCTGTTCATCTATCGCCGCGACGGCGGCGACCGGATCTCGGCCTCGGCGCGGCGCAAGGCGCTGGGGATGGCCGGGCTGCTGCGCGATGCGGGCGACGGGCCGCAGGCCGCGCTGATGCGCCTCTATCATCTGCATTATTTCCGCCGCAGCCTGATCGCCTGCGACCGGCGGGCCTTGCGGCGGATACTCCGGCGCACCCGGATTATCCGCCCTGTCGCCTATTGCGCCTCCATGGCGTATATGGCGCTTGCGCTGCGGTGGCGCTGAGCCGCCCGGGGCGGGGTCGTCGGAAACGGATCGCGATGTTCGCCATTCTCCATAGTCCTGCGGCGATGAAGCGGGCCGCACGGTTTGCGATGGCGCTGGAGCGCGCGGGCGCGCGGCTGGCCCGGCCGCGCCGCGCGCCCGCCGCCACGCCGCAGGAGCGGCTGGCGCAGGAACGGCTGGCTCAGGAACGGCTGGCTCAGGCGCAGGCGCTGGTGGCGCGCAACCCCGCGCCGCGCGCCTGGCGGGCGCTGTTCTGGGCGGCGGAGCAGGCGGTCGACGCAGAGACCGCCGAGTCGGCGCTGGCGGGGTTCGAGGCGGCGCTGGAGAGCGCGCGGCCGCGCGGCGTGGCGCTCGGTCACCTGGGCCTGATGACGCGCGCGCCGCTGGGACAGGCGGCGCTGGCGGCGCGGCTGATCCCGCCGTCGCCGTCATCCTTCTCGCCATCGACCGCGCCGCGTCGAGTGGCCTATGTGCTCAACAACGCCCCGCCCGAGACCACCAACGGCTACGCGATGCGCTCGCACGGCATGATCGGCGGCCTGCGGGCGCTGGGGTTCGAGGTCGCGGCGGTGACGCGACCGGGTTTTCCCGGCGATCTGTCGCCCGACCGCGATCCGGGCGCCGCCGCTGCGCCGGAGACGGTGGTGTATGACGGCGTACGCTACCAGCGGATCGCCGCGCCCCGCAAGCGTGGGCGGCCGGTCGCGGCCTATGTCGCGGCGGCGGCGGACGCGCTGGAGGCGCGATTGCGCGTCCTCGATCCCGCTGCAGTGATGGCGGCATCCAACCACATGACCGCGCTGCCCGCGCTGATCGCGGCGCGCCGTCTGGGGCTGCCGTTCGTCTACGAGGTGCGCGGCTTCTGGGAGATCACCCACGCCGCGCGCGACCCGCGCTTCGCCGCTTCGGCCGCCTTCGCCGCGCAGCGTCGGCTCGAGACGCTGACGGCGCGCGGCGCCGACGCCGTGCTCACGCTGAACGGCGCCATGCGCGACGAGATTATTGCGCGCGGCGCGGCGGCGGACCGGGTGCTGATCGCGCCGAACTGCTGCGACGCCGCGCGGCTGCGCCCGATCCCGCGCGACCGGGCGCTGGCGGCGCGGCTCGGCCTGCCGACGGAGACGACCGGGGATGCGCCCGGGGATGCGCCGGTGATCGGCTATGTCGGCGCCTTCGCCGATTACGAGGGGCTGGATGACCTCGCCGCCGCCTGCGCCCGGCTGAAGGCGCAGGGCGCCGCGTTCCGGCTGTTGCTGGTCGGCGGCGAAGGCCC
>Ga0100391_1003019_pt1 | contig 17394 bp, 13 predicted proteins | sample CryGeymeta201515_FD_81541 | JGI IMG/M metagenome (GOLD analysis project Ga0100391, IMG submission 81541) | Groundwater microbial communities from Crystal Geyser aquifers in Utah, USA - Crystal Geyser metaG 2015-15 | ecosystem: Environmental > Aquatic > Deep subsurface > Groundwater | place: USA...
TCATAGAACTCTACTTGTTGTGTGCGATTTCGCACTCCTTGGAAATATCTTAGAGGCTGATTGGTAATATTGGTTAAATCTGCATAAATTCTAAGGTTCTTACTTAAGGCATAGGTAACGTTGAAGTCTAAGAAAAACTGCTGATCGTAATATCTATCTTCAAAATCATTACCACCAAGTTCATCTAAATAAGCATCAGAAAAGTTACCTGAAAGTCTAGCTGTGAATTTATCGTCACCATAGCCTAAAGAGGCATTAAACATATTTGGTGTGGCTCCCGGTAATTCGAGATCTCCCCTTTCGTCACCATCTTCGTTTCTTATACCATTGGCTTGTGAATTTAAGTAGGTATAGTTTAAATAGATACTCAAATTTCTAGCAAATCCAGGTAAAAAATCTAACTGACGTTGAAAGGCAAATTCTGCACCTGTAACATAAGCGTCATCCCCGTTTTGAGGTTGAAAAGTTTCAAAGCCTGCATTAGGTTCACCAGCTGGAACTTCACCTATTTGCGTATATATAAAATCATTGATGCGCTTGTAAAACACACCACCAGAAAGGATACCTACATTTTCAAAATAATGTTCAGCCATTATATCAAAGTTCATAGAGGTGGTAGGGTCTAGTTCTGAATTACCTAGAACTATTTCTTCGTCATCAACAAGAATATCAATAGTTGGTACTAAATCTATATAGTTCGGTCTAGCCAGTGTGTTGGTCCAGGCGAATCTAAAGATCGTATTGTCAGTCAAATCATATTTTAAATGTACACTTGGTAAAATGTTGGTGTAAGAACTCTCATCCGTTACCTGACCAATAAGCTCTTCTTCATCTATGATCTGATTTCCTATTGCTGTTACTTTGGTAGCCTCAATACGCACACCAGTAAAATACTGAGCTTCTCAGAAACGCGCTGGTTAGCCATTACATAACCTGCAAAAACATCTTCGGAGACATTGTAATTTCCTCTTAAATATTCGTCAGGGATATCCTCACGATCAAAAAGCGTTGAATTATTTAAATCTAAATTTCCTAAAAATTCGCGGGTTACAAAAGATCCAGCTGCATACTCACTTCCTGGCAGATAGTCAGGGTCGGTAAAATCTCTGGTAGGGACATCGGCCAATGTGCCAAATGCTTGTGGATTATCGTCTGTAGGTTCAAACTCAAAAAAGTCATTGTCTCTAAACTTATCTTTAAATCTTAATCTACCACCAAATTTGAGAATTCCATCGCCGTGTCCGAACCAATCTTGAGGTAACGTAAAATTTAAAAAAGCATTAGCGTCTTCTTCTTCTGTATATTGGTTTTCTTCAGATATTGAATTGAAATTAAATTGATCTGGAGTTACTTGAGCAGCATTGGTTGGTGTAAAAAATGGAAACCTCGGGTTTGAAAAATCTCCAGCCAATGAAACATTGCTACCTGTTCTATAAGAAGTATATCGTTCGTTAAGTCGCTCTTCTGAAGCCTTTGCGACTGAGGTTATCCAGTCTATTTGGAGATTACCTAAAAGATGTTCACCAGACAATGTGAAATTATACATTCTTTGATCTTCTAAACGGGTATTTTGAATTCTACCTCCAGGTATACCACCTTTCGTTTGGCGTCTTAGTCTACCCTCATATCCCGTAATGTTTTCTGTGCCTGGTGAAAAAACAGGCTCTATATTATCATAACGTAATCTATATCTGTTTTCGCGGTCGTCACGCCAGTTGTACATTGATTTAAAAAAGATTTTATTATTATCGTCAAAAGCATAATCAAAATTAGCAGAGAAACTGCGTCTAACACGTTGCACAAAATAAGCACGAATGTCGCTTTCTTCTAAATAAGGACTTACTGTGATATCTTCACCGGTCAAAGGACTCTCAGCTTCGTTCACCCAAACACCTTCAACGTTATCAGAGCCAAAGTCATTGTCGTTGATGGAGGCAGAAATCATCCAACCAAATTTAGAATCTTTAGAGCGGTCACCTAAAATAAAAGATCCGTTTATAATACGTTTATCAGTTAAAAAGTTAATACCCGAACCTGCCGTTGCAGAAAGTCTAAAGCTTTGTGGTGAAGATCGCGTAATTAAGTTTACAGAACCTCCAAGAGCATCACCGTCCATATCTGGCGTCACCGCCTTGTTAACTTCGATAGTCTGAATCATATCAGACGGAATTAAATCCATTTGAACATTTCTATTATCTGCCTCCGCAGATGGAATACGACTACCATTTAAGGTCACACTATTTAGCTGCGGTGCTAAACCTCTAACGATTATATTTCGAGATTCACCTTGGTCTACCTGCATGGTTATACCTGGAATTCTTCGCATGGCATCACCAATATTGGCATCAGGGAATTTCCCAATTTGGTCAGTAGATACCACATTGGTAATGTTTGCTTTATTTCTTTGGGTGTTTAAAGCTCTTGCCTGACTGTTTAAAGAATAGCCTCTAATTTCAACCGCAGAGAGTTGTTCGGCATTTTCAGTTAATTTAAAATTGACAGTAACAGTAGCGTTAGCTGTTACAGTAACTGTTGAAGACACATTTTTAAAACCTAAGTACTTCACAGTAACTTCGTGAGTACCTTCGGGCACATTGTAAATGGTGAACGCTCCGTTTTCATTTGTAATGGCTCCTTTATTTAAGCCTTCAATAAAAACATTAGCTCCAGGGAAATAGAGTCCAAAATCATCAGTAATGACACCTTTAATGTTTCCGTCTTGGGAAAAAGCACTAAACATTACTGTCATAAAAATTACGAGGGAAAATTTAAATTTCATGGTTGGTTATTTTTCATGGGTTGTTATTTTTTCAAAACTATAGGAAAGTGTTGTCTTGACAGTTAAGGCAAATTAAACTTTGAGTTAAAAAAAATCCAAATGGCTGCAGTTTCAAATTAATTTTAACACTAATTTTACAAATAGAGCACATTTAGTTAAGATTAAAGCCACTGAATTATTTAAAAAACTTGGTAGATTCCCAATGTTTACAATGGATTTGCGGCTAAGTACTTTTTAATGTTATATTAAGTACTTTTTTTTCGCTATAAGACTTTTCGCGCTTTTCAATCAAGTTGACTTTTTCTTTTGAATTACATTTTATAAGCTTACATTTCATTTGAAGCCCCTGAACATAACATCCTAATATAAACGGTTCAATTAGTTTAATTTTTTCAATGTTGAACGTAGGTTTAAAATAGGATGAATCGGGATAATTTGGTTTCGTCTTTATTAAAAAAATACTATGAACTATATGTCAAAACTACCTAATTCAAGTACTTCCATTTTTGCAGTAATGAGCGCTTTGGCCAAAGAGCACAATGCTTTAAATCTGTCTCAGGGTTTTCCGAATTATCCGAGTTCGAAAAAATTGATAAACTTGGTAACTAAAGCCATGAATAATGGTTACAATCAATACGCGCCAATGGCTGGTAATTTAGAATTGCGCTTAGCGATTACAAAAAAATACACCACACTATACAAGAGCACCTATCATCCAGAAAATGAAATTACAATTACAGCAGGAGCTACCCAAGCCATTTATACTATAGCTTCAGCTTTTGTAAGACCAAAGGATGAGGTCATTATTTTTAAACCCGCTTACGACTGTTATGAACCTGCTGTTAAAATTAATGGTGGTAAAACCATCCCGATTCAATTGTCGGCACCAAATTATAAGGTAAATTGGGATGAAGTGGCTTCGAAAATAAGCTCTAAAACTAAAATGATCATTGTTAATTCTCCTCACAATCCAAGCGGCACAATTTGGTCTAAAGCCGATTGGCTACAACTTCAAAAGTTGACAAAGAATACCAATTTCATCGTTTTGAGTGATGAAGTGTACGAGCACATGGTTTTTGATGGTGAAAAGCATCTTAGTGTATGTGAGTTTGAGGATTTAAAACAGCGCAGTTTTATAACCGCGTCTTTCGGAAAAACCTTTCACACTACAGGATGGAAAATTGGGTATTGTTGCGCACCAGATTACCTGATGTCTGAATTTAGGAAAGTACACCAGTTTGTTGTATTTTCTATCAATCATCCAACACAGAAAGGCATTGCAGATTATATGCACGACCCGGAAACCTATTTGGGATTAGATGCATTTTTTCAACAAAAGCGCGACTTATTTTTAAACTTAATTTCGTCTTCAAAATTTAAGTTTACACCGTCGCAAGGCACCTATTTTCAAGTCTTAGATTATTCCAATATTTCTGATGAATGCGATGTGGATTTTGCCAAACGTTTAACTAAAGATTATAAACTTGCTACGATTCCACTTTCGGTTTTTAATGAAAATAATAAAGACGATAAGGTCATTAGAGTATGCTTTGCCAAAACTGATGAAACATTAGTAAAAGCAGCAGATATTATAACAAAACTTTAAATGTTAATTTGTTAGAGTTGGTGGGATTTTTCGTATCTTATATTGTTAATTTTTAAATAAAAAAACCGACTTATCATGAAATTAAATAAAATTGTAATTGTATCAATTTTAGCACTAGTAATGTCCTGTGGAAGCAGTGAACGTGTTATTACAAACGATGGAAAGATTTACGAAGTTAAAGGAAATACCATAAAAAGTGATGGTATGGACGTTACAGAGAATTTAAGCCAAGCAAAGAAAGAAAATATCGAAGCCTTAGCTAGCGCCAAAAAAGAGGCAAGGGAAGCCGCTGAGAAACGCCAAGAGGAGTTGGATAAACTTAAAAAACAGCAAGAAAAGATTGAGAAAAAAGCACAAAAGCGTCAAGATGAATTAGAAGAAAGAAAAGAAGAAATAGAAAATAAGCAAAAAGAAAAAGAAGACGCTCGCGATGATTATGTTAAAGCTAAAAAACGTTTAGATGATAAAAGAGAGCGTTACGAAGAATTAAAAGAAAAGGGTAAATTATCACCTAAAGATGAAGATAAATGGCAAAATCGCCTGGCGAAATATGAAAAAAGAGTCGAGGATGCCAAAGAAAAATTAGATAAAATTAGATAAATTATGAAACACATCCTCACTATTATCTGCATTGTATTTGCATTAAATTTAAGCGCTCAAGAAGTTGAAAAAGACGGTAAAATTTATACAGTTAAAAAAGAAAAAATATTTTTAAACAAAACTGAAGTAACAAGTACCTTAAAACTTGAAGAAAAAGAAGTGATCCTAGAGCGAGCATCAGAGATTTCTACTAAATTGAAATTACAGAAAGAAGCTGAAAAAGCTATCAAAAAGGCAGAAAAAGAGAAGAAAAATGCCGAAAAAGCTCGAAAAGATGCTGAAAAAAAGCAAAACCAGGCAGAAAACGAATTAAGAATTAAGGAAAAACTTCAAAGCAATCTCAACAAAGCAGAAAAGAACTTAGATAACGCGCAGTCTAAATACGAAAAGCTAAAGAAGAAGGGCAAATTATCGCCTGTGGACGAAGAAAAATGGTTAAAGAAAATTGAAAAGCTTTCTGATAAATTAGAAAAAGCTAAAAGAAAAGTAAAAAACGGCTAACCTATGAGTAAATCTCTAACTGTTGCATTAATCCAAACAAATTTAGTTTGGGAAAATCCATCTGAGAATAGACGTGTCTTAGATTATAAGATCAATGCCATTACAAGGAGTGTTGATCTTATTATTTTACCTGAAATGTTTAGCTCTGGATTTACTATGAACGCCAAAGCGGTGGCAGAACCTATGGATGGAATTACGATAACTTGGTTAAAGTCTGTTGCAAAGAAAAGCGATGCTGCTATTATTGGGAGTATCGTAATTTCTGAGAACGATATGTTTTATAACCGCCTAGTATGTGTTGAGCCTTCAGGTGCCATTACAAGCTATGATAAACACCATACATTTACTTTAGCGGGTGAGCACAAAGTTTACACAGCTGGTACCGAAAAAATTATTTTCAAGTACAACGGTTGGAAAATTTGTCCGCTTGTATGCTACGATTTGCGTTTCCCAGTTTGGGCTAGAAATGTTGAAGATTATGATGTGCTCGTCTATGTAGCCAATTGGCCAAAACTGAGAGTCAATGCTTGGGATGCCCTTTTAAAAGCACGTGCTATTGAAAACATGGCGTATTGCATTGGAGTAAATCGTGTGGGCTTAGATGGTAATGATTTTGAATATTCTGGGCACTCTGCAACCTATGACGTTTTAGGACATCGAATGGATACCATACCAGAAAATGAAGAAGCTATCGAAATTGTGACTTTAGAAAAATCACGCATTACGGAAAATCGGGAAAAGCTTGGTTTTTAAAAAAAAAAAGATAGCTTTAATCTAATAAGGTGAAATCGACAATAAAATCGAAGCTAGAGCGAATTTCTTCAATGGGTGGTGCATAACTCACACGTTCGGGTTGAAGGCCTAATAAAAAATTTCCGGTGTCGTACTTGCCATTTTCGTTAGAATCGTAAACAACACGAAGCGCATATAATTTAGGTTGCAAATTTAAAAAATTCACAACAGGAGATTCTGTAGTATAGCGTTCGTAAAGTACATCACCTTTACTGTCTACCAACTGAACAATAAGTGGGAATTTAGCATTTCTAAGATTTACCCTTAGGTTACCGTATTCAGATTTCATTTTTGTTCTAAACGAATAATTTAAAGTGTCTTTGTTTGCCCCGTTAAAAAAATCAGAAAATGTCCCAGGTAGCATAGTGAACTCATATTTTTGTCCTTCTTCCTTTGAAATTGGAAACTTGTAGCGGTTAAAAATAGAATCGTATTCTACCCTATAAGGTACTGATAGGGAGTCCTGATTAATTAACTTAACTTTTGAAGTGTCAACAGCCGTTAAAGGAAGGTTGGCTTCAATTGTAAAGTCTTGGTCAAAATTTAAAGTACCAGATGTTAAGGCCTTCATTTTAAGTGAGTCTGCTTCAAGCGCTCTAAAACGATGGTTGAACGTATCTACAGATTTACCATTGGTGACGATAAAAAATGTAGTATCGATCTCAAATTTTGGTTTATACCAGTAGTATAAGGTGTCGGTTTTTTGGTCTTTAATGATTCGGGTTTGGTAGTCTTCAGGTGTTTCACCTAAAACCTTTATGCGTATTGAAGTGTAATCACCTTCATAGGGAAAGATAATTCGAGATTCACCATCTTGTTTTGGTTTAATCGCCTTAAAGTTTGGCTCTTCTTTAAATAATATTAGTTTATATGAGGAATCTGAAGGCACCGTAATATGTCCTTCTTTAAAACCTATCTTATCATCTTTTTGGTCAAATTTATAATTGCTGTTTTTGTCTTTTAAGGCAATCAGTTTATAGGTCCCTGCTTTAATATTTTCTATGTTAAAGGTTGTAAGACTGTCTAGTGTGTTGGTGATATATCTCGGTTTTTGTTTATAAACAATGGAATCGGTGTAGGTTGAATCTACTTCATAAAGCATGACGGATATAAAAGGATCTGGTTTTTCGCGTAAAGCGTCTACGACGTATCCATTTACGGACAAGGAGTCAATTGCTGCACCTGTAGAAAAAACATAACGGTAATAGGGATAGGGGTTTTCTTCGTTATTATCAACTATGCTTTCACCAAAATTAAAAGCATACGTGGTATTAGCTCGTAAAGTATCTTCTATTTTAATGGTAATGTATTTGCTAGCTCCTCCCATTGGTGTAATAATTGGGTCTGTGTCCATCGGTGGTGACACAATAAGTTGTTTGCGCAAATTTTTAATTTTAACGTATTCGTCAAAATAGATTACAATTTCATTTCCTTTAAAATTTGTTGAATAATTCTCAGGCACGGCTTTTAAAATAACTGGCGGTATTTCATCTATTTCTCCACCCTCTGGAGTGCCGCGATTTGCGCAGCTGGCAAGGCCAATCACAATACAGATTAGAATTAAAATTCGCAATGAGGATAAGCGCATCTACTTGAAATATTTAAACACAAAGAAACAATATTAAAACCTATACACAAAACATACAGGATGCCTAAAAAACGAAACCTGCATCCTTATAGGCAAGATATCAATCTGCAATTGCCATCGTTGCTACACTTAAGGTAATATTATCAATTTTTAACAAAACCAAAGCGCAAGCTTCAACTGTTGCGCCTGTTGTTATGATGTCGTCAACCAATAAAATGTGTTTCCCTTTTAACGATTGATTTTCCGAAATATCAAAAAGTGCTTTATCATTCCATCGCAATAATCGCTTTTTAAACACTTGCGTTTTAGTAGATTTTGTTTTTATTAAAACCGATTCATTATACTCTGCATTTAGGGCTTTAGCAATTTCTTTTCCAAATTTAGCAACCTGATTATAACCGCGTTTACGGAGTTTGCTGCGATGAAGGGGTACAGGGATTACAACATCGATAGCACCGTAAGCATCAAGTGTACTGAGCTCTTGTCCCAACCACTGACCTAAAAAAGATCCGATTTGCTCATGGCCTCTATATTTTAAATTGTGCAATAATTGCTGCACCATTCCTTTTTTAGAAAAGTGAAATAAGGCTGTTGCATTTTCAAGTTTTACTCTTCCGTATACGGTTTTTTTTACAGTCTCAGAATTTTCAAAGTGAAAATTAGTCACGGGTAAATGATGTCTGCAAGATGTACATACAACCTGCTCATTATCACCTAAAATACCGTTACAGCTCTCGCATACCTTAGGAAAGAATAAGTTCAACAAATTTTTTATCACTTTATCGATTAAAATAAATTTACATTTCAAATAACTCTAAGTTCGCGTTAAATTAACAAATTAATAATGATAGTTAACCCTCAATTATTTAACTATAGATTAATTATTAGTTCTTTGTTAGTCGTTTTAACTGTTTTAGGGATTTTTAGTTTCACCAATTATAAATCCATTAAATCTTACGAGGAATTCCTAAAACAAGAAAAAGCTTTGATAGAAATAGAACTATCAGACCTCTTATTAAGTTACGACGAACTCATCGAGGACAATGATGTCATAGATTCTCAGCTAGTAGAAGCAAAATTAGAGACGCAAAATGCCTTAGACTCTTTACGTTTAGTAAAGAGTGATTTGTCTGTGATTAATACGTTTAAAAATCAACTTACAAGCTTAAAACTAAAAAGTAAAACATTACTTTTTACCATAGACTCCCTCAATACTGCTAATTTAAAATTACAACAAGAAAAACGCTATGTCTTAAATATCCTACAAAAGAAAACTAGGGTTATCAATGCATTAGAAGAAACCAACGAGGCACTTAGTAAAACAATTGACAATGCTTCGTCATTAAGAGCAAGTACTATTAAAGCGGAAGCTTATAAGTTAAGAGCGGGTAAAAAACAGCTAACGGATAAAGCAAAACGTGCAAATACTATAGATGTGTGTATCACACTTACTGAAAATCCGCTCGCAGCAAAAGGGAAAAAAGATATTTATATACAGATCTTAAGCCCTGAAGGAAACGTGGTTTCAGATAAGGGTGAAATAAAATTTGGTGAGGCTTCTTTAAATTTCAGCAAAAAAGAAGTCGTTAATTACAACAACGAAAACCTCAACATCTGCACGACCATAATTGCAGAAGACAAAAATCAGCCTTTCTCAAAAGGTCACTATTTTATTAATGTCTTTCACAAAAATGAAAAGCTTGGGGGCACAAGCATTCATTTAAAATAATCTATTCTCATAATTTTTCGAAAACCGGTCTGTTAATCAGAGCGGTTTTCTATTTTTGCAGCATGGCAAACGACGATCAATTTAAAAAAGTAATCTCTCATGCAAAAGAGTACGGTTACGTCTTTCAGAGTAGTGAAATCTACGATGGCTTAAGTGCTGTTTACGATTACGCTCAGAATGGAGCAGAGTTAAAGAAAAATATACGCGACTATTGGTGGAAAGCCATGGTGCAAATGCACGACAATATTGTAGGTATTGACGCTGCAATTTTTATGCATCCAACCACATGGAAAGCGTCTGGGCACGTAGATGCCTTTAATGATCCTTTAATTGACAACAAAGATTCTAAAAAACGCTATAGAGCTGATGTTCTGGTGGAGGATTATTGTTTAAAAATTGAAGCAAAAATCAACAAGGAAGTCGCAAAAGCTGAAAAACGTTTTGGCGATGCTTTTAAAAAGGCTGAATTTGTATCGACCAACGAACGCGTTTTAGGCTACCAAGAAAAGATTGATACCATTCTAAAACGTTTAGGACAATCCTTAGAAAAGGAAGATTTAGCAGATGTAAAAGCGCTTATCGAAGAGCTTGAAATTGCAGATCCGTTAACAGGAAGTAGAAATTGGACGGATGTTAAGCAATTCAACCTAATGTTTGGTACCAAGTTAGGTGCCTCTGCAGAAACGGCAATGGATTTGTATTTACGTCCAGAAACCGCTCAAGGTATTTTTGTCAATTTCCTCAATGTACAGAAAACAGGCCGTATGAAGATTCCTTTCGGAATTGCACAAACAGGTAAAGCCTTTAGAAATGAAATTGTGGCAAGACAATTTATTTTTAGAATGCGTGAGTTTGAACAAATGGAAATGCAATTTTTCATTAAGCCAGGCACGCAAAAAGAATGGTTTGAGTATTGGAAAGACCAGCGTTTAAAATGGCACAAATCTCTCGGTTTAGGAGAAGAGAACTATCGCTTTCACGATCACGAAAAATTGGCGCATTACGCGGATGCGGCTACAGATATTGAATTTAATTTCCCATTCGGATTTAAAGAATTGGAAGGAATCCATTCGCGCACCGATTTCGATTTAAAACAACATGAAGAATTTTCGGGTAAAAAACTTCAGTATTTTGATCATGAAGAAAACGCGAGTTATACTCCTTACGTATTAGAAACCTCAATTGGTTTAGATCGTATGTTTTTAGCGGTATTTTCAAATGCTTTAGTGGAAGAAGAATTAGACAACAACACTACGAGAACAGTTTTAAAATTACCAGCGGTTTTAGCACCAGTAAAAGCGGCCATTTTGCCTTTAGTAAAAAAGGATGGTTTACCAGAAATAGCCAAGAAAATTGTTGAAGACCTAAAATGGGATTTTAGCGTAGATTACGATGAAAAAGATGCCGTTGGAAGACGTTACAGACGCCAAGATGCCAACGGAACACCATTTTGTATTACTGTAGATCACGATACTTTAGACGACAATATGGTGACTATCCGCCATAGAGATAGCATGGAACAGCAACGTGTGAAGATTGAAGATTTAAAAGATATTATAAAAGCCGAAGTTGATGTCAAGCACTGGCTTATGAAAATATAATAAATTCCTGCGCATCCCGATAGCAATTGGGAGAATCTCATGAATAGAAAACACCCAAGCTGTTTATTTGGCTTGGGTGTTTTTATTTATAAATGTTCGAGCGACTTAAAACCGATAACCAAAATTAACGGCAAAGCGCAATTCAATATTGTCTAAGTAATCGGAATCAAAATTTCCGAGATTTCTAGCAATATCGCCATTAAGCGCAAGGGTAAATTTATTGTTAAATAACCATTTATGTCCTAATCCAAAACCGGCTGAAACTCCGCCCACGTCGTATTTAAATTGTTCGTTGACTTGAGTTTCATTGACATAATCATAATAGTAATAATCTTCAACGGTTACTTCACCAGTTCTCAATTTTAATTGTGGATAAAAGAAGAACCCTGCGTGATCTTTAGAGCTCGAGAAATATATAAGATAGCCTGCTTTTAGTGACACCGCGGTACTCTTTTCTAAGTAACCAGCATCGTAATACCCGTAAGTGTCAAAAAAGTTCACGCCAATAAAAAGCGATTGATTTTTTTCAAAAAGTCGTTCGTAGTTTACATTCAAAGTTCCTGCAATAACAAGATCTAAAAGATTGGTTGAAAGTTCTGATTTTTTTGGCAAGTCGTCTGCAGATTCTTGGGCATTAATCGTGGCTACAGAAAGTAGCATCACGAGAGCTAATAAGGTTGTTTTCATATAGATTGTTTAATTGATGATTTATTGGTGCTTCAGCGCAACAATTATACCACTAAGATGCGAATCTATGACCAAGGTTGCGTAAGAATTAACTTAAATTTAAAAATAGGCTTTCAACTGAACCGTCCCTGTATGAATCGTTCTTGATGTTTCTGTTTTTCTACCGAAGTAGTTGAGGTTTAGGTCTAAAAATTTTGTCAATTTCTTTTGAGCTAACAAACTCCATGTAAAGTTTTTGCCGGGTTGTAAGCCTTCGAGCATCTGATAAGCCACGGGTGTATTAGGATTGCCATCAAATTCATTCTGAAAAAAGTTGAATTCACCAGTTAAGGCCACCATTTGAGCGTTGTTGTAAGTGAAGGATAGCCCGTAATTGTTCTGCGATAATTGTTCTAAATCTCCTTGAGAATTATCTTTGGTGGTGTATTGATAAAACACATCAAATTGCGCATTTTCATTAAAGAGATAGGATAATTTGGGTTGAAATCGGGTTTCATCAATGGTATAATTTCGGTTGGTAAAATTTTCGCTTAAACTTTCATCACTGCCAAAACTAGCAAGGGTATTAATCAGCCAACTCGATTTAAACTTATGGTTAAAATTAAGTTGATGATTAATTAATTTGTTTTCTTGAAACCCTATGGATAATAAATTTCGACTGGTATTGGTCAAATACGTGTAGGACGTCGTATAGCGTTGTTTACCTCTATTGTAGAACAACACATTGCGCACGCTATTGTTTAGGGCTAATTGATTTTCTTCATCGTCTTTAAACGGATTGAGATTCAAGTTATTCCCTTCACGTCTAATCTTTCTATCGATGAGATATGAGGTTTGATTGTAAAAATGCGAGAAAAACTTTTCGGTTTTATCTTCTGAAGTGCTCCAGCTTTGTGGATTTATAGTTAGGGTCTGACTCAATCGGTTTTGATGTGTCCTAATAAAGATCTGATTTGGTAACAGCACCCTGATATAACTGCCTTGGTCTGCAAATTGTGCAATTTCAAATTCATTGAGTTCTTGAATGCCATTTTCGTTGTAATCAATCCATGTGTAAGCTCCTTGTCCGGCTTCAACTTCAACGTAAGTAAAATCTTGCTGTGGTAAGGTACCCGAATTGGTTTCAAAATTAGTGTTCCAAATAACCATATTGTTGAATAACTTCTGATTAAAACTCAACCTGCTATTCAAACTTTGTTCATTTTGAATGGCGGGGTCTTCCGATTTCAAATCCCTGTAATTCACAAAGACTTGAAGATTTGTATTTTGGTTCTGAATTAATCGCGATTTCAAATAATACGTATTTGAACTGTTCACGCGCTCTACAGAATTATTTCGTAAACTATCATTAAATCGTTTTATATAGCCAACTTCCGCATATACTTTAGTGCTGTCTCCTACGCCTACAAAGGCTTCATAAGCTTTAAATTTCTGACTCAATGGGGTTAAGGAGTCGGTGCGTATAACGGTTTGTTCGTTGTCTTCAAGAGCAACCTTAGCACCAGCCCATTTATTGTTTTTCCCATAAACTATTCGGTTAAACGATCTTAAAAAAGTGGAACGATTAACAGTACTTTCATTATTTAAAATACTTGAATTTGAAAACAGTCTGAAATCACCCAAACGTAAATTGGCATTTAAATTATGTCGATTTCCATTAAAATTTTCAGAATAATTGAGATGTTCAAAATTATAAGTTGCGGTTCCTTTCTTTAAATGGGACAGTTGTAAACCTGTGGTAAACAACAATTGATTGCCAAAATTAAAATTGCCCTGATTACCTTGGGCATTATCTAAATTCCAATCTCTGCTAAACTCAGCACGGTACAAACGCTGAATGGTTCTAAACTGTTTGTGAATAAAATCGGCATCTACTAAAGCCGATAAATTCCATAGGCTATCTGATTTTACAAGGTTTTGCTTCACAGTTAACTTTCCTGCGAAGCCATCATTATTATCGTCATCTAAACTTGAAAATAAATTTTCATCGTTTTTACTGCCAGCCAATTCAAAAAAGATATCTGTTTTTTGTGTGGGCTGATACCGCCCATTTAGTACCGCAATTTGCAGGCGCTCTGGTGCTACCAATTGGGTAAGGGGTTCATAATTTCCTTGCGGTACACCAGCAACTGGAGCCACATATTCGTAAATATTACTAATAGCATTAGAGTTGACTAACACATAATTGCCTTGATTAGGTCCAACTAAACTAAAGCGCACACTAAAAAGCTCGTCCTCCGGGTTATTAGAAAATACAAAAATTTCAGTGGCACCAATGAATTCTTTTCGGTATAAAATCCGGTTTTCAGAATAGGACTCAGAGGTCACAGAAGGTGCAACCATTAAATCGGTATCGTCACCAGCATCGGCTAAAATCTGAGTTTGTTCTGTCGATAGGTTTTGTTGTAAAGGTTGATTTTTAGCATCACTTTCAGAATACACCGACACGTTTAAATTCAATTTTTCAGTGTTGTAAGAGCCACCACCAAATACGGTAAAGCGCGAATAGTTGCGCTCGCTAAATTGATAATCCACGGTGATTCGCATTTCAGAAGTTATCGGAAATGTAGAATTAAAAATCAGTTCTCCTGCGTTATAATCAATGATATAATCATGATTTTCTCCACGTTGCAAAGGCACACCATTCACATAAACGGTTTCACTACCCGAAACAATGAGCACAAACAATTCGTTATTAGGACCACGTAATTTATAAGGACCTTGATTTCCTTCTTGGGCTGTAAATTGTGTGGTGGTAAACTGTCCTCTCACTAAGGCACCAGAAGCAAAAACAGTGGTGTTTTCGTTGAGATTTGCACTTACCATAAGCCCTTGCACACGTTTAGAAAAGTTGGCAAAATAACTGCTGGTGTTGAATAAATCTATATCGCCAGCACGAATATTCCAATCGTCACTAAACAACTCAATAAAAACTTGATCAAATTCATCTAAACGCTGTGAATACCCACTTTCTTGCAAGGGAATATTAGCATCTTGTATCGAAGCTCTCAGAGACACCTTATCGCTCAGTTTTCCAGAAATCTGAAGGTCGAGCTCACTGTTTAAAACCGAATTCTGATTGTTTCCGAGCGTAATTCCTCTTGAAATGCTTCCCGAGGTGGTTAGGCCATCAAAAGGTGTAAAGGTGTTGGGATTATTGATGTTTTCTAATCTGTACAACTTTTGAATATTTGAAGAACGATCTACGATAACATTGTCATCTAATTGACGGTAAATTTTGGTGAGGAATTTAGGATATCGCAGGTATTCAACATCAATACTATCGGCATCAATAGGCTGATTAAATATTAAAAGGGCCTTGGCAAAATCGATGCTGTACAATGTTGAATCTAAAATTTTACCATTTCTAGTCTTAACTACAAATTTTGAAGAATTAATACTCAAAGTATCTATGAGAATGGAATCTTTTACCGCCACTCGCTTTTTCTTAAAATTACTAGTATCCTCTTGAGAAAAACCCAAAAAAGAAGATAGAATTAATAGAATAAATAGCGCATTCTTCATCTAGAATCATAACTGTTTTAAGCTGAAAATATTTTATGGGCTAAGCCATCATAAAATTTTTTATTAGATTGAAAATTACATGATGACTTCGTTAAAACATGCTTAAAATAATAGTGTAAAAGTAGGGTATTATTTAATTTAGCTGAAAACCAAAACTTAATTTGCTGTTGAGGCAAACAAACTACAAATTCCGACCAAATGAAAATCGTTTCTTACAATGTCAATGGTATTAGAGCTGCATTAAATAAAGGCTTTACGGATTGGCTAAAAGCAACAAACCCAGATGTAATATGTCTTCAAGAAATTAAGGCCATGGAAGAGCAGCTCGATCTCAATCTGTTTACTGAGGCTGGTTACAACTTTAATTATTGGTTTAGTGCGCAAAAAAAGGGCTACAGTGGTGTGGCTATTTTATGTAAAACAGAACCCAATCATGTTGAATTTGGTACAGGCATAGAATCTATGGATTACGAAGGTCGAAACCTTCGAGTAGATTACGATGCAGTTTCTGTAATGAGCATGTATTTACCATCGGGCACAAATGACGATCGCTTAGCGCATAAGTTTGAATACATGGATTTAATTTATGAGTATTTAAAAAACCTTCAAAAAGAAAAACCAAACCTTGTGGTTTGTGGGGACTATAATATTTGTCATGAAGAAATTGATATCCACAATCCAAAAATGAAAGGAGTTTCTGGATTTTTACCAGAGGAACGCGAGTGGTTAAGTGCTTTTATAGACAGCGGATTTATAGATAGTTTTAGACATTTACATCCTGAGCGTCAGGAATATTCTTGGTGGAGCTACCGAGCCAATGCAAGAGCAAACAACAAAGGATGGCGATTAGATTACGCTATGGTAAGCACACCACTACAAGAAAAAATAAAACGCAGCGTTATACTAACGGAAGCTGTTCACAGTGATCATTGTCCGATTTTATTAGAATTGGATTTATAAAATTGAATAGCAACCAAAAAACAGATTAATTCTTTTAACAAAAAACGACTTATTCGATTTAAAATGATTAAAAAACTTTCACTCTTAGTCTTGACGCTAACGTTATTTTCGTCTTGTGTTTCAAAAAAAATATACACAGATCTCGAAGATAAATATGCTAATCTAAAAAAAGAAAACCGCAGTTTAACGAATGAGGTAAAATCCTTAGAAGACGCTAACATGAAACTTTCAAACGATTTAACAGCATTGCAATCGGACTACGAAACGGCTGTGGCAGAACGCGACAAATTACAAGGAGATTATGCTGCGGCGAAGTCAAATCTCGAAACCTTAAAAGCATCATACAAAGCTTTGGAGGAAAACAGTTCTGCTTCCATTGCAGCAAATTCTAAAAAAAACAGAGAACTTTTGGCACAACTTGAAGCGAAAGAACAAGCCTTAGCGACAGAAAATGAGCGTCTAAATACCTTAAAGGAAGAATTAGAAAGTCGTTCACAACGTGTAGCCGAATTAGAAAATGTTATCGCCAATAAGGATGCGGCAATGCGCAAATTAAAAGATGCCATTTCTAAAGCGTTAACCAATTTTGAAGGGAAAGGTTTAACGGTTGAACAACGCGACGGTAAGGTTTACATTTCTATGGAAAACAAACTTTTATTCGAATCTGGAAGCTGGTTTGTTGGTACTGAAGGTAAAAAAGCGGTACAACAATTAGGAAGTGTTTTAGCTGAAAATCCTGAAATTGCTGTTTTAATAGAAGGTCATACAGATAATGTTCCTTATAAAGGCAATGCACAATTGAGCGGAAACTGGGATTTATCTACAAAGCGATCCACAGCAATTGTAAATATTTTAAGAGAAAACAATGCGATAAACCCTGAAAACTTAACAGCGGCTGGTCGTGGAGAATTTGCGCCAATAGCAAGCAATGAGACGGCAGAAGGCAAGGCCAAAAACAGACGAATTGAGGTGATACTAACCCCAAAATTAGATGAGATTTCTAAGTTATTGAATGAGATCTAACCA
>Ga0100391_1003020_pt1 | contig 17390 bp, 17 predicted proteins | sample CryGeymeta201515_FD_81541 | JGI IMG/M metagenome (GOLD analysis project Ga0100391, IMG submission 81541) | Groundwater microbial communities from Crystal Geyser aquifers in Utah, USA - Crystal Geyser metaG 2015-15 | ecosystem: Environmental > Aquatic > Deep subsurface > Groundwater | place: USA...
CATAGGTTATGCCGCTTATGTAGCGGGGATGAAATAAGTCTTTTAGACTTGAGATGGTGAGACTTGAGACAATGAGATGGTTAGATCGCTAAATAAAAACTATAAATTCGTCATCCTGAGCGAAGCAAACGATGCTTTCATGCTTCTTAAATTATTTCGCGAAGTCGAAGGGCATAAATTATAAATTCAAACGTGAGTTTATTTGATCCATTCTGGAAAATTGCAGAGCAGCTAGCGCGTTTTAGTGAGTCGGAGAAAGCTATTATTGAAAATAAGCTCATCTATCGAGAAATTCCTGCAAAATACCGTTTGGTCGACATCGATGAAACCGCAACAGAAGCCTATTTCTTGCTTGAAGGCTTTGCCCGTTTTTACTATATCACGGAAGAAGCTGAAGAGGTTACAGGCTTTATTTTCGGCCCTGGGCAATTCTTTAGCTCACTAGAAAGTCTCTTCACAGGTGCTCCAAGTCAGCAAACGGTTGAGAGTATTACGGCCTGCAAAATTCTGGCCTTTAAAAAATCAGATTTAGATGCTTGGATGGATGATATTCGCCCAATGGATATTCTGGTACGAAAGCTCTTAATTCAGCGTTTGATTTACGCCCAATCTGTTGTTGCTTCATTAATTAGTTTGAAGCCAGAAGAACGCTATATGAATATGATGGAAAGCCGCCCGGATCTTGTTCAACATATCCCCCAACATATATTGAGCAGCTTTATTGGAATCACCCCGGTAAGCTTGAGCCGCATTCGTAAGCGCATAACTGAGAAAGGCTAAATCAACTTCTTTGTTTCAAGTCTAACCCTCTTTAGACTAAATTAACAATTGTTAAGGCACAGTATAATAGCTTGGATTCACCTTTGTTTCCATAAAAAACGAATGCATGAAACAAATTATCACAGAACAATTCATCGAAGCCTCGCCAGAAAAGGTATGGAATATTCTCACAGACACTGCTGCTTATCCAAAATGGAATCCCTTTATTGTGCGGATGGAAGGCGAAATAAAACCCAATGCGGTTCTCATAAATACCATGATGAATGGCGAAAAATCCATGACATTTAAACCCACCATCATCGCTTATGAGAAAGGAGTTTATTTTGAATGGCTAGGAAAAATGCCATTGGGAATGTTTAATGGCCGTCATTTTTTTCGATTAAGTCCACTCCAAGGCGGAACCTTATTGTCGCATGGCGAATATTTTTCAGGATGGTTACATCGCCTAATTTTAGGGAAGATTGGCGAGCAAACGCGTCAAAATTTTATAGCCATGAATCACGCACTGCAACAACGCGCAGAAAAAGCATGACTTAAGCTCTTTCGGATGCAGATTTTTTTCGCTTATTTCGGGGCAAATTTAGAAGCATGAATATTCCAGCAGAACTCAAGTACACAAAAGACCACGAATGGATCCGCATTGAAGGAAATACAGTAACCATTGGAATTACCGATTTTGCGCAAGGTGAACTAGGCGACATCGTTTTTGTCGAAATAGAAACAGAGGGAGACACCCTTGGTCTGCATGATGTATTCGGAACGGTTGAAGCGGTTAAAACAGTATCTGACCTATTCATGCCCGTATCAGGAGAAGTTACTGAATTCAACAAAAATCTTGAAACGAACCCTGAACAAGTTAACGCCGACCCTTATGGTGAAGGTTGGATGATAAAAGTTAATTTATCAGATGCAGCTGAGTTGGACGGCTTAATGTCTGCAGAAGACTACCAGCAACTTGTTGGCGCTTGAAAAAACTAATTAAATACCACCGTGGCACCTTTGCTTGGGCCGTTTTCATCATGGTTATGATGTTTATGCCAACCCAAGGGATTGAGCAACAATCCGTTGCCTCATTAGACAAGCTGATTCACATCTCCTTCTTTGCCATGCTGTGTTATTTATCCATTACAGGTCTTGTCAAGCAATTTCGCTTCAGCATAAAAAAATTATCCGCTGCGAAATATGGTGTATTATTCACGATTTGTTTTGGACTATTAACCGAATCTGGCCAGTATCTATTGGGATACCGAAGTTTTGACGGCTATGATATTCTTGCAAATACAGTTGGTGCTTTGATTGGGTTTACCTATTTCCAGTTCTGGATTTCCAGATGCTTGAAAACGCCTTACAACCTCAGCACTTAACAAAGCGTTTACTTTTTAGTATTTGGTGGTATTCACCAATTGAACTAATTTTGTTTAATCGTTATGGAGCCTAGAAAATATCCGGAAGCGGACATTCGAAAAAAGACAGACATCTACTTTATGGTAGGTTTAGCTGTCGCACTTGGTTTTACCTATGCGGCCTTTAGCTATTCAAGCAGCGATCAAGTTGACAACAGCTTGATGGTGGTTGAACAAGTAGAGGAGGTAGAAGAGATGACCGACATTACTCGTCAGGAACAACCCCCACCCCCACCACCGCCACCACCACAAACTATTGAGGTGATTGAGGATGACTCGGAAGTGGAAGAGGCTGAGATTGAAGCTACAGAAATCGATCAAGAAACGGTGATTGAGCCAATTCAAGAGCAGATAGAAGTGGTGGAACAAACCAAGGAACCAGAAGTGTTCTTTGTCGTGGAAGACATGCCTGAATTCCCTGGAGGAGAGGCAAAGATGTTTAAGTATATCTCCGACAATATGGATTACCCTCCTTTGGCGCGAGAAAATAATATTCAAGGCCGTGTAACTGTCCAGTTCGTTGTTGACGAAAAGGGAAGAGTTATCGATGCCAAGGTTCTCAAGGGAATCGGTTGGGGATGTGATGAAGCCGCTTTAAAGGTGGTGAACTCAATGCCAAACTGGAAACCTGGAAAACAAAGGAATAAACCCGTTCGCGTAAGATTTGTGATTCCAATTCGTTTCGTTTTGGGTTAAGACCAATAAGTATAACGTGATAAAAAGTCCGGTTCGTATTCGAGCCGGACTTTCTTTTTTATTTGCCCATACATTCCAACCATCCGTGGTCTTCTTTCCGTTTTAAGTGTAGTTCTAAATTTTACCACTATGCGAAAAGTTCACCCACACACCAGCAAAACAAAAAAAAGAAGCATCCTTTTTTTTGAAATTGGGCTAATCTGTGCCCTCTCCTTCGCCCTTTGGGCCTTTAACCTCTCAAGCTATACTTCCGATGTTGTTGTTCTTCAAGAACAACATTCAACAACCGTATCTGAAGAACAACAACTAGGGGAAATAGACATGGTTCCGGATGAAGAAGCAAAGCCAATTGAAGCCGCTCCCGAACCTACAGATCTATTCCAAATAGTAGACAATACAACCCCGGTACCGGAGCCTAGCGAACCCATCGAGCCAAGCCCTATCATCCCAATATCTGATATTGGAGTTATCAAAGTTAATGTCGCTCCTGTAATTGACCCTGGCACGTTGATAGATGAGCCTGTAATCTTTGCTTCACAAATGCCAACCTTTCCGGGCGGCGAAGCGGCCATGATGAAGTTTATTCAAGAAAACGTAAACTACCCAAGCTTGGCTATTGAAAACTTGATCCAAGGCCGAGTAACCGTGCTATTCATAATTGAAAAAGACGGAAGCATTAGCAACGTTGAGGTTGTAAGGTCTCTCGGATGGGGCTTGGATACGGAAGCAATCCGAGTTGTAAAATCGATGCCAAAATGGATTCCTGGTGAAAATAACTTCAGACCTGTTCGTGTAAAAATTGCCTTACCTATCAAGTTTGTACTTGGCTAAGATACTCTGACTTCATATAGTTTGTTTTAAAATCCGTCTTTCTTCCGAGAAAGGCGGATTTTTATTTAGAAATATTCTAAATTGCGACCGTGAATTTGGCGGATCTGCATAAAGGGAAGAGCGCAGTAATTGCGAAAATAGATGAGCAATTGCTTGCGGAGCGTTTACAAGAGTTCGGAATCTTCTCTGGAAGTTTAATCCGCTTTCTAGGCGCGGCACCATCTGGATGTCCTATCATGCTTGAGGCTGGAGGCACACAAATCGGTCTTCGTAAGGAACAGGCTGTACAGATCAAAATCTCCCCTCTTGACTAAAACCCGATGTTTCGCCTTAGCCGGAAATCCAAACAGCGGCAAGTCGACCCTCTTTAATGAATTAACTGGGTTGCACCAGAAGACTGGGAATCTCCCGGGAGTCACTGTCGAAAAAAAAAGCGGCAAGTTTTATCATAATAAGCAACTCTTTCAAGTTGAAGATATTCCAGGAGTTTATAGCCTAAACGCACGCTCAGCTGATGAGTTGGTGGCCACCTCTTTGCTTTTGGACAATAGTGAGGCCGCTCCTGAGTTTTATGTTTTCGTAGCTGATGCCACGCAATTACGTAAAAGCCTCTTCCTGTTTTTGCAAATGCAAGAAGCAGGTTGTCGGATGATTCTTGCCTTAAACATGCACGACCTGTCGGAGAAACGGGGGCTTCAAATCGATATTCAGGCCCTTAAAAGCGAATTACAGATACCTGTCTTTCCCATTTCCGCTTCAAAAAAATCTGGCATTGCAGCACTTCAGGAAGCTATTTCTCAATTTGAAGTGGCTCCCGTTCAATTAAAAAAAGCCGTAACAACAAAAGCGGAAGACCTCTTTAAACGAATCGATATACTTCTTGAAAAAGCCCAAAAATGGGAGGCTGGAAAAGTATATCAGCGTAGCAGCGATAAATGGGACCGCTATCTTCTCCATCCTTTTTGGGGTTATGTTTTTTTCTTCCTCATACTATTTCTTCTCTTCCAATCTGTTTTTTACCTCGCAGATTACCCCAATCAGCTAATTGAAAGCCTCTTTATTCATTTGGGCATTTGGCTTGAAAAAAGCATCCCGCATGGACCGATCAATGCCTTAATTGTAAATGGTATTATCCCAGGACTCACCGGAGTACTCATGTTTTTACCTCAGATTGGGCTACTTTTCTTCTTCCTTATTTTACTTGAAGACAGTGGCTATATGGTTCGCGCTACCTTATTAATGGATAAGGTGATGCGTCGAGCTGGTTTAAATGGACGCTCCGTAATTCCAATGATAAGCGGAGTTGCCTGTGCTATACCAGCAATTCTCGCGACCCGCACCATCTCCCAGCCACGCGACCGGCTAATCACCATGTTCGTATTGCCGTTTATTAGCTGCTCTGCACGATTGCCTGTATTCATTCTTTTGGTGAGTCTCATTCTACCAAACGAGCATTTCTTGGGCATCTTCAATTACCAAGGATTAGCCCTTACCGGACTTTACCTCCTTGGCTTTTTAGCTGCATTTGGCACAGCGTGGTTATTGAATCGAGGGATGAAAAAGCAAAATCAAGACTTATTCTTGATGGAAATTCCTGAATACCGTATGCCACACTGGCCAGTAGTGTTGAGGCAAATAGGAAACCGATGCATGACTTTCATATCCGAAGCAGGCAAAGTCATTCTTGGTGTCAGCATCTTGCTTTGGGCTCTTTCTAACTATGGCCCTGCAGATTTTTCACCGAGTGCAGCAGATGTTCAAACTCCTTTAGAAGAATCTTTTGCAGGAATCGGAGGCAAGCTTATTGAGCCCGCTATCGAACCATTGGGCTATGATTGGAAAATTGGTATTGCCATTCTTTCGAGTTTTGCTGCACGCGAGGTATTTGTTGGTGCCATCTCAACACTTTATCACCTAGATAATCCCGAAGACCAAGAAAGCATACTAAATATCTTAGGAAGGGAGGATGGAATTAGTGGACCAACTGCTGTTTCTTTACTCTTCTTTTATTTGTTTGCCCTTCAATGTGCCAGTACGCTGGTGGTGATGAAACGTGAAACTGGAGGATGGAAATGGCCGATTATACAATTTCTATTTATGGGGATCATGGCCTACCTCAGCGCCTTTGCAGCATATCAAATATTATCATAACTAGACAATCTTGTTCAAAATTGGAATTATTCGTCGAAAATATTCCCTAAAAAAAGTTCCTTTTGAACCCTTGAAAAAGATTATCTCCTTGCGTTTCAGGAGACGTATTAGATTCTCGTCATTTTCCCACGATTTATCCACAGTTTGGTGGGATTTTTGATGTAAATGGGGTTCGCATAATTTATAAAACTATCCGTAGTCATACATGAGACAGCTTAAAATCAGCAAACAGTTTACCAACCGGGAAAACAAATCACTCGACAAGTACCTCAACGAAATCAGCAAAGTGCCAATGATCGACGCTCAAGAAGAGGTTGAACTGGCAAGAAGAATTAGAGAAGGTGATCAAGTTGCTTTGGAAAAGTTAGTGAATGCCAACTTGCGTTTCGTGGTATCTGTATCCAAACAGTACCAGAACCAAGGGCTTACCCTAGGTGACCTGATTAATGAAGGCAACCTTGGCTTGATCAAGGCGGCAAAAAGGTTTGATGAAACTCGGGGATTTAAATTTATCTCCTACGCCGTTTGGTGGATTCGTCAATCTATTCTTCAAGCCTTAGCTGATCAATCTAGGATAGTACGTCTACCGCTTAACAAAGTAGGTTCCATTGGCCGTATTGGCAATGCTGCTGCCGAATTGGAGCAGAAATTTGAACGCGAACCTACTGCAGAAGAAATTGCAGAAGCATTAGACATCCCGGTGATTGAGGTGGAAAACGCACTTCGGACTTCTGGTCGTCACTTATCGATAGATGCACCACTTACCGAAGGCGAAGACAATACCCTTCTTGGTGTGCTCGACAATAACGACGAACCAAATCCAGACTTGCACCTCATCAATGAATCTTTACAAAAAGAAATCTCACGGGTAATCAATACCTTATCTGAAAAAGAAAGAGATGTATTGAAGTACTACTATGGTTTGGATGGCGGTCCGGCTCATACCTTAGAAGACATCAGCGAAAAAGTAGGATTAACGCGGGAACGTGTTCGTCAGATTAAAGAAAAAGCACTGAGAAGATTAAGAAAATCAAGCAAAAGCAAGATTTTAAAATCATACCTCGGCTAATTCTTTTAAAAGCGTATTTATTAATTCAGGCTCATATCCCTTTTGAAGGAGGTATGAGCCTGTTTTTTTTCGCTTTTCCCACACATTCTTTTCTGCTTTTAATTTGCCCCAATAATTCCTAGCTATTTCCTGAAGTACCTCAAGATATTCGGAATCATCTATCTCCTTGAATCCTTCATTCACACAATGCTCACTAATTTGCTTTTGACGAAGTGCATTGGCAATTTTTCGCTTTCCCCATTTTTTTAGGCGAAATTTCCCCCGAACAAATGCCCTAGCAAAGCGCTCTTCATCCAGAAAACCACTTCTACTTAGTTCAACGACCACCTCTCCAGCATTATCACCATAAAGGCCTAAAGAGTGGAGCTTAGCCTCTACCTCCGCAAAACAACGCTCCTGATACGCGCAGTATTTCATCAATTTTGCCAGTGCCTCTTTTTGAGAATGAGTCATTATATTGGGTATGAATTAGCCATTAAAAGCCAAATTTCAGAAATGTTTCAATGTAAATGGCTGCTTTTTGGAATAATCTTTGTAAAATTCAGCTTGATTAGACATATTTAAGACTAGCCCTATGAAAAAGTTTTTATTATCAAGCATGATGGTTTTAGTTGGAGTTTTTGCATTTGCTCAAGAAAAGCAAGCAGAAATTTCATTTCAAACACAATCTCATGATTTCGGGAACATCGCAGAAGGAACCCAAGCAACAGTAGAATTTGAATTCACCAATAAAGGAGACGCACCTTTGGTATTAACCAGTGTTAGTGCTTCTTGTGGATGCACTACTCCTGAGTGGACGAAAGAGCCAATTATGCCAGGACAAACTGGTAAAATCAAAGCGATATACAATTCAACTGGCCGCCCAGGAACATTCACCAAAAGTATCACCGTGAATTCCAATGCAAAAAATGGTACCATGATTTTAACCATCAAAGGAAATGTTGAGCCGAAGAAAGTTGCGCCAACATCTCCAGTACAGAATCCAACGCCGAATAAATAAGCTACGGATTCCAAAATAATTGAACCCCGTGGCATTCCCATGGGGTTTTTTTGTGTTCAAACATTCCATCACTTATGAAAAAATATTTCCTCTTCGCCTTTCTTCTTTGCGGATTTGTGAGCTTCTCTTTTATCGAAAAGGAAGCCAATATTAACTTCCTAGAAACGGTTCATGATTTCGGCAGCATGCAACAAGGTGCAAAACCAAGCTATGATTTTCATTTTGTCAATACCGGTGATGCTCCTTTGGTTATCGTAAGCGTGGATAAAAGCTGCGGATGCACTGAACCCAGCTTCCCAGAACAGGCAATTCTTCCTGGCGATACGGCGGCTATCACAGTTGGATACAATTCGGTGGGTCGTCAAGGACGATTTGATAAAAGTATCACCGTAAATTCCAATGCCAAAGACGGTGCTGTTCGTCTACGTATTGTTGGCAATGTAAAAACAGATTAACGCTGCTCTGGATTCGACATCCAGCCAGCAAGTCCGCCGCTATGGATAAATAAGATGCGCTGGCCGGGTATAAAATGGTCGCGGCGTAGCAACTCAAGCAAAGCCATCCATTGTTTACCCGTATAGACGGGATCGAGCAATATTCCATTTTTACTACTAAAAGCACGACAAACTTCAAATAAGGCCTCATCCATCTTAGCAAAACCTCCGCGGCTAAACTCGGAAAAGACCTCTACCCCTTCTTCTTCAATCCTCTTCGCCAAGGATTGGTCTTTAACAGCCATGATACCCACGAGCCTTGTATCCTTCGGTTTAGATAGCTGTAATCCACGAATAGAAGTTCCCGAACCGATACTATCCATCACCACATCATAGGCTTGCTCCAGCTCTTGCCAAAGCGATCGCATACCTCTACGGCCTTCATCACAATTTGCCCCTTCTGGTATCCATAGCTCCTGATCTTTCCATACCAATTGGGTATTCTCTTCCCTTAATTGGCGAAAGCTTTCTCGTGAGACAAATTCCAACTCCATCCCAAACTGTTTGCATAAACTGAGCAAGGGGTTATTCACCAGTTCTCCGCGGACGAAGCCCCTTGACTTAATCCCAAGTTGAGCAGATGCAGCAGCCAAGGCGATAAGATGATTGGACCAGGCGCCACCATATGATACAAGAGTTTCACATGTCCTTTCCTTCGCCAATTCAAGAATGGGCTTGAGTTTGCGCCACTTATTGCCACTCACGAAGGGGTGAATCAAATCGTCGCGCTTCATCCAACAGCTTATCCCTTTCTCTTCAAAAAGAGGATGAAAAATCTGTTGTTCCGGAGAAGGCAGCTGCATCCAATTAATCGGCCTTTTCTAAAAGCATGGCATCCAGACTATTCACTGAAACCGCATGATAGCCTTTTCTAGACTTCTTATAAATAGCTCTTGCGGTAGACTTCCAATTGGCGTTTCCTTCATTCATTGCTCCATATAAGGGCATGAGAAATTTCCTTCGCCCTACACTTATAAGAAACTCTTCAATGCTTGGAATCATGGCAACCCAATTGCTCCGCACAGCGAGGACCAACCATTGATTGGCAATTTCTGAATTCGCACGACTGAATTTAAACTCATTTTCCAGCGCACGCAGCTGAAGCGTATCTACCGGTGCTTGCATGCTACGAATAAAATGCAGCCAATGGTGGGTAGTCCAGTTTTTCGTAGCTGCAATCGCTTGTTTATCTGCTTTCATCAAAAGTGGACTCAAGCTATCCACCTGAGCAAAGGCGCGGGCAGTTGGAGGAACAAAACCTTCCGGTATTCCTGATTGATAAATCCATCCTTCAATATTCGCTTGCTCTTCCCAGCTTGGGTTTTCGTTGAGAAGGTGCGTTTTCAAATAGTCAACAAAACCCACGGTAGTCATGGTTTGAAACGCATGCTCTGTGAAATAGGTCTTTAAGAATAAGTCAAAACGCTCACGCCCAACCAGGTGCTCGAGACTTTCCAAGAAGAACCTCCCCTTTTCATAGGCAATATCGCTCATCCCGTCGTCAGGATCCCGTCCGTCAAGATTCAAATAAAGTCGGGTATCTGGATTATCAGGTCCCATTTCTTCTAAGGTACCCTGCAAATCTTGAAAGCCAAGTACGCGTAGCATATCGGAATAATCCCTTCCATATACCGATTCCATGATCCGCTGTTCAAAATATACTGTGAATCCTTCATTTAGCCAGAAGTCGTTCCAGGTACGGTTCGTTACCAAATTCCCTGACCAAGAATGGGCTAACTCGTGAGCAACCAGAGAAACCAGAGAGCCATCTCCCGCTAAGATGGTTGGAGTAGCAAATGTGAGCCGTGGATTCTCCATCCCACCAAAAGGAAAAGAAGAAGGTAAAAAGAGCACATCGTATTGTCCCCAGCTATATGGTCCATAAAGCGCTTCTGCGGCCGTCATCATTTTCGGTAGGTCTACCAATTCTTTAAATGCCTTATCCATCACTACAGGCTCTGCAAACACACCACATCGCTCATCATACGCACGGTATTCAAGCTCACCAGCAGCCAAGGCCAACAAATAGGAAGGAATAGGTTCCTGCATAGTAAAATGATACCACCCGGATTCATCTGCCTCCTGAGGATTTTCGGCACTCATAAGCGGACGAAAGGGTGCTTCACAATAAATCGCAGCAGAATAGGTAAACCGCTTCGCGGGTAAATCCATACAAGGAACCCAGCTTCGTGCTAAAATTGCTTGACTTTGGGTATAGAGAAAAGGCTTTCCCCCAGAAGTTTGTTCACCGCTTAACCATTGTAGGGCCTGCGCATTTGGCAAGGTATGATAGTGAATTTCAACCTTTCTTGCATTGGAATTAATCGGAATATGCAAACCTTGACCGTAAACCGGGTGATCTTCACCAATAGAGAAGGTCACTTTTGCACCATCAACTAAAATTTTTTCCACTTCGATGGCACGAATGTCTAAAACCATTTCATTCACAGCCTCTTTTGCTTGAATAAACCAAGTTGCAGACCCATTAAGCGTCTGGCTATCAAAGTTTACACGCAATTCTAAACTTAATGAATCCAAAGAAACTTCGTCGATATTTGCATGCGATTGTTGATGGTTAATCAACGAATCATTATCTATGGACTGTTCTTTGTTGGAAGTAGGCATTGTTTCGCAAGCCAGAACAAAAGTTAAAAGAGAAAAAATTAAAATATATTTACCACTCATACGTTTAAAAGTATCAACGCAAAATATAAGAGAAATAAACAAAATGACACGTTTAAAAAATTTTCGTTTCGATATTGTTTGTACTTCCATATTTTCGTTTAGAATTTCAATAATTATGAAGCAAAGTCTATTTGCCATATCCGCACTAGTTGTATTGGCGTTTGGAAGCTCCAAAGCTAACGCACAATACGAAGATGACAATACTGGATATGACAACTATTACGATTATGAGTCAGGTCCAGACTCGACTCAAGATCCTTATGAAGAAGGCTACGACGCCTATGACCCTTATTATGGTGAAGAAGAACAGAAGCCAAAAAAGGTAGAGAAAAAACCTTATGTGCGCATTACCATGCCGTATGATACCATCACGGAGATGATTACATACACGGGCATTGTAGAGCAGGAGGATTCTTATTATGATTCTTTGTACTTGAGGGCAAAAAAATACCTCATGACCAAATTTGAGCTGAAAGACAAAGACTTTAAAGAGTCAGCAGTCAACATGGATAAGATTATCATGACCTTGAAACTGCCTTACCAAATGCAAAAAAACAAGTATGTGAGCGAGAACGTTGGAAACTTGGAATTTAAACTTGCTTTGCGTTTTAAAGACGGAAAATACAAATACGATATCGATCATTTGAAGCATGTGATGCCGGAAAATGCTGCAGGAAAAACGCAGCCGGAATATGCTTACTTAGAATATTATGTACGCGCTGAAAGAAGTATCATCTACAATGATTTGCTTCTGAGAGCTGCTGACAAACAAATTAATTCCTTGATTGGGGAAATTCAAAAGGCCTTGAAAGAGCCTGTATTAATCGACGAAGACGACTGGTAATCAATCTTTAACTTCTTCGTAGTCAACATATTCCCCGTCATTCAACGACGATTGAGATCCCGCCCCTTTGGCGGGATTTTCTTTTATAGTGACTTTTCCTTCTTCTTCCTGATTACCCGTTTGTTGGCGGTTGTCGTGATAGTGGAAGGATTTTACAATCACTTTCGCCTGACTAAACGCTTTGTATAGCTTATAGGCAAAGTAGATAATGACCAAATAGAAAATAACTTTCAGCATGGCAAGTATTCTTATTATTTACTCAAGTACATGGATTTCTCCTTGTACAAGTGACGAAATTCAGGGTCCTGCAGGTCTTTAATAAAGAGAATCGCTTCTCCGGTTGACTTCATTTCAGGTCCGAGTTCCTTATTCACTTTTGGAAATTTATTGAAGGAGAAAACGGGCTGTTTGATTGCATAGCCTTCAAGTTTCTCTTCAATGGTAAAGTCTTTCAGCTTATTCACTCCCAACATCACCTTAGCCGCAATATTAACATAAGGAACTCCGTAGGCCTTGCAAATGAAAGGAACTGTACGAGATGCGCGGGGATTGGCTTCAATCACATAAACTTTTTCATCCTTGATGGCGAACTGGATATTCAATAGCCCTCGGATGTCTAAAGCAAGTGCCAACTTCTTCGTATACTCTCGCATGAGACCTTGCACATTGTCTGATAGGCTAAATGGTGGCAATACAGCGGAAGAGTCACCGGAATGGATTCCAGCAGGCTCAATATGCTCCATCATTCCAATTACATGTACATCCTCGCCATCGCAAATACTGTCGGATTCCGATTCTTCTGCACGGTCTAGGAAATGATCAATCAAAACCCGATTTCCTGGCATATCTCCAAGCAAGCTTACTACCGCATGCTCCAAATCCTCATCATTGATAACGATTTTCATGCCTTGTCCACCGAGAACATAAGAAGGACGAACCAATACAGGGTATCCGACTTTATGCGCTATTTCTATGGCCTCATCAGCTGTTTCTGCCACTCCGTAAAGAGGGTATGGAATATCGAGTTCTTTCAGCAAGTCAGAAAAACGACCGCGATCTTCTGCGATGTCCATATTCTCGTAGCTGGTGCCAATAATTTTTATTCCTTTTTCATGAAGCTTTTCAGCCAATTTCAAGGCTGTTTGTCCACCCAATTGAACGATTACCCCTTCAGGTTTTTCCATTTCAATGAGTTCGTACAAATGTTCCCAATATACTGGCTCAAAATAAAGCTTGTCGGCCATATCGAAGTCGGTAGAAACGGTCTCAGGATTGCAATTCACCATGATGGCTTCATAACCTGATTCTTTTGCGGCTAATAAGCCATGCACGCAGGAGTAGTCAAATTCAATTCCCTGACCGATGCGATTTGGCCCTGATCCGAGTACGATGATCTTTTTCTTATCCGTCACCACCGTTTCATTCTCTCCATCAAATGTGGAGTAGAAATAGTTGGTATCACTTGGGAATTCAGCTGCACAAGTATCTACCATTTTGTAGACCCGCCTAACGCCCAATTCTTTTCTGCGGTTATATACATCCTCTTCTTTGGTATCACTTCCGAGAAGATGCGCTATTTGATTGTCAGAATAGCCTTTTTGTTTGGCCTCTCTCATCAGGTCAAGCGGTAGGTTATTCAGGTTAAAGCGTTTGATTTCGGTTTCTACCTTAACCAAATCCTGAATCTGAAGCAAGAACCAGCGGTCGATGCGTGTAATCTTCTGAACCGATGTTACTGGAACACCCATCGCCAAGGCATCCTTTATATGAAATATTCGATCCCACGTTGGATTCTCTAGTCCGTGGATGATGCGATCTAGGTTTCGAATTTGTTTACCATCAGCGCCCAAACCATCGCGGCCAATCTCTAAGGATTGACATGCTTTTTGCAGTGCTTCTTGAAAACTACGCCCGATGCTCATCACCTCACCTACCGACTTCATTTGAAGTCCGAGGGTATTATCAGCCCCTTTGAATTTATCGAAGTTCCATCTTGGAATTTTCACGATGACATAATCTATCGTAGGTTCAAAGAAGGCCGAAGTAATTTTAGTTACCGGGTTGGTTAATTCATCTAAGTTATAGCCCAAAGAAAGTAGGGCAGCAATTTTGGCAATTGGATATCCGGTTGCTTTGGAGGCCAATGCCGAAGATCTGGAAACACGCGGATTAATTTCAATTGCAATAATTTTTTCCGTTTCTGGGTCCACGGAAAACTGCACATTGCATCCTCCCGCAAAATCACCCATGGCGCGCATCATTCGGAAGGCTTGATTTCGCATTTCCTGAAAACAGGTATCCGACAAGGTCATGGCTGGAGCCACGGTGATAGAATCTCCTGTATGAATTCCCATCGGATCAAAATTCTCGATGGTACAGATTACGGCGATATCATTCTTATTGTCGCGAAGCAGTTCAAGCTCATATTCTTTCCAGCCAATCACTGCTTTTTCAACTAAGACCTCATGACTTGGCGAGGCCTCGAGGCCGCGTTTTAGCGCTTCATCAAAATCTTCTTTGCGGTGCACAAAACCACCTCCACTGCCACCCAAGGTATACGAAGGGCGAATAACGAGGGGAAAACCAATTTCTTGAGAAGCCTCTTTGCCTTCTAGGAAGCTATTTGCAATGCGTGAAGGAGCCACATCAATCCCGAGATCAATCATCAATTGACGAAATTTCTCTCTGTTTTCTGTTGTTTCAATCGCGGCGATTTCCACCCCAATAATTCGGACATTGTATTTTTCCCAAATACCCATCTCGTCCACATCAATACACAAGTTCAATGCTGTTTGCCCACCCATGGTAGGAAGTACTGCATCAATTTGTCTCTCTTGTAAAATTTGTTCAATCGAAGCAGGTGTTAATGGAAGCAGGTAAACATGATCCGCCGTAACAGGGTCTGTCATGATGGTTGCCGGGTTAGAGTTAATCAGCGAAACCTCAACTCCTTCGGCGCGTAACGCACGAGAAGCTTGGCTACCAGCATAATCAAACTCACAGGCTTGGCCTATAACAATCGGGCCACTACCAATAATCAATACTGAACGAATGGAGCTATCTTTAGGCATAATGGGAATCTACAAAATCGGGCAAAGATAGAAATTTTTGCGTCCCTGAAGGCCTAATTGGCGAATAAATCAGAAGGTAAATTGTGCCGAAATTTTAATTCCAAAGCGGTTGATTCCGGGATTGCTGAGATGTGTAAGTCTATGGATAAAATCAATACGCCCAATAGCGAAGATATTTTCAATTCCATACCCTACTTCCACATAGGGTTCTCGGTTTAGTTGATAGAATTGTGTTACTGCCCTGCCCGACTCGTCGATAATCGGTAAGAGATTAAGGTTTTGCTGAGAAATTGAGCCCCAGATACTTTTGCCTGTCATAAAAAACCGCAGCTTGGCTTTCTTAACATGAGGGATACGATTGAAAAATGCGCCACCAAAATGATGTTCATAGTTGAAGGCCACATATTGATCGCATACAAATTCAAACAGATTCATCAAGTTATAGGTATAGCGGTTTGCCAGAATAGATTGATTTCCTCGCTGTACATCAAGCAGCGGATAGGGCAATGAATCGGCAAATACTTTCCCCGCCGTGAGGATATAACTCCCTTCACCAAAGCGCCCCATGCGCACCCACTGCTGTAGGCTTACGGTAGCCTTGTCGTAGCTGTATTCACCACGCAAAATATCTTTAAAACCATGGGTATAGGAGAAAGTAACAGATGGTCCTTTTTGAGCACCCAATGAATACCGCTCATTGTGGTCAAGAATAAATTGCTCTTGGTAGGCAAAACGGGTATCAATGGTCAGTGTCGTGGTGCGGAAATCACTCCCTATTACCGTATTGTTTGCTGTGTTCTCTTTAAAAAACGCAAAATTAAACTTGTCGCCTACGGGTTCAAACAGGTAGTTTTTTGTTTGGAATACCACACGTTGGGACCAAGAAGGAGTATGCTGACGAGATATATACAAAGTTTGCTCATTGGTACGATTCATCTGCACTGCCTGAAATAGCGCGAAGGTGGTGAAGAGGTTGGATTGTTCATAGCTCTGATCTGTAACCCCAATCTGCTCGACATCATCTTTTTGCCTAAAGCCTAATATCGACCAATGTTTCTTGGAGAGAAATACATCTCCTTGTACCATATATTTAAATCGTCCATCTCGCACTCCGTAGCCCAAACGTGCCCGGAGCTGGAACTTTTCACTGAGCAAGTAATTGGTTTTCGCTCCGATTGTAAAACGTGCCCCTTCTAAGGGATTATAGGAGAACAAATAGGCATAGGGACCAATATCTATTTTGCCTACCCGCTTATATCCATTCACGAGAATATCAGCCCACTCTATCCATGTTTTTACAATGGGCAAGTTATTGAGTGTATCGATCATATGAACGATGCGTTTGTCGCCTTCGGTTTGTTTTTCATGTCGGTTTTCCTCCCAGAATTCCTCATTCTTTTCCGTTGCATCTTCGGCCAAAACCAACTTTTCCTCGTAGAACTTTGTTGCCATGGGTTCATTCACCACGATATTCTTGTTGGAGACATAAAAGAGGGCAATGAATCCGGGGGTGGTTGAAGAGGGTTCATCAAGATTTAGGAGGATCCGTGTTTTTGAAGGCACCCAGGCCCCACTTGAAGTTTCCTGGTATTCTTGTTGAATCTTAAACTGATCGATAAAGTTCAGATTTGCCCTTCCATCCATATATAGTTGAGAACGACGAATTGCGAAGCTTGAATCTGCAATCCAAACGGTTCCAGTAAAAACTAAATCGCTGGGCCGTTTTGGGTTTAATTCGATACGATAGCATTTCACTCCATCAATCATTACACTGTCTTTGAGTGTAAAAACATACATGTCCAAGGCGGCATCACCCACCGGCGAAGCAAAATCTTTTTCGAGAATACGAATCCAATTCAGGTGAAAATTGTACTGTTGAAACGTACTTCCTAGCAGTTGTGCCGTTACGCTCTCATCTTCCATACCTACGCCAATAACCCGGGTAGCTTTAATCACTTCCTTCTGACGAAACGGACTTTTCATGGTATAGAAATCTGATAAAGTCTCTGAAATAAAGATTGGAAGCACGGGAGTATTGCTCCCATCATTCAACTCACCCACCGTATCGAACAAGGGCATTACCGAATTGAGCAACTTGCTCTTTCTTTGCTTTTCGGTGAGTTGATCAATAGCAATTTGAACCTTTGTGAAGCTCTCATATTGATAGGCTTTCAGGTTTTCGTAACTATTCTTTTTCCGATTTTGCTGAGCTCCTTTGATGATGCGATGTGCTGGATTCACTCCCGGACGAACTACCGCCTCAGGAAGCTCATTCAAGTTCTCTTGGAGTTGGAAATGAATGGTCTGGGTTTTTCCTCGCTGTAGCTTTTTAGTCGAGGTAATGTATCCCAGATAAGATACAGATA